>Ga0307488_10003462_pt1 | contig 13199 bp, 15 predicted proteins | sample SB02metaG_FD_202248 | JGI IMG/M metagenome (GOLD analysis project Ga0307488, IMG submission 202248) | Sea-ice brine microbial communities from Beaufort Sea near Barrow, Alaska, United States - SB 0.2 | ecosystem: Environmental > Aquatic > Marine > Coastal | place: USA: Alaska | collected...
TGTGCAGAAAGCTGGCCCTTAGCCGCTTCAAATTCAGGAGTTCCCTCTTCAACAAAGGACTGATACGTAGCCGCTGCTGTTCTAGTAGGAGTGGGCAGTTCTAGCCCTGTCATACTAGCCGTTTGTATAGGAGGAGCAACATCAGCAAGCTTTTCAGAAGAAGCAAAAAGCTCATCCTCCTGTAAAGTTCTAGGAGTAAAAGGTACTTTTGCAGCTTCAGGTATCTGATAATTAGGCTCTGATAGATTAGCCTCTTGAGCAACTCTATCTAAAAGTGATACTTGTCCCTGCTCCTCGTCAATCGTCAGCGGTGTGACATCTGTAGCAGTTGCTGTTGATTCTGTCTCTTCAGCCATTTAGTTATTCCTTATGTAATCTTTCTTTAAACAAGTCTTCGGCCTGTTCTTTACTTTGCTGCTGTGTTAGATTTTGAGTGATAGCTGCCAACTTTGCTTCAAGCTCTGCATTTTTAGACATAGCTGCATCCCTTTGACGAACTAAAACTCTTATAAGATTTTCAGTGTAAGTGTTATCCATTTCCTTCTTCATCTTTAACTCCTTTAAGCATTGCCCATAACCTAAAGATTAAAAGTATAGAACCGCCCACAAGCATAAACAATTGAAGAGTCTGCTCTAAATGTTGCAGCCATATAGGAGTTGACACAAGGCTAGTTCCTATAACTGCATCTACTATATTTTTAATACCTTCAGGATTCTTAGGGTCCATACTATTATACCTTTTTTCAAGTAAAAGTCAAGTTAAACGTTGTATTAAGAAGCAGTTCTAGAACTTGCTACAGGAGGATGTGCGCCATTGTGCATTTTCCTTAAAGATTCTGTTGCAGACTTTAAAGTATCTATATCTGCTTGCATCTTTGCTGTAGCCATGTGTTCTCTTCTAAGATTTTCAGGGCTATTCATTTGAGCAAGTATGTCAAGACGTTGTTTTTGTGTGCTATGGTAGGTGTCTAACGTATCTACACGTTTATCCATAGCACGAAGTCTTTTTTCAATATCTGCTAAGTTTTCTAATATAACTTTAATCTGCATTTTGCCAACAGCAGCAGCACCAGCTACAGAAAAAAGTATACCGCCAAGAGTTATGATCAGGCGAAGATCAATTGCTCCATCCACTTTAGTTACTTTCTAATACAAAATTAAAAGCTATACTAACTCGTCTTTCAGATTTATTTGGCATTACACTATGTAAAAGATAGCTAGGAAACATAATTAAAGCACTCTCTACCGGCCTAACAAACATTTGAGTTAAATTTCTTTCATTTTGTTTTAATATTGGTGTGCATCGCATGTTGTCGTGAAAAGGGGATTTAAATACTAAAGGCCCATCTTCCTTTGAAGCACATGGATAGTAAATTGCACTTATGTCTGAATCGGGATGATTATGTGTTTCTTGAGAATGTCCTGCACTATATGCGTTCAACCAAGAGTCTCTAATTTTTAATTTGTAGTTAACCGTGTCATATTCTAACAGCCCACAAAACTCATTTGCGATACTTAGTACAGGCTCTTTAAGCGGTAAAAAATTAGGGTGATTAATTATATTTTCTCCAACTCCAGAAACATATAATTCGCAACACCAATTAATTGGTTTTTTATTCTTATTATTTTTTATAAAAGTATCTAAATTGTCTAAAATGCCCTTGTTTATTTTATCAGCTTTAGGAATACGCTTTTGTAAAACAGGAACTGCAAAAAACCCGTTAAAAAGAGTATCACTCATCTATACGCGTAAACCTGTTAGCATAAGTTGCTTGAACGTACAACTCACACTCTTCCCTAGAGGCATTATACTCCTCTTCCGTATATGTGCTACCAAAGTTTTCTATTGCAGCCTCCATTGCTAAACTAGAAGAATGTTCTGGAACATGGTTGGGATAACTTTCTCCAGCTTTTCCTATCTCAATATACTTAGATAACATAAAGTCGTATGGTTCAGCCATAACATTCCTCAAAAATAAGCGTTTTCAATATAGTGAAACTTAGCAGTGTCTTTATGCCAAATACCAAGATCAGTATTGTTTTTCATAAATATAGGCCATATGGTGGCAGAAGATGAGCTTAAAAAGGTTGTTACTGCTGTTTGTTTAGTCTCCACTGTGTGAGTCCCATCTGAATTAGAAAAGTCTATAGTTATGGTATCTACTAGCATGTCAGAGCCACTGGTGTAAACTCTTACGGTTCTGTATAAATCTGTGCTACCAACTCTATCTTGCCCACAAGTATACTTGGAATAATTCCCACCCGGATTCATTCCATCAAGCCCCTTTAAAAAACATTCTCCAGCAGGAACGACAGCCCCACCATTCCACGCTACTGAACTACCAACAGTCGGTGTAGCACCAGACCAAGTGATAGGGAATACTGCTGAGTTTGCTGGCGTATTTGTATCAATATGAATAAGAAGATTGCCCCACGTAGTAGAAAGAACAACTGGCCTTTCAGTGCTTCCGGTATGTGTAGGAAGTGTTATAGCACTATCAGTATCAGTTTTTGTTAAACTGCCACCAGCACTGCCATTCCAAGATATATGGTTGATGTCAATACGGGTAGTTGATTCAGTGAAACTGGCTGAGTTATTGGAATTTATAAAAAAGTGCTCGTTCGCGGTCCCAATATTCGCATACTCTGAACCGCTGCCCGGTGACGAAAAATCCCAATTATAGTATGCAGCGCCAGTAGGTTTTGCCGATTTTACTGTTGATGCACCGCCTGAATATGTACCCATTTGCAGGGATACTGTATTAGATGAAGTATAAAGTATACCTTGCGTATCGTTAAGTCTGCGACCACCTCCATAGTACTGTGCCTGAGTTTCAAAATTAACATTATTATCAAAACTACCAAGGTTTGCAGCAAGATCATTAAAATACTTTCTTGCCGTAAATGAACCAGCAGCAGAACGCATACCCCATACACCTCGATCAAGAGATAACTGTTGCCCTGAACCAGAGTGAGATGATGATCCTAAGGCATACATTGTCCAATCAGCGGCAAGTTCAGTAAATTCGTGAGTTGAAATGTTATAAGAAACTGGTGTTGTTTTATAATAATTGGTATTGTATGGTGCAACCATCATTAGCCAATTGTCTGCTGTGCCTGACTGAGTATTGGTTTCATCATCATCATAAACCCAATCTCCGCCTACAGACCATATACCCGCATCACTTGAACTTGTTAAATCGTCTATATAGACAACTGCTTCTGGAGGCCCACCACCCCCTGCACCAAACCCTAGAATTTGATATCCAAAACTCATATTTTACTCCAATTAGGCATCGTTGGCTGCATCAGTGGTAAAGAATAACTTTATACCGAGTAGTCGCGCATCTTCTGCCATGTCATCATTGGCGTCAGAAACGTCTCTAAATATCCTAAAGAAACACATATCTGCAGCAGCAGGGCTTCCTGCTATCGTAATTGCACCGCTTTCTGCGGTTACACACAAATCTTCTGCAGCACTTAAAGCGTCATCTGTTACAACCACTGCAGTACCATATACAACGTCAATAGTATCATTATCAGAGACTGCTACGCCTTGCAGACCCCAAGCAACACCATCCGTGTCCGTTGCAGTAGTTGTCCAAAAAACCTGAAAAGTAACTGTGCCTTCATTCCAGCTTTTTGGAAATGCAATTTGAAACTGAGCGTGCTTATCTGCCGAGGCTTCAAAGTCCAAAACATTCATGTCAGGACGGCCAGAGGTTGTTTCTGCTGTGGCTAACGACGCACAACCATTTGTCGCAGTGGGGGTCATAGCCGCTGCAGGTACAAAGATAGTCTCTTTACCTGCCGTCTTAATCGCTGCACTTGAAACTGTAGGGGCTTGTGTAAAGTTAACCACACCGCCAGAGGAGATTGATAGCGCATCTGTATCTGATGCAGAACCAATAGTGCCAGCATCCTTAATGACAATATCATCCTTAAATGTAACAATACCTGCAGAAGAAATCTGCATAGCATCTGTAGCACTTGCAGAACCTATATCTCCGTCATCAGGAACAACAAAGCTACCGCCAGAAACTGCACCTGTAGTAGTAATTGTTGAAGCGCCGTTATTAATAGTGCCAAATCCACTGGTAATAGAACCAGAGTTAAGAGCGCCAGTAGTTGTAATGCTAGAAGTACCTGCTGCAGCAATAGCAGTGCCACCAATAGTGATAGCGTCCGCTTCAAGTGTGCCGTGTATAAAAGCATCTTTAAATTGTAAGCTGCTTGACCCAAGGTCTACATCGTTATCGCTTACAGGAGCTAACACGCCATCAATTATCTTAACCTGATCGGCACCTGAAGCTCTAAATATAATATTGTTATCTGTAGCAAAATCAATATCATTGTCTGCATCCCTGCCAACAGTCAAAGCAGCATTTGTAACGGAAGTAATGCCTGTTTGTGCAGCAGCTAGTGTAAAGGTTAGATCATAGGGATCAGCATCCGTGCCATTATCTGTGTCTGTCCAGTTGATGTCGATACCACCACCTTCAACAAACTTAACTTCTTTAGAATTAGTGATAGATACTTCAGTTCCATCTCCATCTTCTAAAACCCAACTAGACATACCCGCTACACTGTCTGCATAAGCTTTCACAGACTGCTGCGTAGGAATTAGGGTATTAGAGTTAGAAGACATGTCATCTTCATCAACAAATGCTGTTACAGTTATAGTCCCATCTGACAAACTTCCAAACTGCACAGTGCCATTTGAAGTGACATTTCTAACAGTGGCTATATCTTTATCTGCGCTAAGAACAACTGCTTTACTAGCTGCTGCAGTACCTGCAGTAATGCCATCTAGCATTTCTAACTCTGCTTCTGTTAGTACCGCGCTGCCTATGCCAATAGTTCCTGAAACATCAAGGTTACCATTTAAATCAACAGTAGTGGCGGCCAATTGTATTTCTGTATCCGCAACAAGGTCTAACTGACCATCTGCAGAGGAGTGGATGTATATAGCAGTATCTCTAAATTGAATTTTTTCAGTACTGTCGATAAGCAAATCATCAGAGAACTTAAAGTAATCCTCATCCTCCATCCACGTTAATACACCATCTGCAGTATTAGCATTAAAGGTTACAGCAATATCAGTATCGGCCCCTGTGCCAAAAGTAATAGTGTTGCTTAAGAGCTTTTCAATAGCTCCTCCCTCACCATCTGTACCATCATGCTGATGGCCCCCTGTTTCAAAAGCGGCATCAATAGCATCAAACTCTGTGGTAAAATCAGACGCTTGAATAGTTTCCCCATCTACAAAATTTGTTGGGCTTGTTTTTGTATAAGCTGTACCCATTACATTCTAGCTCCCGGTGTAAATTCTAATGAAAATCCTTTTAAAGTATAAGTAGGATTTGTACTTGTATCTGTAAACTTTAGTGCCAATGCAAAGCCTGAACCTTCTACAGATTGGCGGTACAGGGGTGTGTATATTGCTGCGCCATATTCGGCTGTACCCATTGTAGCACTGCCATAAAAAGCAGACCCTGCAGGATCAAGAAGATCATACAGTGCAGGGCTAGGCAAAAGAATATCTCCGTAGTCATACTCAAGGTTCATATCTACATCAGCTACAGTGCCTGTTCCAAGATAGTTTATAACTATCCTTTGCATATTTTTTCTTATTCCTACATCGCCCATATTGTAATCAATTGTTCTATAAGTACAGGCCATACTTACTCCGTCAAGGGTGCTTCCGCTTTCTTGTTGATATACGTAGCCATTATCAAAATCCCCGTGAAGAACAATATCTTGATTAGATATGTTTCCATGAGCAGCACTCATGGGTTTAATGCCCTTTAGATCAGCATACTCCCAACCAATTTGACCTGTATCCGTACCTCTCTTTAGAACAGCTATAAGACCTGTAGAGTTAGCATCTGTAGCTGCACCGCTAGGATAGTATATTCTGTATTGGCTTTTTCCGCGTATGACATGCGAGGAGATATTATCTATTTGACCCGCATTTAAACTAATTAACCTTGCCTGAACTTGCTTAGAAATCGTCCCTAGCTCCGTATCGCCAATCTTTTCAGTACCCGCGATAGTTCTTAAGCCGTCAGGAGCAAGGTAGATAAGATCACCTCCTATTTCTTGAATGCTAAAACGAGAAGAACAGCCTATGTTTCTTGTAACCGGCTGCAGCACAAAGTCTGCTACACTAGAACCGGCTAACCTGTATATGCTGTCTTTACAAAAAATAACCAAAGTTTCACGAAATTTTGCTAACCCTACAATTTCATCTCCCACAGATATCTGCCCTGCGCCAGAAGCAACACTGAAATCATTTTCACTGTACGGTGCGCTAAACTGGACTAAGTGTCTATTACTAGTCATACCCGAAAAGAATAAGTGGTTTTTATGCTCCACAACAACTTCAGGCGCTGCAGGTTTAGTTCCCGCTCCAGAACCTGCACCTCCTGTTAGGGCTAGATAGGTACTACCATCATATGTAGCAGCGTCATTAACCCCATCTGCCATTGCAATTTTTTCTGTACCTGTCCAGTTATATACTGAAAAGGAGTAACGTTCTGCACTAGAGCGGGCAGTGCTAATAGAAGTCCATCCAGAGCCTGAACTAAACATCACATTAGCGCCCCGTGCAGCAACTACTTTATCATTCCATATTGCTATACCAAGTATTCCGCCTGAGCCAGTGACCTGACTATCATCAAACTTAGTAAACCCAAGAATTTTAGAGTAGCCTCCAGTTACAGAAGGTTCATAGTTTTCAAGAGTCACTGCTTCTCCGGGTTGCGCAACAAAAACACTTTTGTCAAGAACAAGACCGCCATCGCAGTTTACAGGAAAGGCTTGTATGGGCATTAAACGGCTCTCATATAGTCTTTTTGATTAAGAAGCTCTGTTTTCATTCTGCGGATACCATTCTCATAGTCTCTAAATGCAAACTGTGCAGCTTGATCGTTACCTCTAAGAATATGTACGTAGTATTTTACACGGGCTACAATTACATCTTGATACCTTAGAGGGATTTTTGGAGTATCATTAAATAGAGATAATTCTGCAGAAGAGTCATAGAAATCAAACTCAACCTCATACTGAGTGTTTTCAGGTATGGGAGTAACTCCAAATGCAACATCACTTCTGATGCGGTATACGCAATCAGGCGCACCAAACCCACTATCGGGGGATGAAAGGGATAAGAACTCACTTTGCCTGTAGGATGAATGATACCTACCCGACCCTTCATGGTACTCCTCATATGATTTATACTTTAGAGGTTTTGCTGAAGCGTCCTCTTCAAATACTTCTATAAAATCTATATCAAGATTTTGAGATGCAGTATTGCTGAGACTTATGAAAGTCTGCTGAGTTGATGCAGTAAACCTAGCCGTTTTTATTTCTCCAGCACCAACATTTGAAATAGTAAATGTTGTAGATAAATCAGAATCTTTATCGCTGCTAGAACCAGCAAAAACATTAAGAGTTTCAGAAGTAGCTGAAGAACTGCCCGAAGATATTCTTGCAGTAATTCTATATGATCTATTTTCTACTGTAGGTATGGCCTGATCAACGCAACCAGCGTTTAGCCGAAGAACACCCGCTGCGTATCCGCCATTGCCGCTAATGTCATTACTAACCGCTGGAGTGCCTCCTGTGCTAGTACCTGCAGGATCAGAACTACGACTAGACCAGTAAGAGCCAAGAGTAATTGTTTTATCAAACTCCCCCTCTTTAATGAGATTCTGTGGACGTAGAAAAAAACCATCATAATCTACGTCAGTGCAGAAAGTAACAACTCCAGAGGTAGCCGTGCGGGTAGAAGATACGCCTGTTATAGTTTCTGCTGCTTGAAACTCTCCTTCAATAGGCTCTACAAGCATGTACTGCTCATCTGAATGACCACCATGCGGAGGTACTCTTCGTAGAATACCCTTTGCAGAGGACGTTCCTCCTGTAACAACCTCGTTGAGGGTGAAGGCTCCGCTAACACTAGAAACTACTACCTTTACAGGGTATTTATACTGACCTGTACCGCCAAAGAGAGTGTACCTCGCACTGTGGAAATGCCAAGGCCACTGAATGTACTCGGCATCTATATCGCGTATGGCTTTATTAATGCCTACTTTAACTGTGGTCTGTACACCTCTTGTGCCGGACAAACCTGCAGCAGTTTCTGCAACAGTTGTTTCGTTTATATCGAACAGAACAGAGTTTATTAATTCTACATAATTCATGGTTTGCCTAACTGTTAGCTAAAAATAATTCATCTATAGATAGCACCGCTTCTAGCCTATTAGCAGTTTCTGCTGTAAGTTTAATAGCGTCTCCCGCATTCAAATTTAAATCTAAATCTAGAATAAGGTAGCTATGTGAAGCTATTGCAAATTCATTTACAATAGAGTATGTAGCACTCGCACTAGCATCGGTTATCTGTACGGTAATGTCCGTTTGATGTCCTGATGTTTGGGCTATAACAATTTTTTTTAATACAGCATCGTGACCAGCAGGAACGGTGTAGACTGTTGTTTGATCTGTGCTGCTAAGAGCAACCCCTGCATTTCTTAGTCGAACTGGACGGGCTAGTGCGTTTGTCAAGAGTCTATCCCCTTAATTTTTTTTATAACTGGTGCAAAATTAGTTCCAATAGAGGACACGCATTCAACATCAGGGTTAATGTCGGCTACACCAACTAACGTGTAGTTTGCAGTTTTAGGGTTTATGTACATTGTAAAAGTTATACGGTATTGAAAATCTCTAAAAGAAAATGCAGGATACTCTCCAAAACTTTCAGCTTGAGCTTTAAGAGTGCCTGTAGGAAAACAAACGGTAGAAGCCTCTTGCGATTGGCTTGGTTTTACCGCTATAAAAAACATTGCAAAAAAAAGCAACGCCGCCGAAATCCGCTTCATATCACATACCCCAAGCTTTCTTTAAATACATCTGAACAAGCGTTGATTTTGTAAACATGCTCTTTTGAGTTTCCATGAGATAAGTATTTACCTCATACATATTTTGCAAAATAAAAGACTGTTCGTAAGATACATTAGAGGACATCCATCCAATTATGTTCTGTCTAAAACCTTCAGTGACCCTCTCTACTCCATGAGGGTATATGATAGGAAATATTACAGCTTCACCTGCACCTAACTTTTTACCTATCCTGCCTACTGAAGTATCTAAAATAAATTCTCCACCTTCGTAATCGTCTGATAAATTTACGCTCCACCCATAGTCAAAGAATACATTTTTTGATTTAGGATTAGCCTTAAAAGAATCTACGTGTAAATCGTAGTAGTCGTCTTTAAAATATTTGTTATAAAAGTTTACTGATACCCTAGTAGGGCAATACACGCTATCTATATAGTGAGTATCGTAAAGCCTGTCTGTAATGAGCTTTCTAACTTCGTCTGGAACGCTGTTAGACTCTTGATTGCTTTTTATGCTTTCTAAGTCAGCGGCAGTCTCTTTTCCGCTTTTGTACGTGTTACTATCTATTTTGTCTAAACAAAAATTTACTTCGTCTTTAGTAAGTAGCTTGATAAACATATGACCTCCATCAATTCAATATCATAGCAAGAAGGGTGGGGTTTTTAAAAGGAACCCCACAGAAACCTTTAGTACATTTACGTACCCGACGAAACCGTAGCCGCTTCCGTAAGCGGGTTGCGAGAAATGTCAACCAAGCAAACGTGAACGCGGAAACGAGCAGCACTTTCACCAGTTGAACCAGCATCAATGATGAGGGCGTCAATCGTGTCAGCACTTGTTAGGATACGAGCGTTAGCCCCGGAAGCCCCAACAGCGGCTTCAAGGAACGGTGTAAAGCCAGCAGCAATCACAGAACCGTCAACAAAACAGTCTACGTCACCACCAGTAATGCCAATATCCATAGTAACCTGAGCATTACCACGCGCTTCAAGAACTTCAAGCGCACCGGCAATAATCATGCTATCCGCAGGAATATCGACCAACTGGACGACATCTCCACCTGCACCACCATCGACAGTATCGTGGACCTGCGAAGTGATTACATAAGGAGTAGGCATACGCGAAGGATGACCAACGGTCCCACCTCCGGTAATAGTACGATCAAAAGTAGCCATAAGTTATGTCCTCCCCTTAGCTGTAATCTACAATGCCGAGGCAGAGAGCCTCTGGACGAATGACCTTACGGCCATAAACGTGCAGACCGCGAACCACATCCGAGAACGAATCGGGATCGCGAATAACTTCTGTCTTAGCAATTGAGTTGGCAGTCGCCATACCGGAGATGTGACCAGCAAGAACAATGTTCTCACCCGTGCCAACGCCGGAAAGCGTTACCATGTCGGTCGTAGTCGTAGCATCCGCCGACTGACGGAGTGCATTTGACTTGTAGAGGTTGAAGCCCATAATCTTCTGGTTCGTAACCAGACCATTACGGAGCGGGGAACTAGCGTCACCCGTTACCTGAACTTCAACAATCTTAGCGCCAGCGGCATACAAGTTCTGATACACGCGGGGCGGTGCTACAAACCAACGGTTCTCTTCAGGAACGTCCTGCTCGTCGAGCTTACGTGCCATAAGGGCCATTAGGTTAACAACATCGTCACCAGCATCGGAACCAGAAACCGTAACTGGAGTACCTGAAGTACCAAGATTGGAATCGGTTTCAACCGTGCCAGAAGCACCCTTGATACCCGCACTGTCAATCATGGCCTGAAGTACGTTCTTGTCGTAGTTACGTTTCAGCGAAAACGCACCTGAAGAGGTGGCAAGCGCCTCAAAGTTCACATGCGACTGACGCTCTTCGATGTCATCCACCTTAAACGCAAACGCCTGTGCCTGATCTACCGTCAACTGGATTTCGTCATCTGTCAAGTCCTGCGGCGTAACCACAGAGCCTCGCGAGTATGCGGAAATCGTAACGGTAGGTTCTTTCATAATCCGAACCGTGTCACCAAAGTTCTCAATTTCTCCTGCGTAGTCAGTATTGGTAATGTCTTCGACTACCGACGCACGGCGGAAAAACTTAAGAACCTTTTGGCTATAGATTTCGGCCTGAAAATTACCGGTAGGTAAATTACCATAACCGGCTGATACGGAAACAGCCATATCTCAAGTCCTTTCTTTATAGTCTATCTATTAACGATACGTCCCTCCGCTTGAGCCTGATCCAGTTCTGATTCAACTTTTTCAAATTCATGCGGTTTGAGTCTACGTATCTCTGAAGTAGTCCACACCTTTTTGTTTGCATTCGAGTCTGTAGCAACATTAATGCCTTTAGTTCTTGTTACGGCTTCTGCTGCTGCAGCCTGTTGTTTGCGAGGTCTGCCTACTTTTTTGTTTAAGCCAGTATCGGCCTTGTACAAGTCAAGAACGCGGGAAGCCCATTTAACATCTTCCTTGTTCTTCGTGATACCATCTGAAAGGCTAGGTGGCTGCTCCTGAAGCCAAGAGGCAAACTCTTCAGACTTTTTAATTTCTGAGAAGTCAGGATGCAGGGCCAGCAATTGCTGATAAGCACTTTTAGCTTTTAGCTGCTCTTCCTTCTGAGAAAGATGCGAAACTTGTTCACGAAGTTCAGCAAGTTCTTTTTCAGCATTCTTAGCAGTAATTGCTTCAACTACATTATATACGTCAGGATAGTTTTCTTTAAAGTTCTCAATATTGGCGTCATATTCTGGCGCTTCTTGTTCTACGGGTTGAGAAACAAGCTGTTCCTTTTCCTCTCTCCACTCATGGAGTTTGGAGTCGTAGTGCTTCTTTAAATCATCATAACGTTTTTTGTAATCATGCTCCTCCGTCTGCACTTCAGAATTATTCTGAGAGGGCTGAACGGAAATGGTTTCATCGTCAAACTGGTTAGCGTCTTCGGCGTCTTCCTCTAGGGTAGCTTCCGGGTCAACTACTTCATCCTCCTTGTACACATCAGATTTGTAGCTGCCTTTATAAGGGCCTAGTTTCTCATCTTCTTTAGCTTGTACTTCTTTAGTCATTTTTCCTCCTTACGGGGCCTATAAAAGGGTAGCCGCAGTTGGGTTTGGTACTACGCAGGGCCGTTAATTAACGGGTAGCTGCATCTTATTTTGCAATGTACGTTGTCGTACTTGCGTCTTTTTCCAATCCCTGTAGCTCTTTATCAGAGATTGGAGAAACTTCTTTCCCATTACTTTGGGACATAAAACTTTGTTGTTCCTCTAGCGCGAGAGGCGTTCTCCCTTCCGGAGAACTGTTGTTGGGGCCAAGGGATTTAAGAACTTTGCTATAGTCTTGTATTCTCTTTGCTACGCCACTCTTAGGGCTAGCTTTAGCCTCTTTATGATCTAAAACTTCTTGTGAAGCTGCTAAGTAGTCTCCCCTTATCGCATGCTCAACCCACTTGTAATTTTTATTATTTTTTTGAAAGTCGCCTCTAAAGTTTGCATCTACAAAAATTTCTTGAACTTCTGAAGGGAGAGAGGTATAAACATCCGCACCGCTAACACGTTTAATTACATCCTCTTCTTTAATTTTATAGTCGCTATCAAAAAGTTTTAAGGCTTGATCTTTAGTGATTTGGGTTTTACCCGCTGCTATGCTTGCAGCGGTAGCACGATTTACATTAAATAGTTTTTGAAATCTCTGAACGGATTTTCCAATATCTTGTATTGCATGACCAAAACCAATTGTTCTAAAGTTTTCTTTTTTACCATCTGCTTTTTTATTAAATTCAGCAGTACTAAATAGTTTACCTGCGCCTTGTTCTAGCGGAGCGTTTTCCCTTAATCTTAACTTTTTTTTTGAGCTTTCTTTGGGATCAACAACCCCATCAATACCTTTAGCACCCCGCACAGGAATCTGCCTCTGACCCGGACGGGCTGCTTGTTCCTGCTGCTGGGGCTGCTGTTCTTGCTGTTCCTTTAATTTTTTCTCTGTCTCTGCTTCGCCACGCTTGTTGATCTTTTCAAGCAAGTCCGTGCCAATCATTTCAGCTAACTCAGGGGGGATGTAATATTCTTTGTTAGACACAGCAATATCAACAGCACCATCAACCTGCTTAGAAGGAGATTTTAGTGAGGCTAGTTCTATGTTAACACCTTCCCTCTTAAGCTCTTCAATTGCGGGAGCAAGTATGCGTTTTTCAAAATCAAGCCGCCCTACTTTTGCTATTGCAGAGGCATTTATAATAAACGCCCCTTCAGGTGCATCCATAGGAACATCATCAGCTACACCCGTTTCATTTTCCGCTCCCGGCTGTTCAATCA
>Ga0307488_10003463_pt1 | contig 13196 bp, 14 predicted proteins | sample SB02metaG_FD_202248 | JGI IMG/M metagenome (GOLD analysis project Ga0307488, IMG submission 202248) | Sea-ice brine microbial communities from Beaufort Sea near Barrow, Alaska, United States - SB 0.2 | ecosystem: Environmental > Aquatic > Marine > Coastal | place: USA: Alaska | collected...
ACAATAATCATCTAACCCAATTAGACGGTGTCTTTCCCCTTGTTGTAGAATAATTTGATCTCCTTCATTAAATATTTTCATTTCGTTTTCAACATTAGAATCGCTTCTAATGATTCCTGCAGATCTCTTATACACTTACCAAATTTCTGCACGTCTATTATGGTGATGCCAAGACAAACGGGTATTCGGTTTTACAATTAAAATCTTAGGACTTAATTTAACTCCAATTTTTTTAAGTATTTACATCTAAACCTTTAAAAAATTGATTGGAAAATGCTTGTGCTTGGTTTTCATCTATTACAAGAAAACTACCCCAGGGTCTTTTAAAATCATAAGAAACAATATTAAAGCCATGTGATTCAATTTCATTTTTATATGTATTGTAAATCATGATTTTTTGATTAAAAACTGTTTGATTTTAGATGTATTTTTTAATAAAAGAGTTATAATTCCTCCAATATTGTTTGAACGAATTGCTCGATAATCCTCTTTGGATTTTTTAATAATATTTTTTATACTACGGTTTGAGGCACCACCAACTCGCATTTTAGTTACTACTTTAGGTAAATAACCAAATTTAAGACTTGAATCCTTAAGTATCCTCAACATAAAATCATAATCAGCTGCAATTTTAAATGATTTATTAAAAACTCCATGCTTACTATAAACCTCTTTTTTTAAAGTTAATGTTGGGTGCGCTGGCATCCAACCTTTTCCTAAAAGGTTAGGGTTAAATACACAACTCTTCCATAATCTAATGATTTTGTTAGTGTTTTTTTTATCTACATATTGTAGATCACCATAAACGCCATCTAAATTTTCATCATAAATTTTTGCAATTAAATCTGAGATAATTTCAGATGAATATAAAATATCATCAGAATGTAATAGTCCAATAACATCTCCGGTAGCATTTAAAATTCCTTTATTAATTGCATCATAAAGTCCACTATCTTTTTCTGAAATAATCACATTCTTTTTTTTAGAATTTGATCTAATTATTTCTAAGGTGTTATCTGATGAGAGCCCATCGATAAAAACATGTTCAATATTTGGGTAGGACTGACTATTAACACTTCTTATTGTATCAAGAATAGTCTTAGAGCTATTATAACAAACAGAAATTATAGAAATTTTTAAATCCATTAAATTATAGATTTAAAATAGGCAATGGTCTTTTTTAAACCTTCTTCTAATTGTGTTTTAGGCTCCCAACCATTTAATTCTTTTTTCGCCAAACTAATATCAGGCTGTCTCTGTTTTGGATCATCTTTTGGTAAATCTAAATGGATTAATTTAGATTTTGAATTAGTTAATCTCAAAATAGTCTGTGCTAATTCAAGCATCGTAAATTCATTTGGATTCCCTAAGTTGACTGGTCCTAAAAAATTATCTTTAGAATTCATCATTCTTATCATTCCTTCCACTAGATCATCAACATATTGGAAGCTTCTTGTTTGATTTCCATCACCAAAAATTGTTATACTTTCTCCTTTTAAAGCTTGTACAATAAAATTTGAAACAACTCTTCCATCTTCAGGATTCATGTTAGGTCCATAAGTATTAAATATTCTAATAATTTTAATTTTAACTTTATTTTGATTGTGATAATCCATAAAAAGAGTTTCAGCACAGCGTTTACCCTCGTCATAACAAGAACGGATTCCAATTGGATTTACATTACCCCAGTAAGACTCTGGTTGTGGATGAACATCAGGGTCTCCATACACTTCACTTGTACTAGCTTGTAACACTTTTGCATTTACTCGTTTTGCTAAACCTAAAATATTAATAGCACCCATAACGGATGTTTTAATTGTTTTAATTGGATTGTACTGATAATGAATTGGAGATGCAGGGCAAGCTAAATTATATATCTCATCTACTTCAGCATAATAAGATTCTGTAATATCATGTCTAACAATCTCAAAAAACGGATTTTCCATTAAATGAATAATATTTTTTTTATTTCCTGTAAAATAATTATCTAAACAAATTACTTCATTCCCTTCTTTTAATAATCGTTCACATAAATGAGAACCGACAAAACCTGCTCCTCCAGTTACTAATATTCTTTTCATTCTGTTTGTTTTAGTTCTTTGATTTTTGTTTGAATTTGAAGAAAGTAGTTTGATTTAAAACGTGCAAAATAAAAACCTGCTAAGCCGTCTAAAATACCTCCCTTAAAGATGTAGGTTCCTATAAAATACAAATAGGGTAGTAACCCTGTTTGTATGAGACTATATTTGAATTTTTGCCTCAGAGTAAGTTTTTTGACTTTATCTTTTTTTAAGCTCATAAATCTCTTTGCTTCCCAGCTGGAATAAGCGTTATGTCTAGCAATATAATGCTCAAGACCTTTATAATCCCTGTGTAAAATAGTACTCTTGAATTTACCTACACTACCTTTTATAATGGGATGCTCATGTATTTCCATATCGAGATGACTCCAATTGTCTTCAGCTATTTGCTCAAAACGCCCAACACTTTTTTTAAATAAAGCCAATTTTCGCATTTTTAAGCCATATTTTTGCTCTTTAGACATAAAGAAATTGTTATAATATAACCAGTAACCACTATGCGTATTTTGTATAATTTTTTTAGACACTTCTTTAATAAACTGCTCTGTTAAATATTCATCAGCATCTAGAAATAGAACCCAGTCATTTTTTAAGTTAACGTTTTCCAAAGTCCAATTGCGTTTTTTTGGAAATTTACCATCCCATTTAAAATTCACTAATTGAAACCCAAATTTATTAACAATTTCAGGAGTTTTATCAGTACTCATTGAATCCACCACAATTACTTCAGAAAAATCCTTTAGATTTTCTAAACAACTTGGTAGATTTAACTCCTCATTCTTAACTGAAACAATTACTGTTATAGGTATATTATTATTCATTTATTTTTCTTTTTTTAATAAATTTTGCAGGATTCCCCCCTACAATAGTCCAGGCTTCTATATCTTTATAAACAGATGCCGTTGCACCTATGACTGCGCCAGTATTTACGGTTACTCCCATTCCTAAAAAAACATTGGCTCCAATCCAAACCTGATCTTTTATGATTATAGGTGCCGTTATTAATGGGATGTCACTCTTTGTTACGTCATGGGATGCTGAACACAAGTAGCTTTTTTGAGATACTGTAGAATGTGCACCAATGATAATTTTATTTACATTATAACAATCAACTTCTGGGGCTAAACAGGAATGTTCTCCCATTTCCAAATTCCATGGAGCATAAATTTTTACCGATGAATATACATCGGCGGTTTTATGAACTTTTGCTCCAAACAACCTTAACAAAAATAGCTTCCAAGAATTACATGTTCTTCTTGGAAATGGTTTAGCAAATAAGTACCAAGTTAAACTCCACAAAATTCTTTTAATCTTATGTTTAATGGTTAGTTGATTTTTATATTTAGATACATCTACGTGTTTCATGAAATTTCTATAAAATCTGGTTTCTGTTTATTTGTTATAATCCAATTATATAATAGAATCATTTTTTTTGCAACAGATTCCATACTGTATTTTTCTTCAATTAATAATCTTCCATTTTTACCCATATTAATCAATTCTTCGTCACTGATATGTATAGCTTCTTCTAAAGCTACCTTTAATGGGCTTACCCCAATATCTATCCACCAACCACAATTTGTTCTTTCCAAGTCTTTCCAAGGTGCACCTTTTGTAGTAATTACAGGGGTAAAACTTGCTAGCGCCTCGGCTACCACAACTCCAAAATTTTCACTAAAGGTGGGTAATACAAAAAGATTAGCTTCTCTAAAAAGATTGATTTTTTCAGCGCCGAAAACAGGATCTCTTATAACAATTTGTTTATTCAAATTTTCATAATTTATACTTTTTTTTAGTGAAGATGTATATTCTTCTTCACCATTGCCTACAATTTCGATTACCCAAGATTCTCTTATCTTAATGTCAATTAGTTTCCATGCTTCAATTAAATTCTCAATTCCCTTTTTTTTGTGCAATCTTGATAAGAATAATATTTTTTTGGGCTTAATTGATTTGGTTGGATAAGTTGATGGATATTCATTTAGATTTACACCATTAGGTATAACAGCTATTGGATTTTTAAAACCAAGATTTCTAATTTGTAATCTCTCCATTTCTCCTGTAACATGAATAACAGCCGCTTTTTCAATATCTTTTTTTTGAAATAAAAATAATGCAATTATTTTTTTGAATTTTTTCTGGGATAAAGACCAAGGCTCTAGCATTCCTCTTGGTGTTATAATGTAAGGAATATTATTTTTTCTTGCAAATCTAGCCATTTTATGAACCAGTAGTTGCCAAATGCCATGACCATGAAATAAATCTATTTTTAGATCATTTAACTTATCTAATGTTTTTGTTAAATCTCTTGTTCTGTTTAAAAAAAAAATAGATTTATTTTTATTAGTAAAGTCAGTAATTATTGGATCTGTAGTTTTATTAGTTATTAAGAAAATAATATTTGTGGACTTTTTTATAACTTTATTAATCAAATGTGTTACACTTCTAGCAGGACCTCCTGTTGAAATATCGATTGAATTTATTACATGAATAATTTTCATTTTATTACTATTTGATTAATTTAAATTATACATATTTATAAAAAACTCTTTTGTATTTACAAATTTTGTCATATTTAAAAAGTATTCTCGCTGTTTAATTATTTCTTTGTTAAGCTCATCACTATTATATTTGTTAATCAAGTCTAACAAATTATTTAGTCGGTTAAAATCTTTACCTATATATTTATGATCCTTATTGTTTTTCGAAAATCCTCTAAAAGATATTTCATTTCCTATTGCTAAAGATCCCACATTAAGACAATTTATTAATTTTGTTGATTGGCCTGAACCCCACAAATCATAAAGTAAATGTACTTTGAATTTGGAGGAAAAATTTTCATAATCTTCAACCCATTTTATGAAAGTAATATTTTTATGTGAACTATATTTTTCATGTATCCCATTATCCTTAGAAATAATTGTAAAATTAATATTAGTATTATTTAAAATTAAATTTATAATTATCTTCTCTAAAATGATAGAATTCATCCTGCCGACTAACACTCCCTCCTTCGAATTACTATTACCTACGTGTTTACTAATTTTAAAAGGAATGAATAATCCATTATATTTTTTTGCATCTGAATGTGATACATATATTGTTTTAATCTTTGAAAAAGAAATAATCCTTTCAAATAATTTATAATAAATAAATCTGGAAAATAGAGCGATATTTTTTTTAACTTTAAGTTGAGATGCATAATATGAAGACCATGAATCTGGCAATGAATAAAAAATTGTATTATTAAAAAGTAATGGAAAGTACATTAATCTCGGAGCATACCAAAAATGAACTATTCCTATTGATTTTTTTTTTATAGTAATGAAATTTGAAAATGTAGCTAAGCCAAATTTATTAGATTTAGTCAGACAGTCAAAAACATTAACATTTTCGATATTTTTAAAAACATTTCCATTATGTTGCTCACAAAGTATATTTATTAAATAATATTTTTTTAAATCTTTAATATAATTAAAAAAATAAATAATGTGTCCTTCATCTAAAGAGTTACAAGAAAGACTTGTTATAAATGTTATGACTCCAGTATTTTTTTCCATTGTGTAATTATATGATTTTCTGTAAAATTATCTGTTTTTAAATTATAATTTGTTTTGTTCTTAAATGCAATAAATCTTTTCGCAAAATCTAACGGGTCCCTAGTATCATAGATACAGAATTCGGGTAAAACATCAATAAGATTTGAATTTTTACTTGCAAAAACTGGCAACTTTCTGTTTAACGCTTGGATTGCCGAAAGTGGTAATCCCTCTGATACAGACGGGAAAACTAATAAATCGTATAAGGGTATAATTTTAAATAGATATTCTTGTTTAACATTACCATGGAAGCTTAATTTAATTTGATCATCTGCTAAATTGATTAGATAATCTTTATATTTTTCATTGATTTTTCCGTAAAAATGTATTTCAAAATCTTCATCTAAAATATTAAAACCTTCGACCATGTAGTGGTAACCTTTAGATGGGCAAACTAATCCAATGCACAATATTTTATTAAATTTTTTGTGGTGAATCGTTTTATTTTTAAGTAAAGATTTTTCAGCGAAGGGTATAACCACAGCTTTAGTTTGAAACCTTTCTGGTAATGATTCCTTAGATCTAGTGCTTGGTACTACTATTGAATTACATAACTCAAAGTGTTTATCTAAATAGCTCTGACTTATTCTAGACGAAGTATTTTCTCTTCTGGAAATTTTTATTCCTGTTTTCTGTTCTTCAACTTGCCATTCAAAATCTTGAACTAAGAAATAATTAGTTGGCATATCTATTACAATATTAGCACTAGGTTCATAGCATTTAATTAAATTAATATCTAATACTAACTTAGAATCGATTGAAGTAACAAAAATCTTGAATAATCTAAAATAAAGATTTTCAAACCCTGTTTTTTTAAATAAAAAGTTTAGTAAGAAAAATGATTTAACATGATTAATACCTTTAAATTTAAATGATGGCCAAAATGTTCTATAAACAATTTTTATTGACTTTTTTTGAAGTGCAAAAGCACTATCAACCATGTGATTCCTACCTATTGAATGGAAATATAATTTTTGCTTTACCAATTGCGAATGATGAAATTATTAATAAAATTAAGATCCAAAAAAGCAGACCATTTTGAGTACTATAATAAATATGAGGCAAGCCATCAATAAATGTATGAATTAACTCAAATGAAAGAAATAAGGATGTAAAACTACCTAATAAATTGATTTTAGACAAATTGATTAAAAGTTTTGAAACAGAAAATAAAAATAAAAAATAAAAAAATGGACTTAAAATATTGAAAATTAATAAAAAGGTGCCGATTAGACTGGGGGCAATTCCAATATAATCTGAGTTTTTATTAAAAACTAAATTTGTCACTGTTGAACCATAATCTGTATTATAATCAAAGACTCCATTATTGTATAAATAATCTAATATAATTGAACATTCCTCCAATAATGGAACTCTTCTAATTATTAAATTAAGGGTTGTTACTAAATCATCAGCTTGGCCTCTACCCAAATAAATTAAATTTAAAAATAAAATAAAAACAACAGCTCCAGTAATTATAGAAAACCTGTTAGGCTTGTGTGCTAACAAAAAATATAGTGCGAAAGTTATAAGTGGAAGCTTAGATAGCACAAAAGTTGAAAATAGAACTGACACAAATAATAATAAAAGAGAGATGAGATATTTAATTAGTTTACTACTGACCGAATTAATTATGATTAAACATATTACGGGTAACAATACTGATACAACTTTATAAAAAATCCCAAGATTAGGTGTGTTTTTTAATGAACTAAGGCCTGTTATAATTATATTATTTTGATTGCTTTTAATAAAATTTAAAGTAAAAAAAACTAAAACAATAAATAGGATAAAAGCTAAGGTTAATTGAACTCCTTTTAGCTTGGGAATAAATAAATCATTGAATGAAAACATTTTTAATTGCATAATTAAAAAAGAAATAACCACAATAAATGAAAGAATTATGGTAAAACTGATTTCCAGAACAAATAGTTGTAGTATTAGAAATATTAATTGAACGTATGTTAAGTTTTTTATCACAAGGAAAAGAAAGTTTTTTTAACAGCTATAGATGTTGTGTATAGTAAAATTATTAATTCAAGAATAAAAATTTCCCACGCAAAATAAATTAAATCAGTTTGTTCAGTAAAAATAAAAAGTATTATTCCAATTAAATAAATAAACAAAAACAAATATTTTAAATGTGCTTCATTATTATTTTTATTTAATAATATTACGTTACAAAAAGTAAACATAAAAGAAGTCAATATTGAAATGCTTAAAATTGAAGTAATTTCAGAAACTAAATTTAATTCATTATACATTATTAAACGACTAAGATCTTCTGAATAATAAAAGACAACAAAACTTAAGATTGAAAAAACAAACACTCCAAATAGAAAAATAACAAGTAATTTATTTTTTATAGTATTGTTAAGGAAAAATTTTTGAACACCACCAACTAGAGGGCTTACTAATAATTGACAAGCCTTAATTAACTTCTCTGCACTCGCATATATTCCTGCTTGATAAGAACCAAAAAAATAAGTAGCAATAGGTATAATAGAATTTGTGAATAATCCATTTGCAATATTGATTAAAAGTTGATTACTACCTGAACTGGCATAATAAATTAACTTATATTTAGTTTGTGGAATAACAATTTTGAGAATATGTTTTTTTTCGTTTTTTGAAATGAAGTATAAGTGCAGAAATGCACTAATAGATGTAGAAATTATGAGGAATAATAGATAACTCTCGAAATAATTCTGTTCATTAAAAATGAAATAAATTAGACAAAAAAAAGTCAATTTCTCAAAAAGAGATATAAAAGTTAATATTTTAGATTTCTCCTTATAATTAAAATAGTGGTTCATATTAAAGGCAAAGAAAAACAGTATCAAAAACACCTTTACTATATGTACATCAATGAATATTGAAGCTAATAAAAGAATCAATAAAATAAAAAAAGAAGTAATTATTTTACAAAATAGTATGTTTGATATATCTTGAATTAAGCTTTTACCTTTTTTTTCGGATTCATATAACAGAGTTGGGCCTTTTATTGAAAAACCAAAATCTATAAAAATTTTAGCATAATTAATTATGACAAGTATAAGTGCTAACTCACCAAATTGAGAAAAAGAAATTCTATCAATAATAATTTTAAAGGTTAAAAGGGGGATTACTATATTTAAAGCCTGCAAAGTATATTGCCAGAAAACATTTAAGAAAGCACTTCTCATTATTATAATATTCTTTTATTACTAATGTTCTATTTAACTTGATTTTAAAATTAAATTCTTATCTAAAATTTTAATTTCTAATTTTAAAAAAATATATACTTAATGTCTATTTTTTATTTTCTAACCATATTTTATAATCATACTCATCTTTTATTAAAAGATCAATTAAATTATTAGTAGTCAAATCATAATCCCAATCAAGTAGTTTTCTAGCTTTAGAGTTATCACCATACATAACGCTCAAATCTGAGGGTCTCATATACTTTTGATTCAACCTTAAATACTTATTTAAATCTAAATCTAGCTTCTCAAATATTTTCACTACTAAATCCTGAAGCGTATCATTATTACTAGAACAAATCACATAATCATCTGGCTGCTCCATCTGTAACATTTTCCACATTGCTTCTACGTATTTTGGCGCATAGCCCCAGTCTCTGCTTATAGTTAAGTTACCCAAAGTTAATGTATCTTCCTCTCCTGATTTAATTTTTAGTGCGGTGTTTATAATTTTTTTAACAACAAAATTATCTCCTCTTAAACATGATTCGTGGTTAAACAAAATACCACAACATGTATATAAATTGTATGATTCTCTATAATTCACTGTTAACCAATGAGCAGAAGCCTTTGATACGCCATAAGGACTGGCAGGATTAAAATGAAGAGTTTCTCTAATAGGTAGTTTGTCTGAACTAACATTACCAAACATTTCGCTACTAGAAGCTTGGTAGAATTTTATGTTTTTATTAGTCATCCTAATACTTTCTAATAAATTAGTAACCGATATCGTATTATAATGGAAGGTATCTAATGGGGTCTTAAATGAGAGTCCAACAGAGCTTTGTGCCGCTAAGTTATATATTTCATCAGGATTGTATTCCTCTATAGATTCTGAAATTAATTTCTGATTTGTTAAATCAATATTTAATAAAGTTACTTTGTCTTTAATACCTAAATATTCGAGTCTAAATAAATTGCTCTCATTAAGGCTTCTGCTTGTGCCAATAACTTCATAGCCTTTTTGTATTAAAAAACGAGCTAAATAAGCTCCATCTTGTCCTGTAATACCCGTAATTAATGCTGTTTTATTTCCCACTTTGCTATTCACTAATAATTAATTAAACTCCTTTACCAATAGAATACAAATTGAAACCAATTTTTTCTAAAGTATCCTTTTCTAGAATATTACGTCCGTCAAATAAAAAAGCAGGTTTTAACATATTATCATATATATTTTGCCAATCGTATGTTTTAAATTCATCCCACTCTGTAAGTATAGCAATTGCATGCGCTCCTGCCAATGCATTGTATGGATCTTTATGCACGGTTACTAAACTTCTAATTTCTTCAGAGTTTAAAAAATCACCTTTTTCTACAAAATCCCCAATTCTATTTGCTTGCAAATACTCTAGATCAGCATACACTTGCTCTGTATTTACTTTTGGATCATATACATGAATTTCTGCTCTATCTTGTAATAATTCATCCGCTACATAGATTGCGGCTGATTCTCGAGTATCATTGGTATCTTTCTTAAACGCCCATCCTAAAAATGCAATCTTCTTACTAGATACTGTATTGAATAAAGTCGTCATGATGTTTTTTGCAAAACGATGTTCTTGATAATCATTCATTTTCACCACCTGTAACCAATAATCTGCTGTTTCCTGCAAATTGTAATGTCTACAAATATACACCAAGTTTAGAATATCTTTTTGAAAACAAGAACCTCCAAAACCTACGGAAGCTTTTAAAAATTTAGACCCTATTCGACTATCCATTCCAATAGCTTTTGCTACCTCGTCAACATCTGCACCTGTTTGTTCACATAATACCGAAATGGCATTTATAGAAGATACACGTTGTGCTAAAAAAGCATTAGCTGTTAATTTTGATAATTCAGAAGACCATACTCTAGTAGTTAAAATATTCTCTTTAGGTACCCAGTTATTATATACTTCTACCAAAGCAGCTATTGCGTTTTGGCCCTCAGTATCTTCACCACCACCTATCAAAACACGATCAGGACTATGTAAATCATTTACTGCAGTTCCTTCTGCCAAAAACTCTGGATTTGATAATATTTGAAATTTAACGCCATTTCCTGTTACATCCAATATTGTTTTCAAGGCTTCAGCTGTTCGCACAGGTAAGGTTGATTTCTCAACGATGATTTTATTGTCTTTGGAAATTTTTGCGATTTGTCTTGCACAAAGCTCTATGTACTTTAAATCTGCGGCCATCCCTTTACCAACACCAAATGTTTTTGTTGGTGTGTTTACAGAAATAAATATCATTTGTGCTTCATCTATAGCAGCATCTACATCTGTAGAAAAAAATAGATTTCGACCACGAGCCTCCGAGACAACCTGCGCCAGACCCGGTTCATAAATAGGAAGTTTATTTAAATCCACATCATTCCAGGTAGCAATTCTTTTTTCATTTAAATCAACAACGGTTACCTTTATATGTGGACATTTTTGAGCCAAAACTGACATAGTCGGTCCTCCAACATAACCAGCTCCTAAGCAACAAATATTTGTAATTTTCATAAACTTTATATTTAAAATAATTTAAACTCTATATTCGCTTTCTTTTTTGAAATAAATTTCAAATATAAGTTGAAACCTCATTTGAAAAATATTATTCAACCTGCTTCAAAATATTATGGCCTGCTTTCAATAAAACTACATCTTTTTTCATTAATAAAACATCTCCTTCCATCATGTCTTTTACTAAAGAAGCTAAATTGTGTTCAGGGACCCAACCTAATTTATTCTTAGCCTTTGATGGGTCTCCAATCAATAGATCAACTTCAGTTGGACGGAAGTAAGAAGGATCCACAGATAAAATTTCCTTTCCAATTTCTAATTGAAAATCTTTATGATTACAGGCTGTAACAAAAGCTTTCTCTTCTACACCTTCTCCTTTAAACTCTAGTTCTATTCCAACTTCTGCAAAAGCCAAGCATACAAAATCACGAACTGAAGTGGTTACTCCGGTAGCGATTACCCAATCTTCAGGCTGTTCTGCTTGCAAAATCATCCACATCATTCTAACATAATCTTTTGCATGTCCCCAATCACGTTTAGCTTCTAAATTCCCTAAATAGAATTTATCTTGTAATCCTAAAGCAATTTTTGATACTGCACGAGTAATTTTTCGTGTTACAAAAGTTTCTCCTCTTCTAGGGGATTCATGATTGAATAAGATACCATTACACGCAAACATATTATATGCTTCCCTATAGTTTTTGGTAATCCAAAAGCCATAGATTTTTGCTACCCCATATGGTGATCTTGGATAGAATGCTGAATTTTCATCATAAAACCCTTTATCATTTTTATTCTCTGGCATTCCTCCATACAATTCTGAAGTAGAGGCTTGGTATATTCTTGTTTTCTTTTCTAAGCCTAAAATTCGAACAGCTTCTAATATTCTTAAGGTTCCTAGTCCGTCAATATTACCCACATATTCTGGAGTATCAAATGAAACTGCGACATGTGACATAGCTCCTAAATTGTATATTTCATCAGGTTGAGTTTCTTGGATAATACGCGTCAAATTCATTGCATCAGATAAATCTCCATAATGCAATCTCAAACGTTGATCTGGATGATGTGGATCTTGATATAGATGATCGATTCTATTGGTGTTAAATAGTGATGATCTTCTTTTAATACCATGAACCATATACCCTTTTTCTAACAATAGTTCTGCTAAATAAGAACCATCCTGTCCTGTAATACCTGTAATTAATGCTACTTTCATATTTTTTTTCTAAAAAATGACTTTGACCAAAACTTAGACTTAGACTATCTTGTCGTTGTCTCTAGTTTAATTTACGAAGACTTAGACTTCTTCTTTTCGTCTTAGTTCTTGTATATGTCAATGTCACTTAGTTTATTATTTTTCTTCTTAGTCCGTATATTCTTTTCTGTAAACTATTTAGCTTCAAAATGCTTTCCTCTAAATGTGATACTGATAGGTACTTTCTTTTACTCGCAATAATTAACTGTGTTTCTAGTTCAAATGCCGAACCTAATGCTATTTCTAAAAATCGTGCAAAGTCTTTTTCTGAATTTCGAGATGCTCCTTCTGCAATATTTGAAGGAATTGAAACAGCCGATCGTGTTATCTGAGAACTCAATCCATATTTTTCGGTGTTCGGAAAAGCTTCTACAAAGGTATAAACGTCATTAACAAGCGCCATACTATCTGTCCAAATATCATATTTTCTAAAATCTCTCAATGTCTTTGTCTTTTTACTAACTATGACTTGGACTTAGACGATGACGATGACTTCATTTTCTTACGAATCAAGTCTT
>Ga0307488_10003465_pt1 | contig 13191 bp, 24 predicted proteins | sample SB02metaG_FD_202248 | JGI IMG/M metagenome (GOLD analysis project Ga0307488, IMG submission 202248) | Sea-ice brine microbial communities from Beaufort Sea near Barrow, Alaska, United States - SB 0.2 | ecosystem: Environmental > Aquatic > Marine > Coastal | place: USA: Alaska | collected...
CTTTTATTCTATACTCTTGAAGCTTTGATACTCTGCCTTTTTTTGTTTTTACCTCTACAAATAATATTTCTTTTTCAGGATGTAGCGCTAGTAAATCTGGTATTCCATTCTTGTTGGTCTTAATTAGCTTAAGTACATAATATCCTTCTGCCTCCAACTCTTTAATTTTATTGGCCTGTACCTTCTGCTCAGTCATTAAATAAATCTTTATTTATTTCTTCGTTAAAAATTATAGGGGCGTATGTTGGCTTATTACTTTTTGTATAGCTGTGTATTAATACTGCAGGAGTTAAGCCTATAATTTTTCTTACATTAACCCCTATAATTACACTAGGGTCAACAGAAACAATCTTTACTTCTGTAGGTTTGTTTAGTATCTCAGTTATGTGATCAATCTCATCGGCGTGAGCCTTGTCTATAAAGTCATAAGGAGTAAAGGTCGAAACGAATAAGCAAACCGCTATAACAGTAAGCACTATCTTGGTGTATGTGTCTGTTTTCATAATTATAAATTTAATAAATCTTTTTTAAAATGATTTAGCGTGTAATCTTTCTTATTAATAACTGCCTTATATATCTGATCCTCAATACCTCCCTTAGAAAATATCCAATAAACGTCATTTTTAAGTCGCTCTTTAGTTGTCATCCTATCTCGTGATTGCCAGTAGCTAGTAGCGCTGAAGTCTATATTGTAGTACACTAAACAATCTGCCTGACGTAAGCTAATTCCTTCTCTTCCACTAACTATTTGAAGGGCGATACTCTTGTTGGTATTAACAAAATCCTCAAGGTCAGTAGTAAGACTACCATTGAAAACCATCTTCAATGCCTTCAGCTCTTCCTTAAACTTATAGAATATACCTATCTTTTTATTCTTAAAAGAGTTCTTAATAAATTTTGCTTTGCTGAGGTCTAGAGTCTGTGATGATCCGCTTTCAAATTTTACTGTTCCAGAAAAAATCTGGTGTAGCTTCATCATTAGTTTTACAGGAGTATCCGCTAGTATTACCTCTTCTTTACCTTCAACAACCAAGTCACTCTGTAATTTTTTAGCAAGGTTGTATGTAAGAGGACTCATCTTCACATACATTACCTTCTCTTTAGTGTCAACCTTAAATCCTGCCTCCTTCTGGCTAAAACTTATAAAGTAGGGCTGCATTGCGTCCATTATGCTAGGGAGTCCCTTAGAGTAGTCTCTGATATAAAGTCCGTTAATCGGTCTCTGAGTTACGTTTACGTGCTCATGGCAGAAGCGGTAGAAGTTAACAAACTTCTTAAAAGGATTCCTTGGTATAGAGTATACCTGGTGATACATCTGACTATAAGACTCAGGAGTTGGGGTACCCGAAAGAAGTATTACTAATGGATCATTGCTTTGTATCAGAACCTTAACTTGCTTAGACCTTTTGCTCGGCTTAGGGAAAGCTCCCATTCCATGTGCTTCATCTAAAACAATGATATCAAATTTACCTTGCACCTTATGAAGACTCTCATAGTTTATAACTTGAATATCAAACAAAGGACCATACATTTTATAGTCACTTTCAATAGAGCTGATGGCTTTTTTCTTAGTAATGAATAGCATGCTTTTCATTCCCATACCTTGAGCTATACCCATGCTAGTAAGAGTCTTTCCTGTTCTCACTTCCATAGCCAAGTATACGAACCCATGCTCCCCTAAAACATCTATACTTTTAGCAATTATTTCCTCCTGATAATCTCTAAATTTCATAATTAAAATTCTAATTCTTGTTGTGGTTCTTGTTTTTCCTCAATTTTTTCTTTTATTATAATCCATTTTCCTGTTGAGTCACGGTCATCTAAAGGCTGAACTTCTTGAGTGTAATAAGCATATTTAATTAGCCACTTATTAAATTTAGACATAGATAGTCTTTTTGGGCCAAACTTATCAAAATCAGAATATAACGTTATAAAGTCATTGAATAAAGGATAGGTATATATTTTCTCTTCTATTTTTAATAACATATTTGATTTACCTTTCAATAGCCCACACCACTCAGCAAACATTTCATCAGTCTCGGCGCTAAATTGTTTTAACTTCATGTTTTTTTGTTCGCTCTTTATAAGTCCACCTCTTAAGTATAGTTGTATACACGATATCATATAGTTATCGAACTTACACCATTCATCTTGATCCCAACCTCCAAAAAGATAATGACCAAACTCTTCAATAGGAGTATTATTTTCATTATAATACTGTGTCAACTCTAGATCCCATTTTCTTCTGATGAATGAATTACCACTACCTCTTATAACATAGTTAGTTGTAATGGCAATCTTAGGGCTCTTATGAAATGGTATCTTGATTGCATCCTTGTTTTTCTTCTCAAGTGTTAATCCTTCTGTAACAACGCTGAACAGTCTCTCGAAGTGAAAGTCTCTTTTTACATCATCAAAAAGAATTATCTGCGTGTCAGCAGAAACAGTCTGATAGGCAAATGACTTCTCAAAGTTAAAGGCCTTCCCATCTATGGTTGCTAATTTTTTTACAGCATCAATAGCCTGAAAGAATATACCCTTACCTGTTCCGCCGTTAGCCACATCTGATATGGTCTCATCATTAAGTATTACTGCCGGGCAAAAGGATTGATTCTTATAACCATGAAGAAGGAATCCTGTTGTAGACTCCATTGACTCTATTCTTTTTGGTTCATCATTACTTACATTTGATATAAAGGTTCTATAGTCTGATTTCCCTACCTCACACTTCTTATACACACGATTTATTATATGGTTCTTCCACACATAGCCATCAAGTTCTAGGTAGTCAATTGGCGTAACCTCATCCTTTGTAATCTTAATAGCACAGTTCTCGTAGTATAGGTAACTCTCATCTGCCGTGTCCTCAATAAAGTAAATATCTATGGTATCCAAAAGAGTTAAGAACTCTTCCTTGAATAGTCTTGTTTGATCAGCAAAGTAATTATAGATAGACATGTCATCTTGCTTTATAAGATGACCCAGGATAAAATCTTTTATCTCTTTCTCATTTGTATTGTCGATAAGGTTGTTTGTGACCTTAACAAACACATACACCTTCTGATCATCAGGACAGAACTTATAGAAACCATTAGCCTCAAGAAACTTTTTGAATATTAAGGGTAAAGCTTTTACTATACCCTTGTCACTCTTAGTCCAAAACTTTATAGAATTGTTTTCTTCTGCGGTTTCAACTACAGAGTCGATTAGTTCATTATCAAGACCCGACTCTTTTAACTCTTGACGTATAGCTTTTTTTGAGTCTCCTCGCCTTAACTTCTGTTGAATTTGATTTACCTTCTCCTCGTCCTCATAGTATTTAGTATTAAAATTCTGAGTGTTTGAGTAAGCAGACTTGATAGCGTTTTTAATTTCAGTTGCAGTAAAGCCATCACTCTGGTATTGATTAAGAACTATTGATGCTACGTTCTGTGATACACCAAAGTCATTAAATGCCATAGCAAGTATAAATGAATTATGATTTCTTTGACCCTCAGTCATAGGATACTTTTTAGTCCACCATAAAATAAGTATCTCCGCTATTTTATTCTCATCTCTGATTGGTATAGTCCTAGCATCTTTTTGTATGCTTACCTCCTTGTACTCTAAGTCTTCAACCTTGTCCCATACAACAGACTTGTCATTGATCGATATCAAAGGATCATAGCTTTCATAACATACCCTACTAATATTCTTTGATGTCTTGTCAAAGTAATCAGAGTTAAAGTATTTCTCCAGAGCCACAAAATACCCTACATGATTGTCGGCAATAGGTGGAACTTTAATTAAAAGTTTTAGACCCTTGCCTGATGGTGATATGAATACTGAATAGACGTACTTGTCTTTTACAAATTTCGCCTTGTCTTTGAGTAGTAAAGATTGTTTAGCGTAACCATCAAAGTCTAAACATATAAGACCACTATGCTGCTGAAGTGCAACATCTGCTCTTTTGTTAAACTTACCGCTAAAACATATTGATGGTAATTCTTTTTTTAAATCATTCCTCACAGACTTGTCCTGCTCTGCTCTGATTTTTTTAATTAATTTTTTAGATGAACCCTCTTTGATTCTTTGTAGTACAGAAGCGACCTCACGGAAGAATGGAGTGTCGGTTTCTTTAATGTTTTTGAATATCGTAACGATATATTGTTGGTCTATGCTCATTTTATGTTGGTTTTTAAGATAAAATCCCAGTGTTTACAGGGGGTATGTTGAAAATGCTCATTTTAGAATTGAAAATGAATTTATAAATATAAAAAATATATAAAAAATATATATTGTATAATTCAAAACTTTTTCAACATTCAACATGAAAAAAAAAGGGAGCTAGGCTCCCCTTAATTTGTAGCTAATCTTCCTAATTAAATAGGTCATCCATGTCAGAGGAGTTGTTACCACTAGGTTTAGCATCCCCAGGTTTTACATAAGGCTCACTCATTTTTAATGAAATCTTTGGATCACCCGCTTGAGTTTTTCCTAACCATCCCGCAATCTCTACTTCTTTTCCATCCATGGTTGTTCCAGAACCTTTAAAATCAGGTTTGTTTTCGGAATCCTTGTACTTGTTTTTAAAGATTGTCGCTTTACCGTTTTCGTGTTTGTAATTTTCAGCCATTGTATTAAAATTTAGAGTTATAGATTATTTGTTTTATGTCATCAACTTTATTCTCACCATAGTATTTCTCGTACATCTGAAGAGCCTGTTCAACTTTCTGTTTACCCTGGAGAATAGTCTCCTCTGATGTTGGGCATACATAAATCTCCCAATAGTACTCATCAGTATTGTTATAGTACCTCCTGTTCTTGTCTATTGCAACAAACGTCATCGGCTTATTAAACAGAGTCTGATATATAAATGCCTGCGTGTCGTAGAAATACTTATTGCGACCATCATAGATGAACTGCTGAATAGATTTAGCTGAGGTTGTCTTCAGATCAACAACTATACCCTGAGATATGATATCCGCCTTAGCCTTGAAATCATGTCCAAAAATCTTTCCAATAGATGGCTCTTCATATATAGCATCATCGTTTACAATTAAGTCATTTAGTTGTTCATTACGATTTAAGAAGTGTACTATCATCTCATCAATCTCAAAAGCCTCAGACTCTTTTAAAACAAAGTCAAGATTATTCTCAACTAAAAACTCCTTGTATGCCTTACCTCTTACCTCTGTATCCTTCCATATAGGAAAGTCAGTTAACTTTTTAGGTTCTAAGATAGATTGATGAAAATAACGACCCTTCACAAGATTCTCAGAATCTTTCGGTCTACTCTTAAACTGCTTAAAAGTATTCTCCTGAAGGTTTTTTATGTCACTATTACTTATCCATTGAGAACCAAAGTCTCCATAATACTCTTCGTCTATGCGAAGTTTTTTAATTATCTTTTTTTCCTCAGTCTTTGTCATGATAAGCCTCGTTTAAATAATCGGTTGTTTTCTCATTAAATTTATACTTCTTCTTTAGTCCACTTACAATTCTCTCAAAGGTTTCGCCTTTCTTTTTGTACTGAACCATTTTTTCAAGTACTACATACATATCATCATCCCCAATGTCAAGCGTAACATGATTTGCTTTTTTAGGAGTAGCCTTGACAGTTGCACCTAAGTCTATCCTGTTTGGACTTGGAACATTGCTTGGCTCTGGAAGATCCTCACCCGCATAGATGTAATGTCCCAAACCATGCATCGCCACGTTCTTAGTTAGACATCGCATAATAGTCTTGTTGAGGTCGAAGGTTGTTGCATTACTGATAATAGACTTATTTCTAAAGTCAATCACAGGTAGCCACATCATAAGACTCTTTTCGTTTATGGTTACAGTTGTGTAACACATATAACCTGTTCCCTCTACGAAATCGTAAGGTAAATTAGTGTCAGGGTTTCTGTAAATCTCATAGGTTGCATCAGGGTATCGCTTCGCTACTTCTCCCCAAGCCCAGGCCCAGGATAAGTAAGTAAGGTTGCCCTTTGATTTGACATGAGGACTCACATCGACTGCTGACAGTACTTCGAATACTGATTTTTTGTTACTCATAGTTGTTGGTTTAATTTAGTTCTTATGCTATAGAATTTATTCATGATATTCAAGCGTCTACTTCTTAACTGCTCTATAACTTTCAGTGAGACCTTGTTGTTCATTTCGTTAGCGATCTTCTTCTCAATACGCAAGAGAGCAAGCTCGTACTTTTTTAGTGTTAATCGGTACACTCCAATCTTCCATCCATCCATGAATAATAAATAGAAGTCTGTGGATACCTCGTCATAGAAGTCCATTCCTTTAGGAGAATAAATTTTTATTGAAGCATCATCTTTGATGATTTGAACACCCTTATAAATATAACACTCATACTTTTTAGTGGACAAACTAATGCTCTGTTCGTGAGCCTTAGCCTCTTCAAATAATTGGTTTAATTCCTCCTTGAATAAGACATTCATACCTTGCTTAACTTATCAATGATAATTTTAAAGTCTGGATCAGTGCCTATCAAACTCTTAATAACATTTATGCCATATTTAATTGCTCCACCTCCAATATCATATCCTTCTTCAGCCATGTACTGCGTAATCATGGCACGAGTTAATCCTCTGTCTAAACATAGATAAAATAAACTCTGTCTAGCAAGTACAATCTCAGGAGACTTACTTTTGTTAAAGATAGCCTCCTTGTCTAATTTCGTATGATGGCATATCCCATCTGCAAACTTGTCAAAAATGTGCTTCTTCATTGTTTAAATATTTGATTTAGTAAAGGAACTATATCGTCATAAGTCAATTTAACGATAGGCTCTTGAAACCTTTCCCTTTTTGCGTTCTTAATAAATTCTTTGGACTGGTAGTCATCGTCAGCGAATGCATCTAAATGACTGTTGTTGGTTAGTATTGGCATTTCATTTGATTTAATTTGTATAAATATAGTTATAATTTTATTCTTAACCTAATCACTTATTGTGTTTTTATTTTACATACGAATAAAAATTGGATATCCGTTGTTTTTAAAACGTGTTTTTTATGTGTTTTTTATGTGTTTTTTTTAATTAGGGAATTGTTAGGGACTCCCTAAGCGCTAACTTTATGCCATAAAAAAAGCGAGACATCTCTGCCTCGCCTTTCCATCTAAAAAAAGCACACTAATTACAGTTGTGATAAATTACTTTGTGTAATTGTTTTATTTTTGTGTTTTTAATCTCTAACTCTTTTCTTAGGGCCTTATTACTCTCCCATAAAAAGTCAGGGTCTCTTGGTTCTACAATGTCAATAGCCATTTTTCTTCGTTTTTTAATTGGTTTTTAATTTCTATTTGCTTTAAGGTAAGGAAAATTATTTGCTTCACTTTATCTTCATTAATTTTATACTGTGATTTTGCGGTAGCTTTTAAGTTTGATTTAGCCATTTGAAGTCTCAGCTTTCGACATTTGTTGTCATTCTGAATTAGCTTTGACCATAACTCATCACGCTTTTTTTTCTTCTTTTTCCTCTGCTCAAGGTTTTTTTCTACCCTGCTTACTAATAACGCTATTCTTTTCATATTTCATTTGCTTGTTTAATAATCAACTCATGTAAGGTGTCTTGATCAAGATGCTGAATACTCAGGAGTTTACTTGATCCGTTCTCTCTAAGGATTACTTCATTAATACCATCCTTGCCTATAGTTGCTTCTACAAATATATCTAAAAATATGCCACCTCTTTTTCTATATTTTGCATTGACTATAAACGCTACGTGAATAGTCTTTCTTGTTCCAAAGTTTTCTAATATATTCATAACATTGATGCTTCAAAACATACTCCAGAACAAAAGCCTTTGTCTCTGTACATTTCTACTCCACACTCTGAACATTCATATTGTGGTTGATCCATCCAAGGTGGAGTTCCCCACGCTTTATCCATGTAACTCATTTTCTTTTGTATTTAATTATTTCATATTCTAATTCGTAGATGTCATCATTTATATTACCTACCTCTGTCTGCCAATCTACTACCATGCCAATTAGCAAAGCATAATCCTTGTCATCGTTCATTGATTTTTCAATTAGGTCTTGAACCCCATTGTAGAAACTAGAGAATCCATCTCTTGATCTAAGTTGTGGGTCTGCCCATTCATGGAATTCTTCGATAGATATCATCTCATGAAAAGTATATAAGTCATTCTCATTTACCTCAGCAATAACTTTATCTGTAGTAAAGTTATAAAAACGTGGTGAATCAATCTCCACAAATTTAAGGTCTGTTCCCCCTTCATTATTGAAATGGTCTATCCAGGCTTTTGCATAGTCTTTATTTGTCTTATTAAAATCGACATAGTCTCTATCAAAATCCATTGCTTCTATTTTATCCTCTATGTACTCATCATGGAAGCCATAGAACCCCCCAAAATTTATTGCTATTTCCATTGTCTTTTTTTTACGATTTGTTTAGCATCATTACTAAACTCATCTAATTTATTTTTAACATTTCCGAATAACCCATCTAAACTATAAGTTCTTTCTCTAATTACTTTGTCTTTCATAATTTATGTGTTTAAAACGTGTTTAAAACGTGTTTTTTGTGTGTTTTTAATTTAGGTTATCTTTTATTAATTCTACTTTTTTTATATATGGCATAATCTTATTTTTTTAAAGTTATTACTACTACTCCTAAAGAATTAGTCTTATGCTGGATCACTAACCCCGTTCCTAATTTAATTGTCTTCATTTAATTGGTTTAATATATTTATTGTTAATTAGTCTTTCTATTATTTCTCTTTTATTTTTATTCATGTAATCCCATAGGCGATCATTTATTATCTCAGTTATCCTATCGTCATTGTCCTCGATAACATCTTGCATTATTCCTTGCATATATTCTCTCTGTTCTTCTGTATGTTCATCGATTATGTCATAATCTTGTCCAATGGGTAGGTATATGTCTTTAGCCATACTTTCCCAAGATTCTACTTGACAGGCTACATCTAAAGCTGTCCAATTAAGACAACAGTTTTTAACTTTTTCTTTAGCTAAATCTATTCTTTTTTTCATTTTATTGTTGTTTTAAATTAGTAATATACTGTGAATACTGTACTGCGATTGCTTTCGCAATGCCTGGAAATGTCTTACTTCTCAATGATCTTCGCTCCTGATCAGACTTTGAATTCTTAAATGCATTGTAATACCACAAAGGTTGTTTTTTCTTTTTCCCGTTCTTATCTGTCCATTCAAAAAATTCTCCTTTGTCCACAATTTTTGTAGGGTCCAAGAGAGGTAGATTTTTTGTCCACAGACAAGTTTTCTTTGATGCTGAATCTCCAAACATATATGGCTGAATAATCTGATTAGGCTTTCTTATTTGTGATGAAATCACGCTAACAGGATTCTCTATCGCTATATGCTTAATTGGGGCATCCATCAATTGCTTGACAAAGAATAAAGCTTTTCGCCTATTCTCCCATCGCTCCTGATTCTTTGATCCATCTTTGTTATATAGCCACCGATTACCACTTACTGACAAAAATGTGCATGGTGGATGCGCAATCATTAGATCATATTTCCCGCTATTCGCCTCTTCCAATGCATCTCCTTGAATATGCCATTCAGGATGACCACCACTACAAGGAATTAGATCACAAGAATATGTCTCGTGACCTAATTTTCTAAACTCCTTTGTTACCGCTTGGCTTTCTTCACAAGCTACAAGTACTTTCATATGTTTAAATTCCAAGTTCTTAAATAGTCAGCATTAAGGATCGTTTGCCCTTTCTTTACGGCATCGTTTATAATGTTCTGATAGTCTTTCATAACTTCATTCTTTGACCATTTCTTAAAGGTTGTAGGAATGCTTGTCTTAAAGCCTACAATAGAATATGAATTAGGCTTACCAATCATGATACCTTTCTTTTCGTCCTTTTTCATTAATGAAGTTGTCTTTAATTCATACATTAAAAGTTCAAGATTTGTTGTCCATTTATATTCCTTATCATAAAGAGAATCCTTATTAATAGATTTATAAATATCCTCAATACTTTGACTGTCTTCATTAGTAATCTTTAATTCACCACCATAGGAATCATCCCAACAGTTGCAAATCTTCTTACCATCAAAGTAAATGTCCCATTCAAAAGATGGTGCATCATGTCCTCGCATTTGCTTTACATTTTTAGCAGTTGCTCGGTTTAAAAATTCTTGCTTTGTCATAATCATTAGTTTAAATTAATATCATGTACACCAATTATCTTGTGTCCATTTTTGTTCATTAGTCTGTACCAATTCGTAAAATGATTGTCATCATTAAACGTCTTGTTAAATGAAGAATAATTCCCCCATTTGGATTTCATCTCTATTAATACTATCATACTTTGTTGGTTTAATTAGTGAGAATATTCTCGATGACTGTCAAGGAATCGAACCTTGTCTAGAACCATTCAGTCAATTGGTTTCGGTTATTTTATTTTAATAAATCAGCATCTACGAAAGATGCGCTCTTTAAATTATTTGTAATGGTATCAAATACTTGCATTGATTCACCCATTAATCTTCCATTCCAATAAGATGGAGCATGAATCAAGTATTCTGTATCATTTAGCTTTTTTACCTTGAAATCTGATAATTTCTGATTGAAAAAACTTAATGTTTTAGCACTAAAATAATTCGGTTCTGTGTCTTTTGTTCGTTGTTTTATTTCTTGAATTGTCATAATATATGGTTTTGATTAGTTAATCTAAAATATCGTTAATACTGTCTTTAGTATAACGCATTACATAAGAGGTATAGAAGTTTTCTATCTCTTCCTCATTAGGATTTTTATCCATAAATGAACGGACTACCTTTGGCAATTCTTTGCGCTTAGCATTTAACCAATGATTGGTTTTGCGCTCTTGTTTTCTTTGTTCCATTCCTCTGAATTTGCTCATAATATTATTTATTTTTTCTAGATAAATATTCCTCCGTTAATAGCTTCTGAAATACTTCATTTTCTTCTGTCGGTTCACTCATCCCGACCAAGAGACTTCTCGTCTCAATCTGTTCCTTAGTCATGCTAGAGATTATTCTCTTCCATGTGTTAATTTGTTGACTGTCAGTAATTTGTATTGATTCCATGTTGTTTGAATTATGTAACGTGCTGATTGTCAGCGAGTTACAGTTAAAATTAAGGTGTTGGTTGTCATTCATACTGCTAATATAAGAATAATACTTTATAAATCCTAATACAATGCTATTACATTTGTTCCTGATCTTTAGATTTCCTATGGTTAGTCACTCACTTACCCTTTGAAACCTACATGAATACTAAGGTTGGAACTCTATCTGTTTACCTTTGCTTATCTAGGCGAAATAAATTGGGTGACGGGGGTTAAGGGAAGACTACGTGTATGCGTAAACGTCAAACGTATTAGGGAATTATACAGAGATATAATCAATGCCCACAAGGCCTGGGTCGCCTGGCAAAAATAAAACGCCAAAAAATCGGAAAAAAAATAAAAAATCAAAATCAATTGGAACTCAGAATGTGACTTTTCTTTGATGGGGTATGCTGCGTATAACCGTATATAATCTCCTACCCCTGTGTATCTAATAAATTTGTATATTTGTACATGTCTTATTCACTAGAGCTACATAATAGGTTACCTATAGGATTTGCTTTAGGGTGGTCATATTACGATCAGGACATAGAGCATAACTACAGAGAGTTGGTTGTGTATATAGGTTTAATCAGTGTAACAATAAAGTATTATGAAACGTAACCCGAGTGTAAAGGTAGAGCTACAAACGCCTAGTGCTAGTAACTATGTAAATGGTTTGTATATTAAGGATGGCAGATTAATTAATGATCGTGCTCCAGGAATGTCTGGAATAGAGCAAGCTGCAAACATGAAGAGGATCATCAAAGAGGATCGTAAGATTGAGATGATTGCAAATGGAATTGAGCGTGCAGAAAGTAATAAGGTAATGAGAGATTTTTTTGGATGATTGTTGGTTTTCATCTGACTGTAAGGAGCTACTTTCGGGTAGCTTTTTTACGTTTAGAAATGAGCATTTTAATTTTAAAAATGAGCATTTTAAGAAAAACGCTCATTAAATAACATGGTTTTTTGTATGGATTATTCTTTTTTCACATTTGGCACTTTACTAATTATTTACATTATACACGAACAGTCTACTAAAAGTTAAAAGTCAACACAATTAATGCTCATTTTGATGCTCATTTTGACTATCTAACTATCTGGTTATCAATAACAATGTTAATAATGCTCATTTTAAGTTCAAAAAAAGATAGAAGATTGTAAATAATAATAAATATATATATAGTAGTTTTGCCGACAAAAATCAGCATTTCTAACATTTTGATTTAAAATAGATTTTATATCTTTGGTTTAGAAATCAAATTAAATCAAATTTATTATGAATGAATCGGGAGGGTATTCACCAAAAGATTTGCACTTTGGTGCGGACGCACAATCAAAACTTATTTCAGGGATTACTAAGATGTCAAATGCTGTAAAGAGCACACTTGGACCTATGGGTAATACGGTTCTTATAGAGTCACCTCAGCACACTCATGGAATTACTGTTACAAAGGATGGTGTTACTGTGGCAAAGAGTATTAGTTTATTGGACCCTGTCGAGAACCTTGCGGTACAGATGATGCGCGAGGCTGCGGACAAGACTGCGTCTAGTGCGGGAGATGGAACTACAACGGCTATTGTATTGACTGAGGCCATTGTTAAGAATGGGATTCAGATGATAAAACTCTCGGACAATAAGACTGAGGTGCTAAGGGAGTTAACAAAACAGACTGAGCAGATTATAAAAAGGTTATCTGAGAAGGCAATACCTGTTAGTGATAAGATGCTTAAAGATGTGGCAGTGATCTCATCGAACAATGACCAGGAGGTGGGGGCGATTATTGCGGACACTTATAAGGCTGTAGGAGAAAACGGTATTGTAACTGTTGAGAAGAGTCAGAACTCTGAAACAACATTTGAGACCACAAAGGGTATAAAGATAGACCGCGGATATTCTTCACACCTGTTTGTAAACAACCATAAAAAAGATGAGTGTATACTTGAGGATGTGTATGTCCTTGTGTCTGACTCTGAGATAAGCAACATCCTATCAATTGAGAAGGTACTGAAACCAATTTTTGCTGACAATAAAAAGTTATTGATAGTGGCGCCTTGTTCTCAAAATGTCATAAACACCCTTGCGGCAAATGTG
>Ga0307488_10003467_pt1 | contig 13189 bp, 15 predicted proteins | sample SB02metaG_FD_202248 | JGI IMG/M metagenome (GOLD analysis project Ga0307488, IMG submission 202248) | Sea-ice brine microbial communities from Beaufort Sea near Barrow, Alaska, United States - SB 0.2 | ecosystem: Environmental > Aquatic > Marine > Coastal | place: USA: Alaska | collected...
CAACGCGTCAGCAAATCATATGCCCGCAACGTCATTGCGGAAGCATTCACCGCCTGATACAATGGCACGTCACCGATCTTTACGGTCGCAATGGCGTCGGCGGCAGCAAAGATGCCGCGAAGATTGTGTATTCTGTGTATTCTGATGGTTTTCTGACAGAGTGGAAGTGCAGAGACGCTGGCATATGCTGCCAGCCAGGCGGCCTTGCGAGGCGCTTCTGGGGCACCGCGTCTGCAAATGGAATGCCCGCGACGTCATCGCGCGATCGATCACCGCAAATACAATGGCGCGTCACAGAACTTTACGCCGCGTAACGGCGTCGGCGTCGGCGAAGATGCCGCGAAGACGGGTCTTCTTGGGTTTCGTCAGTCTGTCTGTGGGCCCTGTCCAGATTTCCTGCACACGAATGCCCAACATCTGAATGGAACTTCCTCGTTCAACAATTTTGCGAGAGTTCGGTGACGCCACATTTAGCGCTGGCCGTCGGCGAGCCGGTGGGGTTTCAAAATGGACAGTTCTGATTGGTCGAACGGGATTCGATACCACATATTCGATACCAGACCCGACGCTAAGTTCGAGGAGGGTTTTTCAAGGTAGCTCAAAAGGGGGGTTCTCACAGTATCCTAGCTAGTAACACTTTTTACACACACTCTCATAGTTTACACTCTTAAACCCAGTCTCCGACCCTAGCTGGGGTCTGAAGCAGCCCCTGTGATTGGTCCACGTGGCGGCTCGGAGAGCTGTGATTGACGGGATCTTCCTGACCAAATCTTACCAAATATTGGCCAAATCTGAAAAGAAATGGCTATCGTCCCTGATTGGTCAATGACAAGACCATCATGAGCTCAAGGTCCCTGATTGGTCGAGAGGCTGAATTCGGGGGGTTCAGGGGGTAGTCATAGCGGAGACTGGGTTTAAGCTTTGCCTTATATGCATATTTGGTATCGATTTGGACCGGTCCTTTGACCCCTGTTTCGTAGCACTCATACTACAGCGCTAGACGACTCACGTTAGCGCGATCTTGATGGTCAGTGTCGCCGCTCTTCTCCGGGAAGTTGATTTATTTTTTTATCGTTTCCGGTTATTTTCCCTTTTTTTCGGCCAACTCCTTCGTGGAATTTGTCGGTAACTTCGGTTGGGGGCAATATACGCTGCAGCTCGGTTCAAGCTTGCTGCACCACCACTACTCGCTGCTTTCGTGACAACGACAAGCTGCTTCGTACGATTCTATCAAGACGACGGTGCTGAACCACGTCGCCGGTGTGCGGAAGTAAATTTCGAGCTGCAGTTTTCTATACCCTACATTGGTTGTTCCTAATTTTGGCTGATTTAGAATTCAAGCGCTCCGACTTTCGCGACCGGGGAAGGAAGCGACTCGTTAGTCGCTGCAGAATTCAGCGCGCTCACTTCCTTCATCTCCCAGCTCACTCTTCCTCCGCCCGTCCAACCTTGTCATCATGCCTTATCGTGGCAACAACAGGGGCAGACGCGGTGGTGCTGGAAGAGTTAACGAGCAAGGCAGTGGTCATACCCCTGGGGGTGGTCACATCGACGGATATAGTGACATTACTTCATATTTCTTTTTGTGTGGCTATAGAACGCGTTGAGGTCGACAAGACACAACTGCGTAATCTGACACGTGAGCTTCGCTTCTACGGTGAGGTGCTCGACAAATGCAGTAGACGTGGCAACTTTGTCCCCGTCAGACTTATCGTTGAGACACCATATACAACTATCGATTAATCTCACCTGTGTATAAGACAGCCCTGAGTGGGGGTAAAAATGTTTTCGGTAACGAATTCACCCAAGAATCTTGTATCAAATTTTCGTTTCGTATTTTTTCGGTCGAAATCCGGAATTAGGGGGTGCGTGACCTCAACACATCGAAGTTACCAAATTCACGCGAACATCCCCTTCAATTGAAGCGTCGCCGCATTTCCCCCGCGCTTGAACATCGCGTCTTAAAAGGCAAAACTTGGCTTACAATCAGAGGCAGTCCGGCCGATCAACGACGGCCACACCGGCTTCAAAGACGCGGTCGCCGACTACGCTGGACCAAACGAACCTGGAACGCGATGGTGGCGGCGGCACAGACGGCGGCGGCAGCGGAAGCGGCGGCCGCCAGTCTCGATTTACACATCGTCGACGGATGGTGTCGCCGCTTGGAAGCGCGCGATACACGACATCGCGCCGCCACCAGGCGGCATTTACGGCGTCATCTGTTGCGGAGAGTTCTGACGGCTTCTGCCTGTTTAGGTCCTAAAGCGCGGAAACACGATAATCCATTTAGTCTTCTCCACCGTAGGACAAAACGACGGGAAACGGCTAAGGTGGGTGGCTTGTTGGTCCGTCCGATGTTCTTGCATTGTTTTGGTTTCTTGGATTCTGGTGAAACGATTCGGATACTGCTATTTGATTAAACCATCAGTCACCCATTCGGTGTACAGTGGTGTCTGTGTTCCACGAGAAAACTGTTATCTGGAAACACGAATCCCTTTTATGGAAACACGACACACTGTACGGACACCGTGTGCATCATCGCGGGGCGGCGGGGTGGGGGGGAGGGTACGACGCGTGATAGACACGCAACCATACTGTCATGTGCCACAGCGACGCGTGCGCGCGCTCGCCCGTCAAGCGCGCGACTTCGGCGCACGCAGGCCGCGTCAAATTGCAAAGCGTGCCCAGCTGAACTTCTTTTCGCCGCTGGAACACAAGAAATCGAATAAGCTGACACACACTTTGCCGGCGCCGTGCGACCTCGAACGGCGCTCTTTGCATGGCGTGTCCGCCAGTCATGCACGCGTAACGTCGTTGATATGCCGTTCGCAGCCCAAACATGGCGTGTCGTTGGGGTGAACCGTGCGCACGGCGCCGACGTCGGCGAAGATGCTGCGAGGGTCATGTAACCTGTTGTTTCCGTATATTTTCCTATGGGCTTTTAGTCAGACCATATTTTCGTATTTCCATGAAAGGGATTCGTGTTTCCGATTCAATATGCCCCCGTTTTCTACCCCCAAATCTCAGAGTTATAGATTCGCGGAAGCTAGTATGCTCCGATGTCCTGAGCTGGAGATTTTAGACTGTCATTGACGAGTTATTTTCACCGTATGTTTTCCCGTAGTGCCAGCTGCCACAGAAGGGTTCTTAGAAACGCAACTCAGCAAAGAGCTGCCCATCTGGCGTTACTTTTCCGGACCAGGCTGGGGGAGTCTGACAACGGTATGCGAGATAGTCCGGAAACGAGACCAGACGGGCGGTTCCGATGGACAAGGGGCGTTGGACGATCATCGCATGTGCTTTGCGGACCCGCTGGGCCAATACTGGCGGAGATCCATCAACCAAGCGCCCCCGGCGCGACCCTCAAACTCTCGCCATGGTGCAGGGCGCGACGCGGCATTTCGAACAAACACCAGCAGAAGGTGGGCAACCCTTCTACGCAGCTGTCAGCCAATCAGAGAGTCCGCTTTTCGAGTCAAGAATCTTCATCGTAACTTTGGTCCCCGTTTATGAAATAAAAGGACTTTTGTATTGCAGGAGTTTCTCCAAATACCGGTCTTTGGCAGAATCTGGGAATCTCCATGTAACTTTCGGCGTAAGGGGGGCTCACGCTAAATCTTCCCGACTCGCGTCCGAAACGACGACATTTCCAGGGAGTGCCCGCCGATGCGCACCTGTCAGTCTTCCGACTACCAATCAGTTCCCACTTTTGCGACTACTTCCCTATTTGCGACTTTTTCCCATATAAATTAGACCAAGGTTCTTGAGTCACACTGCTTTATACCTGAAACCACGGAAAACACCGCAATTTGGGTGGAGCCGCGCGACACTGACGCCCTGCGCAACCCAAATCGTGATGCTGAACGCGCGTATCCCACGAGGACAGTACTAGAAAAAGGACCAGAGCCTCGGCGGCACCACCACTGCCCCTGCGTGCGCGTTGTCCCCGTACACTTTGCAGAATTCCGGGTGTACAGTGCCCAACTGCGACGAATTAGGTCGAGCGAGTTGGGTACGGGGTAAACACGCGTGCGGGCACGCACGCGCGACGGGAACGTTGCAGCTGCTTTGTACAACGTGTAGAGCAACCACTGACGACGTGCCGGATCGAACGCGTGGAAGAACGACGCTTTCGCGTCGTGGGCACGTTTGGTCGCAATTAGGGGAACACATCCAGGTTCTTCCTCCCTCCTCCTCCGAACTCGACAACCTGTGATTCCGACGCCGAAGATGCGCGAAACCGCTCGGGAAGGCAAGGGGCGCAGGGGGGACCTGTTACACGCCTTTACAGCAACCCCTTGAACTTGTCCCGGTGTCAAAATTCAGCGAGTAGCGCGTTCAGGTTAGCGCGGCGCTCGGTCGGAAAAAGAAAATCGCAAACCAGGGAACTGATTGGTATCCGAACATGAAGCTCTATAAAAACGTGTTGAACGCTTGACTGATAAACGGAATACTTGAAATACGGTTCCCGCGTGCGCGCCGCAGATGGCGCGTCCACGCGCCCGCCGTCCGGCGGCATGCTCTCTGTTGCGCGCGATGCCGTCCGTGGTCTTCGCACTATTACTTTCAATATATCTGGTGCGCGCCGTCGCGGATGCTCCTTCCGCCGCTGCCGCCGCGCGAGTTCCGATGCTCTTCACGGGCTCAGTGGCAACGGGTGCTCTGCCTCCACCGCAGTGCGACCCCGGCGACTTCGCCCGCGGCGAGCGAGCCGCGTGGGTCGACGTCGCGGAGATGGACGCGGACCCGAAGTCCGTTTCCGCATTCCGCCGCCGGGGCTGGCCAGCGCCGGGGTACGCAAGGTGCGTGCACTGCGTGCACTGCGTGCACTGCGTCAACGCGCGGAACGCGACCAGCGGCGGCGTTGAGAGGTGTGCTGAGACCCTTGCCATAGCTCAACCATTCTGACGTCTCCCCACCGCCGTTCCGTCCCGTATCCGTGGAACAGCTCGCGCGCACCGGCCGCGCCTCGCTTCATCCAGCGGCTCCTTTCCACACCCGGACCTGGAGCTGGAACCAGCCTTGGCGGAGTGGCGGCGGGCCGCAGCGGCGGCAAGCGAAAACGCGGTGCCTGGGCCAAGCCGAAGCTGTACACGGAGCGCATTCCTCTGGACATGGACAGCGCCTCCGCCGCGGCGGATCCTCCGGCGGCGGCTCGGGCTGCGGCTCCGAGTGCGGCTCGGTGGGCAAGTCTCAAGGAGCAGCAGCTCCTGCAGCGGTTCCGGCGGCGTCTCCAGCGGCGAGAGGCTGCGGCTGCGCGAGAGGCTGCGGCTGCAGCTGCAGCGGGGGCTCCAAGTGAGGCTCCAAGTGACGAGGACCTGCAGCAGCTCCGGCGGCAGCTCAAGCGGCGTCCCCGGCGACAGACAGCGGCTGCGGCGTTCGTCATGGTGGACGGCATCAGCGGCGAGTCCGCCAACCAAGGAGTGCGCTTGGTGGACGGCGCGACGGACGAGGACGGGGATAAGGCTGAGAACTTCCTGTTCGACGCTGACGCCAAGCCCACTGCATCCACCTGCGGGCTCCGTGGTGTTGGTGCTGTGGCCGCTGTTGCTGCTGGTGTGGTTTCTGGTGCTCCTCCTCCCGCTGGTGCTGGTGGTGTTGGAGCTGCTGGAGCTACTGGTGCTGGAGATGTTGATGGTGGTGCCGGTGGTGGTGGAGATGCTGCTGGAGGATCTGGTGGAGCTGGTGATGTTGGAGCTTCTGGTGGAGGTGGCGGCGGTGGTGCAGGGGACGCTGTTGCTGGAGGTGGTGGTGCTGCAGGAGGAGGTGGTACGGGAGACGGAGATGATGCTACTAGCGCTGGTGGTTCTGATTCTGGTGGTTCTGGTCCTCTGTCTAGTGGGCAGGTGCAAGCTGACACTCGTTTTGAAGCCGGCGTTGAAGGCGCCCGCATTCAACTCCCGCACTCAACTTTTCAAAAGCAAGTAAAGAACAGAAATCAAGCGTTGCTTTCAATTTGGCTTGTGCCTCTACTACCCGGTGGCGACACGGAGTGCAATCCTGAGACCGGAGATTACGTCAAAGTGACCTTGAACGTTCAGCACGGGGCGTACGTCGTCTGCGTGCTTAACATCGTGTGCCAGCCCGAGACACCTGTTGCCGAGCCACGCCCGCCCGCGAACAGCGCGGCAGCAGCAACACTCCTCCTCCTCCTCCGCCGCCTCCTCCTCCTCCTCCCTGGGGAGCGGCGCCGCCTGTTCCGGCGAAGGATGACGAGCAGTACTTTCAAGACAAGGTCGGGCCGGGCAGATCTTGCTCACCACGTCACAGGGTGCAGTTGAGCTAAAAAACGAGGCTTCAGAGTGTTTGTCGATGACGATGAGGGCAATAATTGCTTGTCCCTGCGATAAGGTCGCCGAGCGCGTGAACGCGGTTGGCACCTCCGTTGGCACCTCCGCACCACCGGTGCCCAATCCTCGTGATGATCCTCCTGGTGATCTTGCCAGTTATCCTCCCGGTGATCCTCCTGGTGATCCTCGTGGTGATCCTGCCGGTAATCCTCCAGGCGATCCTCCCGGTGACCCTCCTGGTGATCCTCCTGGTGATCTATCGCCTGACGAGGCGGCCGAGGCGACCGAAGAGGAAGGTTGGGTGAAGGTTGAGCCAGAGGTGCGAGTTGGCGGCTCGCTTGCATCCGCCACAGTCCCTGCGGGCAAGATGGGCATCATGCGCAAGGCGAGGTCGCCAGCTGAGGAGGCGCGACTGACGCAAATGCGAGAGGACAATACCGCACGTGCCGAAGATCACGTTGTACCTGCGCGCTGCGGGACTCCCTGAGTTCACTGAGGCCCCTGTGTCGTAAAAAAACAGACCATACGGCAGTAGTCCAAATGGCCTGATTTGTATGGCGCAAGGACAGCACACTGGTATCGACCCTCCATTTCGTCCCATCGCCGATCGGATTCGGCCGCGTGATTGTAGTTTCCACACTTGGGACCGGCCGACCAAAACGCCATTTTTTTACGACACAGGGGCCTGAGTCCCGTAGACATTGATGCACGGTGGTTTATATTTTGTATGGGTTTTGCCCTTCCAGGCCCAGGGCCGTTCTTCCTGTATGCCCATACCCACACTCCGCTTCTCTTGTTATGAGTTGGGGCCTTTATTTTTATATGGGCTTTGCCCTTCCAGGCCCAGGGCCGTTCTCCCTATATGCCCATACCCACACTCCGCTTCTCTTGTTATGAGTTTGGGCCTTTATTGAGAATAACGTCTCGACCGACCGCGACCGGACGGCCAGATCGCCATAAACCGCCAGATTGACGTTCGCGAGCTGAGGGTGAATGCCCATACGATAGTCTGCGGTCGGTCGGCGATCACGAAATGAGTCCGCGCGTGCTCGTAACAAAAGTCGTAACATTTGGCACGGATATCGACGTTTTCGAAAATCGAACGATTTTGACGATTGTTGGGGTTTTTACATTTTGGAGATCTGAGACGATGCACGGGGCTCCAACACGACGCGCACACGCGATCGGCGCGCGAGATAACGGTCGGAGACGCTTCCCGCGGGGGTGTTGTGGCGAGCTGCCTGTGAAGGTTTGGTCAAATCTGCTCGGTCGGCAACGCTGGACGCGTATCCGCGCGAGAGCAATGGCTCGGGAAGTCCTTGGACAGCCCTCTGCCTCGTATTTTGAGTGTGTTCCCATTCAGCCATTTCACGGATGGCCCACGATGTTCGCCCTGCACGCGACTTACGGAGTTTTGACGCTACACCCCATTTACTACGACGTGTGACACGCGATCGCGCGCGTCAAACCACCGTAAGCCGCGTGCACGGCGAACATCTCCAACGCGCAGAAACGAAGAAAGTGGCGGATTGTGAGATATCCGTCTTATTTGACTTCTCATATGGATATGGCCGTCAGGTAGGATACAGACGTCTTTAAACTCAGTGTAGGAGGGACTAGTCCCTCTTATCTCCTCAAAATCGAGGGTCTATTTACTCACGGATCGAGACCCGGTCGGACTGTCGGTGAGTCGGTCGGGCGGATTTTCGAAATGGACAGTTCTGCGCCGGAGTTTACCGCGCTGAAGCAGCGCTGAAGCAGCGCGGCGGCGCGTTAACTAGGATTCGTATGGCGACGTGGTCTCAGAAATTTCAAAGGCTGATTTGATCATTTTAGAAATGACTCCGGATTTTGAAAGGCTGATCTAAAAAAGTTATCAAGATTCAGACCCTTGCCTTGTCAGTAAAATCATTGTCGACTCGCGGTTCCGGTCACATCTACAGTCAAACAGTAGTACGGAGTACTAGTACGTGTGCACTCTTGAAAGAATGTTCCTTACCAACCCACGATCCTGGAAACTAGTCACAGGACCCCCCGCCACGGGCTATGAGTCCCAAAAATGTTCGAGATCTTCTTGCTTCCGTACATTTTAGACCATGGATTCATGAGTTGAATCGAGCCCGGGGACGGACAAATTTGGTGATGTTTTCTCGGAGCAAAAGCAGGATTCCGAGAAACTGAAAACCTGGCTGTTTGCCTGTCCTGCCGGTCTGGGGCGCTCCCGAGATGGCCCACGCACGCGGGCACGGCGCGCCCGAAACCGCGGACGATGGCGCGCGCGCTTCGAGGAACACCTGGTTCACGTCGTCATTCCTGGGAACCCTGCAAACTCTTTGGAAAGCACAAGAAATGGCCACCGTAATGGCATCGGGCCCGCAAAGCGGGAAGCGGGCTGACTGTTTGACTGTGAGGTTCGCGAATCGTGCGTCGTGCACGGGGGGAATGGGCTTGGGGGAAGCCGGAGACGGGCAGCCAGCCCCTCCCGCGTGGCGTGTACGCGTTGGTCGGTGCCCCTCGAGGTGTGTGCCGGTGTCTGCCTGCGTGATATCACCACCGCCACGCGGCGAGGGCGCCTCGGGAACCCCGTGGGCCATTTTGAGTGGGGAATGGCGGGAATTTGGGATCATGGGCGATGTACGCAGTGCGGCAGCTACGGCTAGCTACTTGTACGGGAGCCGGATGGAGCTCCCGACACTCCCTCTCAGTAATCCAAGGGAGGGAGCCGACCGATCCTCCGCCCATATCTCGCCACGCCGAACACGGCAAGTTGCGTGAAGCGCGGTCGCTTCGAGCTTTCTCGGACAACTTTTTGCGAAACTTGGCAATCCAGAAAACGTATGGGTTTGTGGTGAGAAACAGCGCGTCCCGGTACACATGTTGTGTCTTGCCGACTGTTTAAAACATCGACCGACCGCGTATCCAAAACGTATGAGAGGGGGGTCCTGTGGGTGTGTTTTTGGAGCACAGAGCTACCTACGCTAAACTCGCCCAAAATTGAACAAAACCGCCCCAAATCGCGGAGACTCGCGTCGTACAGAGTCAGGAACGTCCGGAACAACTAGGGTGCGTACCCAAGAAGCTCGGAGCATGTTCAAAAGAGTGCACTCGTACAGACCAGGCAGCAGGCTGTGGGCTCGGCATGAGAATAGGAAAATTGGTAGCTGACAATCGGTAGCTGAGAATCTCAGCTACGGGCCACCATATAAATTACTCAGGGAATTAGACCTCCGTAGCTGAGAGTGGCGAGCTTCTTCGCGCTCCATACAAACGACTCAAGGAACTAGACCTCCGTAGCTGAGAATGGGGGGCATTTGTCCGGCCGAGGGGAGGGTTCGCGATAATCGTTTCGAACGTAAAAGCTGTGCTGACGCACTCACCTGCCGCCCTTACTGCCGCGGCCGCTGCGGCTGCCTGCCGCCGCTGTCGTCGCCACGGCGTCCGTCGCGGTCGCGGCGGCGTGACTAATGGAGGTGCGCGGGTTAGTATCTTCCTCCGAAGCACACACGCGGGCACGCGGCCAGTCTTGCGCAGTGACGGGCATCTACTGAATCTGGCTGAATCGCGTGACTTGGGTGGCCTCGAGTACGCTGTTGTCGTCAGAGGGGTTTGCCTCCCCGCGCGCGTCCTGGCGTCCAACCAACGCGACGGACGCCGTGGCGACGACTGCTGCGGCAGGCAGCCGCAGCGGCCGCGGCAGTAAGGGCAGCAGCTGAGTGCGTCAGCACTGTTTTTACGTTCGAAACGAATATCGCGAACCCTCCTCCCGGCGGGACAAATGGCCCCCATCCTCACCTGCGGAGGTCTCATTCCTTGAGCCATTTGTATGGAGTGCGAAGAAGATCGACAATCTCAGCTACGGAGGTCTAATTCCTTTATTCACTTATATGGAGGCCGATGGCTGACGGGGTCTAACTGACTGATTTAATCAATTTAATCATTCAATCAAATCAATCAAAATTCGGGTCAAAACCGTTTGAATAAATTTCCGACCCCTTTACTGATCGAACAGAAAGAGAATCCGTCAACACGTGCTGCACGTCCAAGACAATCAAAAGTGGATGGTCTGTTGGCCAACAGCACGTGAATAAATGGACGTGGACAGCGTCTTCGCCGATGCCAGCCGACGCCATGCGCGCGTCCCCCCTCACTGTCGCGACATAGGCCGAGACGGCGCATCGCTTGATCACAACGTTGCACGTGTTCGCGTCGGGCCTGCCTCTCTAAAAACGAAGTTCAACGGCGCGGGACGCCGGCAAAGATGTTGTGTGTCGCCCGTGTATTCTGGTATACATCATTCACGCGATCTTCGCAGACGCCGTTGCTCACAAGCGCCGTTGTACTTCGTTTCTGGGGAGGCGCGCAGGTGAGGACACCTAAGGCGTTGTGATCAAACGATATGCCGCCTCGTCAAGTGTCGCGTCACTGGGAAAAAAGGCGCGAATGGCGTCGGCGAAGATGCGCTGCGCACGTTCACGTCCAGCCCCGAAAAGTGTCTGGGACGTGCAGGGACCAAATCCGTGGGCGTCGGATCTTGCCACATTTTGATTGTTCACGTCGGGCTCAAAACAGGTTGGAGCGGTCTTTAAGCTGGTTTTTTGGAGGCTGACGGCACACGATCGACGCAAGATGTGCGGCGTCGGCGGACCAAACGCAGCGGCGATTTGCAGAACCGCTTGAAGAAACGGTGTGCGCAATGGCACGCCAGCCGCGCCGCCGCCTGGCGACGTCGACGTGTCGCCGTCGCGCGTCCCGTGCGAATCGATTCTGCACGAATCTTCCATTTTTTACCTCACGTTTCGAAACAGGTCCATAATCGGCCAAGTACCCGAAATGAGTACCTTGAACTGGTTCGATGACCAAAATGGAGCCTGTCTGTTTTTTCTAAAAAAGGTCTGTCGCGCGCTTCGAGCCGTTGTCGTTTACAGTGGTGAATGACCCTCGGCTGACGCGCGCCACCAGCCGGCGACGCGCCATCGCTCGCCGCCGCCGACGAGCTGTATCGTTTATAGATGCTACAAGGTACGTGTTTCAGCCGCGCGCCGTGCTCGCGGACGTCGGCGCGCGTGCTGTTCCGCGGCGCCGTGCGGGTGAGTCGTCCAAGTCTTCTTATGGTGTCTAGTCAGGCAGAACGAGGAAATGGCTCAATTCACGGGCCACCGTGTGGAAACCGTCTAAATGCGCGAATGGCGTCCGGGAAATCCCAGGACACGAAACTTGATGTGTATTCGCGGCGATCTACTGTGCCACATTTTTGTCGCCGGCGACGCCGCCATCGTGGCCTGGCAAGCGCGTGTGCATTGCGCCCTCGTTTCCACGCAATTTCGGGACGACTCGTTCTGTTAACTCGTCGATCTTGATCTAAACCGATCTCACCCATAACCTGTAAGAGTTTACAAAAACGATAAGAACACGAATAGGAAGAAAAACGCGGACCGAAATCGATCTGAAAAGACTACAAACAGCTGTTTTGAGCCCGACGTGTTCACAGCCACCCCCCCACGGGTCTCGAGTCCCCAATTTCGTCGCCAGTAAACTTACTCCGTATAATTCAGGCCGTGGATTCACGAGTCAAACACTCGTTCGCCGACGGACGTTTTGGTAATTTTCTTCTCGGAGGGCGAACAGGAATTCCGATAACTGACGCCTGACTGTTTGCCTGTGCGTCCCGGGCTGCGGACGCTCCGCGGCGGGCCTTGGAAGCGCCGATTGTGCGCTTAAACGCGTGCGAGGCGGCGCACGCGCTTCTAGGAACACCTCGTTCACGTCGTCACGAGTGAGCTCCTAGAACCGGAGTACATGTTTCGTCAAGCACAGATTTGTCCTGGCTCGCGGCTTCGGACCCGTAAAGCGGGGAGCGGCCTGACTGTTCGCCCTCGCGATCTTGAATTGAGCACAGGAGGGAAATGGGCTTGGAAGCCGAAACCGGGCAGCCAGCCCCTCCCGCGCGGCGTGCACGCGTCGCTTGGTGCTTAACGTGGCGCGTGTCGGCGGCTGCCGCCGTCCACTCGCCACCTCCGCGCGGCGATACGGCATCTGGGACCCCGTGGGCTGTGTCGCCCATGGCTTAGAGGAGGGCTGGACGAATGACGGGGTCACGGGCAATTCGGCGCAGAGTGGCCGCTATGGCTAGCCGCTGCGCGCTGGAGAAGGCTGGAACTCCCGACCCCTCCTCTGTTCGAGTTAGCGGGCCGGGCACCCGCGCGTAACTCATCGTGCAGAACGCCGCAAGTTGCGCGCAGCGCGGCAGCTTTCAGCTCGTTTCGGAAGCCGGTCTGAAAAAGATGCACCGGTACAAATTTGAGGCCTAAATGCCGGTTGGTCGCAACGACCATCCCGCGACGGTTTTGGGTCGACGGGGGGGTGCTGTGTTGATTGTTTGTCACTTTTTGTAACTCGTAGAGGTTTCAGAGGCCTGCTCTGCGAGTAAAGTGAAAAAGAATCAAACAATCAATTTTTAGTTTACATTTTGATTCATTTTCAAAAGTGAAATCAGTCAGTAGAACCCCGTCGCCCGTGAGATTCTCAGCTACCAATTCTCAGCTACCAAGTTTCTTATTCTCATGCCGAGCCCACAGGCTGCAATGGCGGACGGGGACTGGGAAATATGGGAATAGACCTATTCCGCCATATCACTAACGAGCCAGCGCCAACGACTTCGGTCGCCAGACTCTGAGAACACGCTCTTTTGAGTGGTGATTTGGCGAGAATGACGCACGAACAATGGCGCACGAAGTGTGGACGGCGGCAGCGCCGAGGCGCGGAATCCCTTCGTAGTAGTCATGCCGTGGACTCCGTGGGGGTCGAACGGCGAGTATCGCCGCCGCCGCGCCGCGGGGCGATGCTCACATTTAGACCGTCACTTCCCGATCAAATGACTCAAGAAACGGGGAAGCGCCCGA
>Ga0307488_10003469_pt1 | contig 13187 bp, 9 predicted proteins | sample SB02metaG_FD_202248 | JGI IMG/M metagenome (GOLD analysis project Ga0307488, IMG submission 202248) | Sea-ice brine microbial communities from Beaufort Sea near Barrow, Alaska, United States - SB 0.2 | ecosystem: Environmental > Aquatic > Marine > Coastal | place: USA: Alaska | collected 2017-05-06
ATGCCCTGCTATCGCTGGAACCGTTGCATCCTCGTCCCCAAAGATCATCCCTTGACACAATTATCGAGGCTAACTCTCGAAGATGTTGCCGCACACCCCATCGTGACCTATGTGTTCGGTTTTACCTGGCGCTCCAAGCTTGACGATGCTTTTGTCGCTCAGGGGCTAGTGCCAAAGGTGGTATTCACTGCGACAGATGCCGATGTGATAAAAACCTATGTCCGCCTCGGGCTTGGTATCGGCATTATCGCAGGGATGGCTTACGATGCGTCTATCGATTCCGACTTGGTTGCGCTCGACGCCAGCCACCTCTTCGCCAGCAGTATCACCCAAATTGGTTGTCGCCGGGACACGTTTCTGCGCGGTTATATGTATACGTTTATTCAAGACTTTGCCCCGCATCTATCTCGCGATTTGGTGGGGGAAGCTTTCGGGTGTCATACTAAACCGGAACTGGCAGAGTTGTTCTTGGATCTGGAGCTGCCTGTTTACTGACCGCTGACCCGCTTAATATAGGGCAGGGGGCTTGTGTCGACTGGCCCTCAATGTTTAGACTGTGCCGCGCAAAGACCCCCTTTAACCTCATAGGAGATGAACACTTGGAACTCGCCTGTCTTGACCTCGAAGGGGTGCTCGTACCCGAAATATGGATAGCATTTTCCGAACGTACCGGTATAAAAGAACTGCGTGCCACGACACGGGATATACCCGATTACAATGTGCTGATGAAGCAGCGACTTGCCCTGCTCGACCAGCATGGTTTAAAGATTGACGACATTCAGGAGGTCATTGCGACGCTGGAGCCCTTGCCAGGAGCCATTAATTTTGTTGACTGGCTGCGCGAGCGTTTTCAGGTGATTATTCTGTCTGATACCTTCTATGAATTTTCGCAACCCTTAATGCGACAGCTACACTGGCCGACTCTATTGTGCCACCGGCTGATTACGGATGACTCGGGCCGCGTAGTGGATTACAAATTGCGTCAGGAAGATCCAAAGCGAGCGTCGGTAAAAGCGTTGCACAGCCTAAACTATCGTGTATTGGCTGCGGGTGATTCCTACAACGACACCACCATGCTGGCTGAGGCTGATGTGGGCTTTCTGATTCATGCGCCGCAAAATGTGGTCGATGAATTTCCACAGTTTAAATCAGTAGGGACGCTGAGTGAGCTGAAGCTTGCTTTTGTGGACGCGAGTGATCGTCCATTAACGATCTGAAAGCGTTTTTTCCAAGGTGTTTAGAAAGGCCCCAACCTTATCATAGGTTTCTTGATACTCTTGCTGCCAGTTGGAATCGGCCACAATACCGCCGCCGCCCCAGCAGCGCACTTCACCCTGATCACATAACAAGCTGCGGATAGCGATGTTGCTGTCCATGCGGCCATCTGCACTGATGTATAGCACCGACCCGCAGTAGACCAGACGTTCCCGCGTTTCGAGTTCGGCAATAATTTCCATGGCCCGTCGTTTGGGCGCACCGGTAATAGAGCCACCAGGAAAGCTTTCACTAAGTAGGTCCCACGCATTTCGATTAGACTGCAACTCGCCAGTAATAGTGCTGATCATATGATGTACTGTAGAGAAACTTTGCACGTCGAAAAGTCGATCAACATGAATGCTACCTGGCACACAGCTGCGTCCGAGGTCATTGCGCAATAGGTCTACAATCATAAGGTTTTCAGCTCGATCTTTCTCCGAGCTACACAATTCCTTTCGCGCCAGGTCATCAGATTGTTTGTTGGCATGTCGCGGTCGGGTACCCTTGATAGGAGAGGTCTCGACACGGTGGCCGTGCAGCGATAGAAATCGCTCTGGAGAAAGACACATTAAGGCAGCATCGTTTTCTAGAGATAGGTACGCAGAGAAAGGGGTGGCAGCTACAGTGCGCAGCTTACGATACGCCTGCCAGGGATCGCCGCTATAGTCGGCGAGGAAGCACTGGGCCAAGTTAACCTGATAACAATCTCCAGCCTGGATGTAAGCCTGTATTGTGTCGAATGCTTCCCGGTATTGGTCAGCGCTGAAATTTGAAGAGAAAGCCTTGTCTAACCTGAAGTCTTTACTGGAACGAGTAGGGGCTTGACGCAGCCTTGCCTGAATATCACTGCGCTCCGCGATACCTACTCTGGGCTGTGTTACTAGGGCGGCGCGCTTTAACAGGTGATCTTGGACGATACACCAGTCATAGGCGCACAGCTGTGCAGCGGGAAACGTGCTCGCGTTCATCCCTGGTTGAATATTGTGTAAAGCTTTTCCGAACTCATACCCCAGATAGCCCAGAATACCGCCGCAAAAAGGGATGTCCGGCGAAACGGGTTGAATCCCGTCGTAGTGTTCTTTGTGAAACAGATCCATTTCGGTAAAAAAGGCTTGGCATTGCTGCTGGGTCGCGCGCAGCGGAAGACCCGGAATCGCGGTGTTCCGTGGCTGCGCAGTGAGAATGTCGTAACGACCCGAGCTGGCATGAGGGAAGCTGCTGTCTAGAAATGCGGCACGTGGTAAATCTGCAATCCGTTCAAACAGCTCGCAGCTATCTTGAAAATAGCGGATTTCCTCGAGATGGACCGACTTGCTCATCTCGGTGTGCCGGCATTGATCATGACATTTTCCTAGGCGCTGAACTTGCGCTGCATTGTTGTTGGGATTTTACGACCTGCGCAACGATCGAACAACAGTTCAAAGTCTTGATCTGCAGCGAAAAAACTAGCATCTGCGCTGAAAAGACTAAGAATGTGGTCGCAAGCTGAATTGACTTTTTCTGGCTGGCAAATTACTGTAAGACCCCCCAAATTTGGCAGGTTTGCATCCTAATCCCGACTGCCACGACTTGCAACCAGCATGCTCTCCTCGGGCGAGTTATGCGGACCTTCCATCGTCCTTCGGGAAAAACCTTTGGATCAAGACATATGATGAACGAGAATAGCAATACTTTAATCGCATCGCTGGATAATCCCTTTGCGGAGCATGAGGAGAAGGATTTCGGAGTTCCCGGCCAGTTAGTGTCCGAGCCTGGCCTGTACGAGGACGCCCTTAAATCCGGCTGGGAGCTGCAGCAACGCCCGCGTCAGATTGCAGGCGTCAAGAATATTCAGCGCCAGCACCAGAAAAATCGTATGACTATCTGGGAACGCATTCGTTATCTCAGTGATGAAACGCCAACCGTGTTGTACCAGAATTGGGGTCCCAATCTCGATGGTGCCTCGCTTGTCACCGCAATCATCAAGGTGAACGGTCGCGATGTGGCACTTTACGGGCATGACTTTACCGTTCGAGCGGGTTCAATGGATGCGACCAACGGCGCTAAACTGGCCCGCCTGTTTCAGCTGGCAGCGAAACAGAGAATCCCCGTGATAGGGATTAATGACAGTGCGGGTGCATTTATTCCGGCTGGTGTGGGTGGACTCGACGGGTATGCAGAAGCGTTTGCTGCGCTGCGTCGTATCAGTGGCATTGTGCCCAGCATCATGTGCATGTTTGGATTTAATGCCGGCGGCGGCTCATACTTGCCGCGTCAGGGCAGCTTCCTGATTCAGCCCAACGAAACCTTCTTTGGCTTGACAGGTCCAGGGGTTGTCAAGTCCGTGCTGGGCGAAGATGTTACGCCGGATGAGTTAGGTGGCCCCGGCGTTCACAGTAAGACCGGGGTTACAGATTTTGTGGTCAGAGATGAAGTGGCTGCTCTGCGCAAAGTGCGATCTCTGTTGAACTACTTGCCAAGCTATAACGGCGAGCTTGCACCGTATCAGGCTAGCTCTGACCCGATCAATCGTAAGACCTGGGATATCGAGATTTTATTGAAGAAAGCCTTCAATTCGTCCACGGGCTTTAATACGCCTATCGATATTACAATTTTGATTCAACAATTGTGTGACCACGGTGACTTCCTTGAAGTTCAGCCTGACCGTGCGCGAAATACAGTCACTGCTCTGGGGCGCATGGGCGGGAATGTCATTGGCTTTGTCGCCAATAACTCTGCAGTATCATCGGGACAAATCGATATTGACGCGGCTTATAAAAACGCGCGCTTTATCCGCTTTTGCAACCTTTACAATATTCCCGTTATTTTTCTCGAAGATACCACGGGCTTTCTGCCTGGCAAGGATCAAGAAAGTGGCGGCATTATTCAAGCCGGGCGAGCGCTTCTTGATGCCATCGTGGACCTGCGTACTCCGCGATTTTTGGTGCTGGTGCGCAATGCCTTTGGGGGCGCCTATGCCGCGTTTAACAGTTTCCCTGTAGGTGCCGATTTCGTCATAGCCTTACCGACTACCCGCGTGGCCGTGATGGGGCCGGCAGGAGTAGAGTATGTTTACAAGGATGAATTGCGTAAAATGCGCGGGTCGATCTCCGGCAAGTTGCAAGCCGAGACTCAAGCCCAAATGAAAGCTGGGTTGTCTCAAGATGAGGCAAAACAAGCGGCGCAGCAGCTGGTCGACGACTGGGTGAAATCTGAGGAGGTTCAGCTAGCGGAACGTTATACTAGAGAATTGATGAATCCGAATGAAGCTTTGAGTCTCGGATCAATTTCCCAAATTGTGATGCCGTCAGATTTACGTCAGGTACTGGCCGAGAACATGGCATTTTATTTGCGCCGCTACCAAGCACAGCCGCTGCAAGATGTGCAGCGCGAATTTCACTAGGCCGGTCCACGGCAATATGACTTTAGAGGAAAACCGGCGTGTCCAACGAATTTTACCTGAGTAACCCGCTTGTCCATCGCGATCGCAGGCTGGGGACTATGCCCACTGCATGGGCAAGACAATTCTGCTGCACTGGCATCCAGCCACTTATTATCTGTCGCGGCCCGATCCGCAAGGAAGCAATGGATGTCTTTGCCGAGATGGGCATCACGCATTTCGGTATATTGTTATCAGAGAAGGACTCTATCGTCTATCGGAACGCCATCGCACCCGAGTTACGTTCGCTGACTCACCCGGATCGAATTCATCGCGTGCCTGATTACAGTGGCGCTGACAAGGGGGAACGCGAGCAGCGTATCAAGCAGATTATCAATATTGCCCGCGATAATAACTACAACGCTATTTTTGCAGGTTACGGTTTCATGGCTGAAGACGAAGCGATGGTGGCGGCCATGGAGGAGGCGGGACTCACGTTCATCGGCCCCTGTTCACGGACGGTGCACGATGCTGGTCTAAAAGATGAGGCCAAACGAACTGCTCTTAAATGCGGTGTTTCTGTCACGCCCGGCATCGACAACGGAACAGCGCTGACGTTGCTTAAAAAACACCCTGACGTGAAGGCCTTGCAAGCGCTTGTGGCAGAACACAAGCTGGCGGTCGACGCCGCCATTTTGTCTGACACATCTGTCAGCTTGGAAGATAAGGCAGACCTCGTGCTTGGCGTTTCTTATAAAAGCGGCATTGATCTTTATACGGTGGATGAACTGTGCGTGACTCTGACCGAAGCTGTCGGCACGATGACCGCCGATTATCCAAGCAACCGAGTACGATTGAAAGCAATCGGTGGCGGCGGCGGCAAGGGGCAGCGCATTCTTGGTGTCGGGGAGTCCGCACGCACTGCAGAGTTGGTCAGAGAAATTCTTAACGAGGTTAAGACTACCGGGGTTGGCGACAACAAGAACGTTTTAGTTGAGCTGAACATCGAGACCACACGCCACCAAGAAATACAGGTAATTGGCAATGGCCAATGGTGTATGTCCATGGGCGGCCGTGATTGCTCCTTGCAGATGCATGAGCAGAAACTATTGGAAGTCTCGGTGACCGTTGAGTCATTAAAAAGAGCCATCGAGCAGTCCGAGGCCAGTGGGCAAGTGCAAGAGACTCGAGTGTTAAAGCAGGATCTAGCAACTTTGACAGTAATGGAGCGAGAGGCAGAAGTGTTCGGAGAAGCTGTCGGGCTCGACTCCGTGTCAACCTTTGAATGTATAGTAGACCGCGATAAACATTTCTTCATGGAAATGAATACTCGCATCCAAGTTGAGCACCGCGTGACGGAATTATGTTATTCGCTTAAGTTCAGCAACCCGGATGATGCAGAAGAATACTTTGTTGTCGAGTCACTAGTGGAGGCCATGGTTTTAATTGCAGCTCACGCGAAGAAGCTGCCCAGACCAGAGCGCATCACAAGGATGAACGACAGTGTCGAGGCGAGGCTTAACGCAACTAACCAGGCTTTGCAGCCTCATGCTGGAGGCGTGATTGAATCCTGGAGTGACGCCATTGAGGGCGAGATTCGGGATGACCAAGGCATCAGCTTGCACAACCCTGATACTGATGTGTTTATGAAGTACACACTGGCAGGTGCTTATGACTCAAACATCGCTCTGTTGTTGACAGTGGGGGACACCCGACTCGAAACTTACGAAAGAATGGCAGAAACAATTCGTCAGACGCGGATGCGTGGCAAGGATCTGGCCACTAATCTTGAATTTCACTACGGCCTGGTGAATTGGTTTATCGGGCAGAATATCAATGCCCGGCCTACGACGCGCTTTATCGTCCCTTATCTAACAGCTGTCGGTGAGCTTAAACAGCGCGCCAATGATCTGGATATTCAGTATGCCTATAAGCACATTTGCCGTGCGACGCTAGGGGAGGCTGAGGGGGACGCTCACACGGCTCTAGCCGAGACGTTGCAGCGCAAGGAGTCATTGTTGCTGCGGCCGCTGACGGAGCTGCTTCAAGAGCCACATATGCTCAGTGGCTGGCTCAGTGTGAACCGAGATTGCTATACGGCAATTGACGGGAAAATTTGTTGGAACGAAAATCCTCTCGAACTGCTTAACGACACTTATCACTTTCTAAATATGGATTATGTCTGCGGGGACAGTCCTCCCGCCGCGGTCATGATATGGGATCACGACAACGCGATCTTACAAAGCGCGCTTTCATTTTACGCTGAACTCAATGCGCGTGTAGGCTCTGAAGACTGGTTGGAGTTGTGTTCAATTCTCGACAGTAATGATCCGCCCAAGGGGCTGGACGCCGATCTCTGGCAGCGCGTGCGCAATTCTCATCGAGGATTTCAAGCTGGCACTGATATTATTGCCTTGCTGCCCAGTATCGCAGAGGCAACAGGTTTTTATGACCTCACGGTCAATCTCGATCTAAGTATTCATATTCCGGTGCGACTGGCAGAAGAAAAACTTCAGGCGACAATGGCAAAGGTATTGGTTCCGCCGCCAGTGGCTAGTTCAGATGAAATTCTCTCTGAGAGCGGCGGCATGTTCTACTCGCGCGAAACACCGGCACACGATGTTTATATCAGTGAGGGCGATCATTTCAATGCCGGAGACCCTTTATTTATAGTCGAAGTCATGAAAATGTTCAATAAGGTCTATGCACCGTTTTCTGGCACTATTGCGAAAGTTTTGGTTGAAACCGATGGCAGCATCATTAGCAAGGGACAGACCATTTTCAAAATCATTCCCGATGAAATTGCCGTTGAGGTCTCCGCCGAGGACGTCGCAGCTCAACGTTTAGCCGCCACCAACAATTTCTTGCAACACCTTTAGAAGAGGACCGAACATGATTACAGCCCTAGACCATATCGCCATCGCCGTGCCTGATCTGGAAAAAGCTATACAGCGTTTCGTCACGGATTTTGGGCTCCCACTAGGCGGCACAGAAGACGTATTGGAGGCAAAAACGACCGCCGCTTTTTTGCCTTTGCCCCCTACAAGTATCGAGTTGGTCCACCCCCTTAATGATGAAGGTCCGGTGAAGACTTATTTAGAGAAAAAGGGCGGTGGTTTACACCATCTATGCTTCCGCTCTGACGACATCGATGCAGACGTAGCAAGACTGCGCGAAAAGGGCTATCAGTTTCTCGCGGATGCGCCGACGCCGGGAGCCCACGGAGCGAGAGTCATTTTTATACATCCCAAGAGTTGTGACGGCGTACTGATCGAGATCAGCCAGCCGGCCGAGGGGCATTGAGGATTAGCGCATGAGCGAAGAAATTTACGACAAATCTGACTGTACACCAGAAAATTGGAATGTGCTGGCGACCAAACAATCAAAAGGCCAGAGCCCGAAAGACCTGGTCTGGCACACGGCAGAAGATATTACTGTGAAACCGCTTTACACAGCGGCTGATGTCGCTTCACTTGAGTACACCGATACGATGCCAGGCATGTCTCCGTATGTGCGCGGTCCACAGGCCACCATGTATGCCGGTCGGCCTTGGACCATCCGGCAATACGCTGGTTTCTCAACCGCTGAAGAGTCCAACGCATTTTATCGCAAGGCACTAACAGCCGGCGGACAAGGTGTTTCCGTTGCCTTTGACCTCGCTACACATAGAGGCTATGACTCCGATCATCCGCGTGTCGCGGGGGATGTCGGCAAGGCTGGTGTTGCCATCGACTCTGTTGAGGATATGAAAATCCTATTCAACGGCATCCCGCTAGACAAGGTATCGGTCTCTATGACCATGAACGGTGCGGTGCTTCCAATTTTGGCAGGATACATTGTGGCAGCAGAGGAGCAGGGTGTAGAACAGGCGCTATTAGCCGGCACCATACAAAATGATATTCTTAAAGAGTTCATGGTACGCAATACCTATATTTATCCGCCTACGCCCAGTATGAAAATCATCGGTGACATCATCGCTTATTGCTCTTCCAATATGCCACGGTTCAACACAATTTCCATCTCCGGATATCATATTCAGGAGGCGGGCGCTAACGCCGCATTGGAGCTGGCGTACACCCTCGCTGATGGCAAAGAATATATCCGCACAGCGATCGCTGCAGGACTCGGTATCGACGAATTTGCGCCGCGCTTGTCCTTCTTCTGGGGCGTAGGCATGAACTTCTATATGGAGATTGCCAAAATGCGAGCAGCGCGCCTGCTCTGGACCCGGATCGTGTCTGAATTCAATCCTCAGAATCCTAAAAGTTCTATGCTGCGCACACACAGCCAGACGTCCGGATGGTCTCTAACGGAACAAGACCCTTACAATAATGTCGTGCGCACCACGATTGAAGCGATGGCGGCAGTGTTTGGGGGAACTCAGTCACTACATACAAACGCACTGGATGAGGCGATCGCATTGCCTACCGAATTCTCTTCCCGTATTGCCCGAAACACACAACTTATCATCCAGGAGGAAACGGGCATCACGAAGGTGATCGACCCCTGGGGCGGCTCTTATATGATGGAGAGTCTGACCCAGGATATCGCCGACAAGGCATGGGAGCTGATCGAAGAGGTAGAAGCAGCAGGCGGCATGGCCAAGGCCATTGAGACGGGTATGCCGAAGATGCGCATTGAAGAAGCCGCCGCGAAAAAGCAGGCGCGCATTGACCGCGGTGAAGATGTTATCGTGGGAGTTAATAAATACAAGCTTGGTGAACAAGACGACATCGAGATCCTCAACATTGATAACGATGCCGTCCGCGATGCTCAGTTAGCTCGATTGGCCACTATTCGAAGCAGCCGTGATGACGCCGCGGTTGAGGCCATACTGGATGATATTTATCAGTGTGCCGTTAGTGGGGAAGGTAACCTTTTGGCTCTGGCCATTGAGGCCACTCGACGACGTGCGACAGTAGGGGAAATATCTTTCGCTATGGAACGTGAATTTGGACGCTTTAAGGCAAACGCTCAGACCGTCTCGGGGGTCTATGGAGCCGCATTCCAAGAAGACAAAAATTGGCAGGGTATCAGTAAGGATATCGATGCTTTCGTTGAGCAATACGGTCGCCGCCCGCGTATGTTGGTGTGCAAAATGGGCCAAGATGGCCACGATCGCGGCGCTAAGGTCGTCGCAACAGCCTTTGCCGATGTTGGGTTCGACATCGATTTGTCACCGATGTTTTCAACGCCCGAGGAAGTGGCACGTCAGGCCATTGAAAACGACGTACATGTCGTTGGTGTCTCTTCTCTTGCAGCGGGTCACAAAACGCTGGTGCCATTGTTGGTCGAGGAGCTTAAGAAGCAGGGCGCAAGTGAGATTGTGGTTATTGCGGGTGGCGTTATCCCCAAACAGGATTATGACTTTCTTTATAATTCCGGTGTAAAGTGTATTTTTGGTCCGGGAACACCGATTCCGCAGTGTGCTCGTGAGGTTCTTGAGGCAGTGAAGGACGCGCAAGGTTGAACCAGTAGCGAGACTATCATTAGATAAAACTACAGCGAAATCGTCACTAAATCATTTGCTAAAATAATGGGCCCTTTATACGGCGCCTGAACCTTATTTAGGCTGTTGGAATTGTCATTCAGACTTAAGTCCATAAAATGGCTTAACACGAGTAATTTAAACTGAGCTTTTCGTGCAAGTTGTCCTATTTTACTCGGATTAGCATGCCAAAATAGTTCGCTCTCAGATCAAACAGGTAGAGCTTTTCTGAGCAAGCTTGCATCTATTGTTTTTATTTCTATATTGTAATGATTTAAATAATTATAAGAGTTCAAAAAGTTGTCTACAAAACTACTGAAGCCCACATAATGGTCATTGTCTGACGGGCCAGCTATCGTCAGAGGCGTATCATGCTTAGAGGAATATCCGCGCCTTATGAGGATAAATAGGTCAATAGAATGATCCGTGTGCAAATGACTGATGCCAATAAATGCTAGATCTGACATGCTCGCCCCAGCCTCGCCAAAGCGTAAAGACGTGCCACTGCCAGCATCAATCATGATTTTTGATTCTTCATCTATCCAAACTCACTAACCATTGGAAGCGTGCCCAGAAGGTTTCCGTGTTGCGCTGTGATAAATATGAGGGGAATAGCCGTAATTCCGGCTATACTGGCCACAGTAGGACACTAACGCGACAACAAAAATGTATCCACAGAGCTGATGACGATATTCAATCTACAGGACCTCCTAAACGGTAACCGCCGTTCTTTGGCTAAGGCGATAACTCTGGTGGAGAGCACGCTCGACCCGCATCGGGAGCAGGCTCAAGAAATCCTAGAGCACGTACTGCCACACAGTGGCAAAAGTATTCGCATCGGTATTACCGGTGTACCTGGCGTGGGGAAATCTACTTTTATTGAAGCCTTTGGCCTGCATCTGATAGGGCAGGGTAAGCGCGTTGCCGTGCTCGCAGTTGACCCAAGTTCACCTATTGCGGGAGGATCTATCCTCGGCGATAAAACGCGTATGGAAGACTTGTCAAGGATGGAGGAAGCCTTCATTCGGCCCACACCTGCGTCCGGCGCACTGGGCGGCGTTGCGCAAAAAACCCGGGAAACCATGCTGCTGTGTGAAGCTGCTGGCTACGATGTCATTTTAGTTGAGACCGTTGGTGTAGGGCAGTCCGAGTATCAGGTTTCCGCAATGGTAGATTTCTTTATGGTGCTGATGCTGCCCGGTGGCGGCGATGAGCTGCAGGGTATCAAGAAAGGTATTATGGAGCTGGCAGACGCGCTTGTCATCAATAAAGCAGATGGGCCCAGTGAAACCTTGGCGACGATGACGCAGCGTCAATACGCCAGTGCCATGAGCTTACTGCGCCATAACAGTTTCTGGACACCCAGAGTGCTCACTTGTTCCGCGTTGACGCCTACCAACATTGATACCGTGTGGGACATGGTTGTAGATTACTATTTTGAGTCTTTGGAGCTCGAGGCATTTTCCAGCAAGCGGATTCAACAAAACTTAGACTGGATGCATCAGCTGCTGAACGAAATGTTGCTAATGAAGCTGGCTCGCAACGTGAAGGTTAAGGCGCTGCTCCCGGCACTTGAACAGGCAGTGCAGCGCCAAGAAATCACAGCGTTTGCCGCTGTCCGTCAACTTATGGAGCAGTTTTAGCGGTATCTAGTGCTCCGTGCAACACCCCTGTTTTCAGGGCTAATCAATCGGCATGTGCAGCGCAGCCCTCAAGCTTTTTGGGGCTCATCACGGCAAATAATTAAAAGCCGTACGATTTCTTAAGGTCCGGATCCTTCTCTGCGATCAAGCGCGCTAGATCAACCATCACTTTGCACTGCTTCCAGGACGCATCGTCCTGCATCTTGCCGTCCACCATCACTGCGCCACTTCCATCGGGCAATGCTTCCAGTACCCGTCTCGCCCAGGCGACCTCATCAGCAGGTGGACTGAACACGTTCCTTGCGATCTCTATCTGGTTGGGGTGCAGAGACCAAGCGCCAACGCATCCCATGAGAAAGGCGTTGCGGAACTGGTCCTCACAGGCCAGTGGATCGTCAATAGCACCGAAAGGGCCGTAAAAGGGCAGGGCGCCCACGCTGACGCAAGCGTCCACCATGCGACCCAGAGTGTAATGCCACAGATCTTGCTGGTGAGTGCCACGAGCGGCTTGTGGATTTTCTGGATCGGGATCATCACGTACTAGATAACCGGGGTGACCCCCACCAATTCGGGTCGTTTTCATGCGCCTCGACGCAGCCAGGTCGGCAGGTCCCAGGCTCATACCCTGAATGCGTGGGCTGGCATTGGCGATTTCTTCAACGTTGGCTACACCGAGGGCAGTTTCCAGTAAACAGTGGAGTTGAATAGGTTTTTTCAGTCCGGCCCTCGCTTCGAGCTGTGCGAGCAATTGATCGGCAAAGTGAATGTCCCAAGCGCCCTGAATTTTTGGCAGCATGATAACGTCGACTTTGTCGCCCACCTCCGTCACGATGCGTGTGATGTCGTCGAGGAACCAAGGGCTATCGAGGCTATTGATACGCGTCCACAGTTGGGTATCACCAAAGTCATTGTCACGTGCTATGTTGATAAAGCCATCACGTGCCGCTTCTTTGTTTTCGATTGCGATCGCGTCCTCAAGGTTGCCCAAGAGAATATCAACTTTTTTTGCGATGCCCGGGGCCTTCTCCACCATGCGCGGATTACTGGGATCAAAGAAATGGATCATGCGCGAGGGCCGAACAGGTATGTCTCGCAGTGGCAACGGCGCACCAAGCGCTAGAGGACGAAAAAAATCACGGGGACTACGCATGGTTAACTCCAATGGGGTTATTTAATATTAAGTACCGAATTAAACCTTGTTCAAGCGAGCTCGAAGTGACTCGTAGTGCTGCAATAGGTCCAGCTCATTTTCTTCGAGCTGCGTTAACAACAGCTGTTCGCCGCCGAGCTGCTCGATGCCAAAGCTACCGAACTCTTCCTGCAAGCGCTTGTGTATCCAATAGCTCTGATAGCGACGGCGCCGTGACACCAACTTTTGTTGTGCTTTAAGCGCATTATGGTGTTGATGGATAACGTCTGCTAGTGTTTCAATTCCCGCATG
>Ga0307488_10003470_pt1 | contig 13182 bp, 8 predicted proteins | sample SB02metaG_FD_202248 | JGI IMG/M metagenome (GOLD analysis project Ga0307488, IMG submission 202248) | Sea-ice brine microbial communities from Beaufort Sea near Barrow, Alaska, United States - SB 0.2 | ecosystem: Environmental > Aquatic > Marine > Coastal | place: USA: Alaska | collected 2017-05-06
GGTCAATTGGGGACAAGAGAATGTTATGCTCCAACGTGTACAAATGCCGATGAAGCTGCTAAACCAATTACTGGGAGTGATTGTCCACCAAATAATTTTCAAAGTTGTATACAAAGTATTGTATTAGATAATAATGGCATAATAGATGGAACTATAAATGTTAGTGCAACAATGGAATGTCAACAATTTTTCGATGATAGCAATGATGAACGAAAAGACGGTGAACCGGGTGGAATTACATATTATAAATTTACATGTGATGGAGAAAAATGTATAAGAGACGATGAGAAAGGGGAATATAATACCGAAGATTGTGATAAAAAATGTGAACCTGAAGACGACTACTTATGGTTATGGATATTAATTGGTGTAGTTGTTTTATTAATTATTGGTGCAATAGGTATATATATATTAAGTGGTGAAAGTAAAAACATTGAATATAATCAATAATAATCAATAATAATATAATCAATAATAATATATATATATATATTATATTATGGTATTTGGATTAAATTTTTCCGCCTCAAAAAAGAAATTAGTAAATGATGTTGTAACTACAGCAATGAATAAAACACTAGCAAGTTTAGAATCTACCACAGAAACTGGTGCTTATTCTGAAGCAAGAGTTGAGTTTATTAATAATGGTATATATGCTTGTAGCGATGGAGTTCTAATAACTGCAGATGCTAAAGGGACAGCAAGAAGTATGGCTGAATTAACTCAAAATAATTTAGCTGATTTTACGAATGAATTTCAGACAAATTTAGAAGCAGCGATGGAAGATGAACTAGAACAGTCCAATGAGGGTGGGTTTTTAGGGGCAATTGGAGATATGAATATAGGTTTTAGCATTCAAGATGCAATAAATACTAAAAAAACTGAAATAGAAAATATAGTAGAATCAGTTATGAAATCCGACGTTAAAACTGAAGCTGGTTCTACTGCCGAAATTAAGATTGTTAATAATGGTATATTTGATATAGATGGAACGTGTGAGATTAATGCCACTGCTTTGACAGAAGCTATATCTGAAAACATCGGCGATCAAATTAATGATACAATATTAGATAATATAGATACAGTTGATATATCGGTCAGAGCTTCTTCCTCTGTTACACAGAGTAATATTGGTATAGATTGGATAGTTATCGTGGGTATATGTGTATTAGGTGGTGGAGCTATAGCTGTGGCTGGAGATGTCGCCAAGGACGACGGTGTTCAGCAAACTGTTCTGGCTGCGTCAAATAGAGGTGGGAGATTAGTCAGGAATATGCTAGGAATCAGAGGCCCAATGAAAAAAGCAGGTCCAAAAATGAAAGGCGGAAACCCGGTTATAGCTGGGATCGCGATTGCGAAGATAGTTAAAGCGGTATTAACATTAGTTGGGATAGGGTTTATGATATATGTTATATATTGTATATTTTCTTGCGACGGAACATGTCAAGATGGGACTAAATTAGGTCCAAAATTAGTAGCGGGTGGAAATACACAAGAAGAACAGGAAAAGTGTGAGGCAGCATTAAATAAAAACCCCCCTGAAGTCCTTGTGTTTAAAGATGAGGGAGGTGCTTGTGATGACGAAGATTTACCCAAGCACCCTAGACAATTATGCAACGGTGCAGAATATGACTGTGCACATTGCCCCGATGGATCTGCCATGGGAAAGGGGTATCCGTGGACTTGGATATCTTTCTGGGTAATGATGGTTTGTTATATATTAGTATATATAATTGGTATTGCAATTTAAAAAAAAATATAAATTTTAAATATAATTTTAAATATAATTTGAAAAATTATATAAAGTTAAAATCAATAATATAATTTAATCTTATCAATGAATGAATTAGAAGTAAATGCTATAATTCATTCGTATTTTCAACAAAAGGATATCCTTATAAGACATCAAATTGACTCTTATAATGATTACATAGATAATATCATTCCAAATATTATAGAACAATTCTTTCCCAAAGAGGGTTTAAATATAGAATGTGATGATCCAAATAGTAAAATAAAGAATATTAAACTATTAGTAAACTTACCAGATGGTAATATATTAAAAGAATCATATTGTATAGAAAATAATGGTGTTCAAAATATTCTAACACCAAAATTAGCAAGGCTGAGAAATTATACTTACTCTGCTCCATTATATATTGATATAACTGTAAGTGTTACAATTGTAGAAGATGGTAATAATATTATCTTACCTGATAATATTATTAAAAATGTGCTTCTTGGTAAAATTCCAATTATGGTAAATTCAAAATACTGTATGAACAAGATTAAATATAGCGATGACTGCAAATATGATCTTGGTGGATATATGATTATTAATGGTAATGAAAAGGTAATCATATCTCAGGAAAGAATTGCGAATAATATTATACAGGTTTTCAAAAATAATAAGAGTAATTCCAAATATGTATACTTATCAGAATGTCGTTCATGCTTAGAGACAATATTTAACATACCGAAATTAACTAGCATCAAAGTTACTAATAAACCTGATAAGTTTAATAATGAGATCCTGGTTAATATACCAAATATTAAACAAGAAATTCCGATTATTATCTTATTCAGATTATTTGGATGTTTAAATGATAAAGAAATAATTTATAATATAATTGATAATTCAGACGAAGATATAGATGATACAATTGTCAAGGTATTGTTACCTTCATTTAAGGCTGTTGAAAATTATAGGACACAAAATGATGCCTATAAATATATATTTAATTTCTTAAATAAGAATTATAGCAATATATCAGTAGAAAGAAAGATATTATTTATTAAAAATAATATAATGAAAAATATTATCCCACACATTGTTTCGAGAAAAACTAAATTATTATTCATTGGACAAATGGTTAATAAATTAATTAAATCTTATCTAGGTATTACCAAAACAGATGATAGGGATAGTTATTATCATAAAAGGGTAGACACTCCGGGCGTATTGCTCGGTTCACTTACATACTTATGTTTAAATAAAATTGTAAAGGATATTAAATTATATGTAAATAAAGAAATTACATCGGGGATATGTTTAATTAATAAAGATTTGAGTAAGATAATTAATGAAACTAATATTAGTAAAATTATTAAATCTTCTTATATTGAAACAACATTAAAAAGTTCTCTAGCTACAGGTAGTTGGGGTATGAAAACAGGTTCTTCTGATAAAGCAGGTGTTTCTCAAGTATTAAATCGTTTAACATATTCTTCGTGTATCTCACATCTAAGAAGGGTATCAACAACAGCAGATATTACAGGTAAGTTAATACCTCCTAGAAAATTACATGCAACATCGTGGGGTATTATATGTCCCACAGAAACCCCGGAAGGTCAATCAGTTGGATTAGTAAAAAATATGGCTACTTCATGTCATATTACAAATCAGAGTTCTTCCGAACCTGTTAGATATATATTAAAAGATATGGTAAATAATATAGAAGATATAGATATTTATATATTTAATAAATATACAGCAGTATTTATATATATAAATGGAGATATATTTGGCTATACATACACTATCAGTGATATTATAAAATTTATAAAAAAATCCAGGGTAGATGGTATTATTAGTGCTTTTGTATCAATATATATGGATTATACCAATAATAATTTATATATATTGAGCGACCGAGGAAGATGTTGTCGTCCATTATTAAAAGTAAATAATCATAAATTGCTATATACAAAGAATTTATTTAATACAATTAAAAATGGAAATACATCTTGGAATGATTTAATTATTACACATAAGATAATTGAATATATTGATATATCAGAAGTAAACAATACATTAATATGTACATATTCAAAGGACCTAAAAGGCAAGGATTATACGCACTGTGAAATATGTCCTTCTCTCATTCTGGGCGTTGTAGCAGCAGGTATCCCATTTGCCCACCACAATCAATCCCCTAGGAATACATATCAATCAGCTATGGGCAAACAAGCTATTGGTATTCATTCTACAAAATTTAATCAAAGGTATGACACATTTTCACATATCCTATTTTATCCACAGAAACCATTAATTACAACTAAATATATGAAATATTTTAATGCTGACGATCTTCCAAGTGGGATTAATTGTGTTGTAGCAATTTGTTCATATGGTGGATATAATCAAGAAGATTCTGTTATTTTAAATAAAGGAGCAGTTGAACGAGGATTATTCTCGTCAACATTTTATCGCTGTTACAGAGAGGAAGAAAAGAAAAATCAATTAACAGGTGATGAAGATATATTTTGTAAACCAGATACAAATAATATATTATTTCCAAAACAAAAGAATTATGGTAAATTGGAAAAAGATGGATTTATAAAGAAAGATACATATGTTAATGATAAAGATATTATTATTGGTAAAATTATGCCAATTAAAAACAACCAATATAAACATAGAGATACTAGTATAAGTGTTAAAAATAATGAAAAAGGTTATATTGATAGTATTTACATAAATACGAATGGAGACGGGTTTAAGTTTTGTAAAGTAAAAATCAGAGCTACGAAATATCCTGAAGTAGGCGATAAATTTTCTAGTCGCCACGGGCAAAAAGGCACGTGTGGTATTATATACGATGAATGTGATATGCCATTTACTAAAGATGGTATTGTTCCTGATATTATTGTTAACCCACATGCTATTCCAAGTCGCATGACAATTGCCCAATTACTCGAATGTATATTGGGTAAATCATGTGTCATGGGTGGATATAATGGAGATGCTACAGTTTTTGGAAATACAAATGCCCATGATATTTCTGATGCATTAAATTCATTTGGTTATGAAAAAAATGGCAATGAAGTATTATATAGTGGTTTTAATGGAGAACAATTAAAAACTTCTATATTTATTGGACCAACATTTTATCAAAGATTAAAACATATGTCTGGTGATAAAGTTCACTCAAGGGCTTCGGGACCAGTTGTATCAATGACTAGGCAACCTGCCGAAGGAAGGTCTTCTCACGGTGGTCTAAGGTTTGGTGAAATGGAAAGAGATTGTATTATTGCCCACGGTGGAACCAATTTCTTGAAGGAAAGATTAATGGATGTATCTGATAAATTTACTTGCTATATTTGCAATAAATGTGGTATAATTGGTATTGCTTCACCAAATAATAATTTATATAATTGTAAGAATTGCAATAATTTCAATGAATTTTCTAAAATTAATATACCATATTCTTGTAAATTGCTTATTCAAGAGTTACAAAGTATGTCGGTAAATCCTAGATTTATATTAAATAAGAAATAAAGACATAAGCAAAATACATATATATTTTTTTTATATGTTTATATTTAAAGTTTATTATATAAATAATAAAATAATGAACAATGAAGAAGAAATAGACCCTAACAATATTATAGAAATAAAGACAGTTCAATCATCGGCTATAAAGATTTTAGTTGAAGCATTAAAAGAAATATTAACAGATGCTAATCTTATTTTTGATAAGAATGGTATAAAACTAATTGCTATGGATTCAACGCATACAGTATTAATACATATGAAATTAGATTCAGATAAATTTGAATCATATCATTGTGAAAAAAAAATTACAGCAGGTATCAACATGTTGAATTTATTTAAGTTAATTAAGACGATGAATAATACAGATACTCTATCTATATATATTAATAAAGATGACACCAATAAACTGGGATTAAGGATAAATAATCAAGAAAAGAATACGCATACTATATATAAATTAAATCTATTGGATATAGCAACAGATGAAATCCAAATTCCTCCTGCTGAATTTGATACAGAATTAACTCTACCATCTTCGGATTTTCAAAAATTAATAAGAGATATGGTTAATATCGGTGAAACAGTTGAAATACAAAGTATTGGAAATTCATTGAAATTAGAATGTAATGGCGATTTTGCAAATCAAATAACGATTTTAGGCGAAACACAAAACGGTCTTCAATATAAAAGTAATTTAAGTCCAGAATTAACTGTTCAGGGGGTATTTTCTCTTAAATATTTAACGCTTTTTACTAAGTGTACAAATTTATGCAACAATATACAGTTATATATTAAGAATGATTATCCATTAATCATACAATATACAATAGCGTCTCTTGGCATTATTAAATTATGTTTAGCCCCTAATACAAACTAATCCGCTATATGTTTTTTCATTCTACAATTTTCTTCACATATATAAGGTTCAATAGTATTAATAGTTTTAAGTGTTTCTATATTATCCTTGAACCATATCTTGATAATATTAAATTCTTTTTTAGGGGAAATAGATATCCCATTAATATTATCATAATTTTCTACATTGTTTTCTAAATTTTCTATAATACAATTTTTTATTAAAGCATTCCATGTTGTTAATATATCTTTACTTGGAACTTTAAATGAAGCACAACTACCCATCCTATTATCTGGATGTTCCCAAATGGGGAATATCTCATCTCTCATCAAAAATAACATTGTATTCTGTAAATTATTATTCGATACAACTTCTTCTAATAATTTATAATCGTATAAATTAGTTAGTGTATATAATTTATTATAGCTATTCATAGCCCAATTATTATCATTAATAGAATGATTCCATAGAACCCAATTATTTTGTAAGTTAACCATTATATTATTATATTATTTAAATATTTTTTAAATACTATTAATTAAAAAATAATATATTATTATATAATATAATGTATTTAGATTTATTTACGATAGTCATATTTGTTGCATATGTATACATATTATTTTGTATGATACAAAAAGAGGACTATACGAACATGGTTATACTAACCTTAATTGCTTTAATATTATTATGTTACAGAAGAAAATCAATGATGGAGGGATTTTCTCCTGAAAATATGGCATATGTTAATGGTGGGGTTCAAAGCGAAGATAATATGGAAAGAAATTTTGTAAATGTTATTAATGAAGTAGTTGAAAGAAATCCGGGAGAAATTGTATCTACTATAGATGTCCCTAATAATGATCCGGGTCTATTATATAATAATGTAAGTGCTTGGGATGGATTATGTTTACAAACCGGAAATAAACAATTCTGGAGTCATTCTCCCAATAATGTTCCATTAGTAAATGATGACACTTTATTTACTGTTCAAGGTCATAGCACCCCATTAAAACCAGTTATTTCAGACCCGACTTCATTAACTGGACCACCCATAGATGGAATTGATGGTTCCCCGACTAAACTATTCATGTTTTCAAATAATGTATCTTCACCCGATTGCTGTCCGTCAACATTCACCACTTCTACTGGGTGCGTATGCACTACAGATAATCAAAGGGATTTTATTGCTGCTAGAGGTGTCCTATAAATTTATCCCAATAGTCTTTTATGTATTCTTTCATATTGATTAAAACCCTTTTGGTCCCTTTCTTTTAATCTTTGTATTCTATTAATTTCATTAATCTTTTCATTTTCTTGCCTTAATGCCTGATTGCGTAAATCCATATCACTTAGTTTATAACTTATATTACTCCTTTCCCTATTATAATCTTTAATATTTGAATTTCTATTACTAATATCTACATTATTAATATCTATTAAAGTGGGTTCTTCAAAAGCTTCCCTTAAATCTCTAAATTGAAGACCATTTGTTTCTCCCGTATAACTCTCAACTTTACTAGAACCTAAATTACACAATGAATCTATATTTCTAGAACATACTAATTCTTTTGGTTCAGAATATTCTTGTAACTGACTTCCTTTTTGTTTTTGTTTAAGTTTCTGAAATTCAGAATTAAACTTATCTTTATTATAACCATCCATTTTTACTTGTTCTGTATTATCTTCTTTTTTCATCCAATCACCATATCCTGTATCATTAAAGTTATCTTCTAATTTATTTTCTTCATATATTTGATTGAATAATTTTACATTAAAATCTTTCATATTAATATTTTTTTTTTCACTAGTTGATTGTTCTTTTATAAATTCAATTGATCCATCTTTAAGATCACTGTGTATTTTATCTGTTTCTTTTGAATCTATCCGTTTTTGTAAGACTTTATATGCTAAAGTAACTAGTTTAAATTGTTTATCTATACCTTTATTTTTATCTGGATGTGTTTTTTGAGCTGACTTTAAATATGCTTTTTTTAGTTTTTTAACATCTATTGAATCTTCTTTGGATATACCGAGTATTTTATATGGATCTATCTTAAGTTTATGTTCTTTCTTTTTTCTGTAAGGTTCTTGAGAAGCTTTATTTAAGTCTTCCTTTTGCTGAGATTGTAATAATGATTGTATTTGCTCTTGTTGTTTTTGAATAATTCTTTGTTGTTGAATCATATATTGTTTGAAATCTTTATTTCCTTCCATATTATTATTTATTATTTAAATTTACTTTTATAACCTTATTTCATTTATCATATAGTTTAGACCTTCTTTAATTGATATTTTTGGTTCCCAACCTAATATTTTTTTTGCTCTTGATATATCAGGTTTTCTAATTTTTGGATCATCAATAGGCAAATCTTTATATTCTATTTGTGAATCACTGTTTGTTAATTCAATTACCATTTTACTTAACTCTAATATTGTATAATCTTCTGTATTTCCAATATTAACTGGATATATATAATTTGATTTCATTAATAACATTAATCCCCTGACAGTATCATCTACATAGCAAAAACTTCTCGTTTGTGATCCATCGCCATATATTGTAATAGATTCACCAGATTTACATTGTTTTATAAAATTTGTTACAACTCTTCCATCGTATGGATTCATTTTACACCCATATGTATTAAATATTCTAGCTATTCTAATATCTGTATTATACATTCTATTATAATCTGTCATTAATGTTTCTGAAACCCTTTTGCCTTCATCGTAGCATGAGCGGGGTCCAATTGTATTTACGTTGCCTTTATATTCTTCGCTCTGAACTTTTATTAATGGATCGCCATATATTTCCGATGTTGATGTAAATAGAATTTTTGAATTATATTTTTTTGCAATTTCTAGTAAGTTTAATGTCCCAATAAAGCATGTTTTTGCAGTATGTATTGGATCTATTTGATATATTGGGGGCGATGCCGGACATGCTAAGTGATATATTTCATCTAATGTATCAATATTTAAAATTATATTATCTATTATATCTGTTTTATATAATTTAAAATTCTTATTATCCATCAAATCTTCTATTTGTTCTTCTTTTCCACTTAAAAAATTGTCAATACATATAACATAATTATTTTCATCTTTTAATAATTCTCTACATAAATGATTACCAATAAACCCTGCTCCACCTGTTACTAATATATTCTTTTTTACTTCTTTTTTAACAACTGCTCTATTAAAATTACTCATCCAATCTTTATTTGGTCTATCAATTGTTTCATTTCTTTCTACAACTGATTTTAATATAAGTGGGGTTAACCCTACATTTTTCATCTCATTTAATAAGGCATTTGTATCTTTTGGAAAGCAAGTCCCACCATAACCTTTCTGTCCGTCTGGACCCGGGACATTCATATGACTGTCTGTTATTCTTGAATCAAGGGATACCAACGACTTAACTATATTATAATCTATGTCTTTTTTTTTACAATAATCATATATTTCATTACAAAATGAAACCTTTGAAGCTAAATAAGTATTTTTAAAATATTTTAATAATTCTGCTTCTTTATTATTAACAAAATGTATATTATTAAACTTTATTTTATCTTCTTTTTTTGCTATATCAAATAATTTTCTAATACTTTCTTTAAAATTGTTATCACTATATTTAGATAATCCAAACACCCAATGTTCAGTATTATAAAAATCATTCTTCCAATTAGCTTCTGTTAAAAATTCTGGCATAAAATATACCCCTAAATTATCAGATGTCCCAGGCGGAACAGTACTTCTAATAATAATATGTAAATCTTTGTTTAGTTGTTTTAAACTATTAACTACTTTTTTTACTATATCTATATTACATTCGCCATTTATATCCATTGGTGTTGGGACACATATAAATACAAGTTCACATTTTGACATTGAAACCATTGTTGTATTTTTAGGTAAACATTTAGAAGGATCTATGTCATATACCATTAAATTTATATTTTCCCCATTTAATATCTGCGTTGCTTTGCCAACAAATCCATTGCCAATTACACCTATTTTCATTGTATATACATATATATATATATTGTATATTCTAACGAAAAAAAAGTATGATATGGGACATATAAATGTTTTTTATTTTCTTTATAATTCTATTATTTCTTCTTAAATATGATTTACCTATCTTCAGGTTTAACATAATCATATCCAAGAAACTTAAACACATCTTTTTCTGTAACACAATTGTTCTTAATCACCTTTTTTGTACCATTATCCTTAAGGCAAAACTCATTCAAAGTTTTCCCTTTTACAAGAAGTTCTCCTCTCATCTTAACATTAAATTCCATTGAACCAGTAAAATACAAGATAGCAAATGGATATTCTTCTGGTTTAGTAAACATAATGTCAATCCTGCGTCCAATTCCATTATTCAACTTACTAATACCCATGAATTTTTTGTTTCCTTTTGACAAACTTTCGCAAATATAAGGACACCCATTTCCATCACATTCACCCTGAACTTTAGAAAGTTCTTCAATAAACTTATTGTAAATTGAATTATTCTTTACAGACGGTGTCTTGATAAGAATATCAATGTCACCACTTTCAAGCTTTCCTCGTCTAAAAGAACCAGTAATCGTAAGGTCAGCAGTGGGGTCAATTTGTTTCAATGTTTCCTTCAAAAACTTTTCATGATGAAATATCTCTTCTCTCGGTATCTTTTCATTAATATCTTCATACCAGTTAAGGCCCTTCATCTGAGTGTCATTGAGAAGTTCATCTAAATCCATACGATTCCTCAATTCATCAATACTCGTAATCCCCAAATTAGCAAGCTGTTTGGCTTTTACAACACCAACGCCATGGATCTTCATGAAAATCTCTCTCGGATCCTTAAAATCTTTAATATTTTCATACATCGAACATGTTCCAGTAGTCATAATCTGCATCGCTTTGTCAACTAGCTTCTGTCCAACACCTTTAACCTTCAAAAGGTTTTCTGGCGTAACATCGCAATCACTTTCCATCTCTTTAAAAGCCTTGATCGCCTTTCCATATGCTCCAGCCTTAAAACCCTCGCCATTAGCGCGCTCGTGATTATAGAGTGCTCCAAAAACCTTGATACAGTTCTTTAACTTTTCATCAGAATCACATACATCCATATCACTTGACTCGCGAAGGTCTACATCTTCCCTGACCCTCATGTATCTGGCAAATCTAAATTTTCCAGTATCTGTGAATGATGTATAACCAATAGTAATAATTGTTCCAATAGGATGTGTCTGCTTGTAGGAGGTCCTGATAGAATCATCCATGCCAGAAGTAGCAAATTCGTGGTTTTCATCGCCATCAATGATTTGATAATTACCCTTATTGATAAGAGGCTTACACACGAAAGCTCCAAGTTTTCCCGTGTATTTTCCAGTGCCCTCCTTGTAATCAACGATGATTGCTTCTGCATCGAAAGCAGGTTTATACTTTAGCAGATGATTTGAACGCTTGCCTTCATAATTAGACCAAGGATTCTTAATCATGATACCTTCACCACCCTTTTCAAGGATTCCATCGTAGAATGTCTTCATATGCTCAATACTTTCAACTTCATAGTGCTTTGTAATGACAAGTGGGCAAGTGACATTTTGAAACTCTTTTCCAAGCGTTAACTTATAGTCTTCCCAGAATACTTCTGCTTCCCTGACAATCTCTTCCAAAGCAATGTATCTGTCGTAAAACTCGTTTTCAAGTTCTGGAGCATCATATACATAGAACTTGATCGACATCCAGTCTTTATCAACAGGGACTTTCTTCCTTGCTGCCCCCATCTTCTGAAATCCATCGCGACCACAGAAAAGTTCTCCATCGATGTGGACGTCTGGCATTGCGTCGATAAACCATTGGGGGGCTACATATGGTTTGTTTTGCCTAGACCAGAAGCTATTCGTTTCAGGGTTAAATCTTCCACGATAACCATCAAGTTTCTCTGACATCAACCAACCCACAGGGGCATACTTATCTTCATTACCCTTGAATTCTTTGGGGACTTTCATATCACCGGAATACTCTTTTGCAAGCATGAATGAGAGTTGAGACATTTTTATATAAGTTAGTTGTATCCTTTTATGTAATAAAAAAATACAAAATATTTTCAAATTTATTAAAGAGGGTTATTAAAGATATTCTAATCTTTATATTTAATACCATATTCTTTTGATACTCTCTCTTTATCATCATAAAATTCTTGAATCCTTTTTAATCTTTTGCTTATTCCAGATTTAGTACAATTTCGTTGATCCCCTTTTTTAAGACCATTCCAAATAGTGTCCATAAAATAAGATGACTTCATAATATTAATAATATCAATCCACATATCTTTTTTATATTCCATGCTTGTAGATTTATCTATATAATCAAATGCACATAATCCCAAAACTTTATTAAATTTACTATAATTAACTTTGATATCTGTATTACAACTTTTAATCATATCATAATACCAATCAATAAAATCTAATACCAATGATTTTTGGATATTATCTAATTCTTTGTCCATTACAATATTATGATTATCTTTGTTTGCTGTAAAATAACCTTTGTCAAAACATTTTTCATCTTTAAAACATATTCCACAAACAATACCGATCATATCAGGTAATACTTTGCGATTATTTAATACATTAAATTTTTTAACGCCTAAAATATCTTCCCCGCAGTCCATATATTTACTGATAATATCATCAATTACAAATTTTACAATGGGTCTATCGACTCTATTCATGATTTTATCTTTGTCGGCAAGCGCTTTCCCACCCTGTAACCTTTCAAAAGTTTCATGAATATTATCATCATGTTCAGAATCACTGACACCATTACATTTTTGTAATACAATTTTAGGGATTTTATAATCTAAAAATCTATTTTTTTCTCCATTTTTTAAATCTTTATAATATGTATTCATTAATGGATATTTATTCATAAAATATCCTTGAATATTACTTAAACGAGTTTGACCATCTTCAATATCATAATATTTGACACCTTCTTCAATTCTTTCACTGAGAATAATGCTACCAATTGGAAATCCTTT
>Ga0307488_10003471_pt1 | contig 13181 bp, 11 predicted proteins | sample SB02metaG_FD_202248 | JGI IMG/M metagenome (GOLD analysis project Ga0307488, IMG submission 202248) | Sea-ice brine microbial communities from Beaufort Sea near Barrow, Alaska, United States - SB 0.2 | ecosystem: Environmental > Aquatic > Marine > Coastal | place: USA: Alaska | collected...
GTGAATCAAGGCTGTCAGGCAGCCGCTATCTCACGCTTCATAGCGGCTATCGTCGTGGCGTAATCTTCGGCACCAAAAATCGCGGATCCTGCGACAAAGGTATCAACACCCGCGGCGGCAATGGCACCTATGTTGTCGACTTTCACGCCACCATCAATTTCTAGCCGAATATCCCGACCGCTCGCGTCAATCATCTGCCTTGCCGCTCGAATTTTATCAAAGGTCTTCGGGATAAAACTCTGACCGCCAAAACCGGGGTTAATGGACATGATCAGCACCATATCAATTTTATCCATAACATAGTCGAGATAGCTCAGGGACGTGGTTGGATTGAAGACCAGACCACACTGACAGCCGCCGGCCTTAACAAGCTCCAATGATCGATCAATATGCTCGCTAGCTTCCGGGTGAAACGTGATATAGCTGGCACCCGCTTCGATGAAATCACCGATCAGCCGATCTACGGGTTTCACCATAAGATGAACATCGATCGGCGCCTTGATACCATATTGACGCAAGGCCTTACAGACCATCGGACCAATGGTCAAATTGGGCACGTAGTGATTGTCCATGACATCGAAGTGCACAATATCTGCACCCGCAGCCAGCACACGGTCAACCTCTTCTCCCAGACGCGCAAAGTCAGCCGATAAAATCGAAGGCGCTATTAATGCTTCCACGTGATTACCCTATGCTAAAAACGCGCATTCTAGCCTGTTATGGCACCAAAAGTCAGTCGGCGAGCATAATCCCCTGCAACGCCTATACTGACGTTCATGAGATACCTATTTCGACAACTTAGTGCGTATATAAGGCTGCGTCTTAGCGTCGCCAAGTCGCTCGACAACGAGCAACCTAGGCAACACACAGCCTGCTTGCTCACCGTACTCCTGCTCTTCGCCCTTAATCCTGCTCCCGCGCAGGCAGCGGACGGGCCCTATGAATCCCTGCAACTGGGGAGTGAGCCAGGAGAAAACAACAGCCGCCTATTCGCCGATCAGTCCGGTACGCCCCAGGGCGGCATTATCATCATCAGTAGCGCTGAGAGCGACGATAATAAGCTTATCAACCTGGCTCACTACCTAACCCACTATGGCTGGACCAGCCTGATCACCTCGCTGCCAACCCCCGCTACCGATGCAGACAATCCCGACAGCAAGGCCGATGGAGACATGTTCGCGCTGGCGATCGAGTTCATGCAACAACAAAAGGGTCAGTTCAATCTGGTCTTGCTGGCTCTGAATGAAACCTGGCCGCGCATATACACCGATAGCCTGGCAGGTAAACCGCAACTGCAGGGATTGATTCTACTAGACGTTGACAACACCACTGCCCTTAGCGGTCTACCCAAGAACATGCCGCTGTTGGATATTGCTACCGAGCGCCGCACACCCTTAAAGTTTACTGAACGTAAATCTCAGGCACAGCGCTATTCCCTCGCAGACTATCAGCAAGTCAGCCTGCCACCGGCCTATCGGGGCCTTACCCTCCGGGAAAATCGATTCAGCAAGCGAATTCGTGGCTGGTTACTACGCCACGTTCAGGGCATGGAACTAGGCGCCGCTGCCCGCTAGGCATGGACGTGGCACAGGCTTAACGCTGGTTTAACAACGCCAGACAGCGTTCTTAACCATTAAGCGCCGCAAGTCCCGCCGGCGTACCCACATCAGCCCATTGCCCTTGATAGACCTGTCCCGCCAGCGTACCTGATTGAATTGCCGGACCAAATAAGTCACGCAGCATCAATGAGCCCTGCGGTGAGTGCTCGAACAGGCGCGGTGAATAAACCCCAATACCTGAATAGGTCCAGCGCGGACCGTTTAACTGCAGAGATCCGTCACGGTCTATACCGTAGTCACCTTCCGGGTGGTGCGGCGGATTGCTAACCATCACCAACCGTGCTTGCCAACATCCGAGCTCTGAGGGCAACTGAGCAAAATCAAAATCCGTAAAAACATCACCGTTGACGACGACAAAAGGGGCATCGCATCTATCGGGGTCCAGCAGGGGCAGCGCTTGTTTGATGCCCCCGCCGGTTTCCAGTAACGACGGCTCATCAGAATAGACAATGTCGATACCAAAAGCCGCACCATTGCCCAAATGGGCACGGATTTGATCTCCCAGGTAATGAAGATTGATCACCACCTGCGTAATGCCCGCCTTAGCCAGAGCTTCCAGGTGCCATTCGATTAACGCCTTGCCGCGCACGACTAACAACGGCTTAGGCGTTGTGGTTGTCAGCGGCAACATACGCCGGCCCTCTCCCGCCGCCAGAATAAACGCTCTCATAAAGTCACCCGAGCCGCATGCAATGCCGGCATCACCTGACGCTCCAACCAAGCGCCCACCTCGGCAAACTCTGGATATAGCGCGCAAACCTCAAGAATATAGGCCATCACCAGGGGAATATCCTCAAGGTAACGTTCCTTGCCATCCCGCAAGGCCAAGCGAGCAAAAATACCCGCACACTTGAGATGACGCTGCATGCCCATCAGGTCAAACCAGCGCAGGAACCCGGCGGCATCCGTGCCAACGTCAACCCCGTCACGCTGCAATTGCTCATAAAAACCCTGTACCCAGGACACCACCTGCGGCCTGGGAAAACAGTGGTAGCAGTCTTTGAGCAGTGACACGAGATCGTAGGTCACAGGCCCCGCCACCGCATCCTGGAAGTCGATAATGCCCGGCGGCCCATCATCAATAACCATGAGGTTACGACAATGGTAGTCACGATGCACAAAGACGACGGGTTGTTGTTGCGCCGCGCTGATCAGCGAGGTGTTGAGGCTCTCCAGTAACGCTTGATCATCAGAGTCCAGGTTCAACTGGAGATAAGTCATCAGAAACCACTCCGGGAACAGATTCATCTCCGTCGCCAGACGCTGACCATCAAACACCGGCAACGTATCCAGTGGCGCGATCTGTTGCATCAGCCGCAGGCTGCTAAAGGCAGACTGGTAATGATGCTCCACCATCGACGGCGCTGCCGTTTGCAGCAAATCCAGATAAAGCTGGTGACCAAAATCCGACAACATCATAAACCCCAAGCTCGGATCAGCCTGGTAGAGCACAGGTACTCTCAATCCAGCAGCGAACAACAGCCCCTGCATGTCGACAAAAGCCTGAGAATCTTCTTTGTCAGGTGGGGCATCGACAAAAATATAGGTATCCGCCGCGGCGTTAGTGGCTCGAAAGTAGCGTCTAAAGCTTGCATCATCAGACGCCGACTCGAGCTGGTAGCCCTGCGGGAGTGGCACTCCGGCCTTTATTAAGGCGGCTTGCGCCCAAAGGCCGAGCGCCGCCCTGCGGGGGTCGCGATCGATCTGTTGAGTGGGTGTATCGATGGACTTCATTAATTTAACTGAACTCTTGAAGTGAATGATTTATTATCCCCCATCCTGAATGCCCGAGGCCACACCTTATCACTCCATCCGCTACTTGCGCAGCGCGCGCTAGCCTGCCGACCCTAAGGTTAGGAATCATGCTCATAGCCGGTCACCTGCTTGTGGGCACTGCCAGGGCTGAGCAGTCGCTACCGACGGCGGCAGAACTGGACTGGGTCAGCGCCAGTCAGTTGAGCGCTGAGCAAGCCATAGAATTACCTTGGTTCTGCAGCGGCGGTTATGTTGAACCCACGAACTCAACCTTATCTGACAACACCCAAATCAGCGCTAGCGCCGAAGCAGCGGTGCATCTGTTTGAGCAGTCGAGCACCTTGCAGGGCGATGTCGTTATTACACGGGGGAGTACGCGCATCAATTCACCCTTCGTGACCATTGATGATGAATCTAAAGTCGCACGTATTGAAGGTCCTCTGATCATCCGTAGGCCCGGATTTGTCATGACTGGGGAGCGCGCCACATCAAACCTAATTGACTCAACCGGCGCTGTCGAGCAGGCCACATTTCTGCTCCACCAGGCCAAGCTACGAGGCTCCGCGGCATCCATTACACAGAGTGCCGACGAGGTTATTCATATCACTGAAGGCGAGATGACACGCTGCGACCCGGGCACAAATACCTGGGCCATTAAGGGGCAGGACTTTGCCCTCGATGCTGCTGCTGGCTATGGTACTGCCCGGGATGTGACCCTGACAGTCAAAGATGTGCCCGTACTCTATCTGCCTTGGTTCAGATTTCCCATCAACGAGGCGCGCCAGTCGGGCTTTCTGCTTGCCAGCATTGGCTCTGACAGCATCGGAGGCACAGATATCAGCGTGCCCTACTATATCAACCTGGCGCCCAACGTTGATGCCACCTACCAGCTACGCAGCCTGTCGAAACGCGGCCTGATCCATGATGGTCAACTTCGCCACCTAAGCCAATCGACCGTCAATGAGGTTAACCTTGGCTATCTAGCGGCAGATGACAGCTTCGATAGCCGCCGCTTCGTCGATTTATCAAACAGTAACACCAACGCAGATTTTGAGGCCCAGAAGCGCTGGTACCTAGACCTGCGCCACCAAGGCGGCTGGGACAGTCGCTGGCAGACCAATATCAACTACAGCGCCGTATCAGACTTCGACTATCTGCAGGATATCGGTGGCAACATCGGCACCGCCACCAATTCCGAAATTATCACGCCCATCGAGCAAGGTCTTGCCAACCGGCGCTCCGCGGCTCTCGATCGAATTGGCCAGGTGAGCTATCACGGCGATCAATGGCGGGCGAGCGCCGTAGTCCGTGAGTTTCAGAACCTCGACGCCACCGACAGCGAACAATATGCCGTGTTACCCAGCCTTGACCTCAGCCATGCATTCAATTTCAAAGGCGTAGCCCTGAATTCAAAACTGGCTTTTGCACGCTACGACAAGGACACCTTGCCAGAATCACAGACCCCAGACTTGGCGGCGATTACAGGCGATCGTGCAATCGTCGCAACGACGCTGTCTTACCCGGTCTTGCGGCGCTGGGGATTTTTCACACCGGCGATCGAACTTATGCACAGGCAGTATCACCTTGATTATCAAGGCAACACCATCGGTGCCAATGCTGATTCTGGCCAGGATTTAACCACTGCCGTTTTCAATATCGATACAGGCTTATACTTCGACAGGGCGATGCAACTCGGCGGACGTTCTCTGCGACAAACGCTGGAGCCACGGGCCTTTTATCTTTACAGCGATGAGAAATTTCAAGACAACCTGCCTTTGTTCGATGTCAGCACCATTACGCCAGGCTTTGGGCAGCTATTCCGCAACAACCGCTTTACCGGTGCAGACCGCGTCGCCGATGCTAACCAGCTCAGCCTGGGCCTGACCACCCGCTTGCTGGAACCAAAGACTGGCCGGCAGTTATTGTCTGCCAGCATTGGCCAGATACAGTATTTCGCTGACCGCCGAGTCAACCTTGTGGCGACCAGGCCCGTCGACATTACCACTCGGCGCTCGCCGCTGTTTACCGAAGCGAGCCTAAGCCCATCAGACGACATTAGATTCAGGGCCGCTCTGGAATGGGAGCCACGTAACAACACCCTGAATCGTGCCCACGTCTCTTTAAAATACAGCAGTCAGACACGTCGCATCATTAACGTGGGATACAGCTACACCAATCCCGACATCGAACGTCGACCGGGTGTCGCCCAAACAGAAAGCAATGTTTCGGCTATCTGGCCCATAGCGGGTCACTGGAGCGGCATTGGTTTATGGAACTTTGATCTTGATAAGCATCAAACACTAGAGACATTAGTCGGTGTCGAATTTAACGATTGTTGTTGGAAGTCGCGTTTAGTGCTTCGTCGTTTCACCAGACCGCTTCAAACCGGGCCCTTGCTGGTTAACGACCCGAGCAACGCGACTGGACTGGCAACAGTTGATACACTGACCCGTAAACCCGATACTGGCGTGTTTTTTGAGGTCCAGTTTAAGGGCCTGGCGACGCTTGGTCGCCAACTTGACGCGTTACTAGACGAAACCATTCCAGGTTATCGCCGCAGAGAGGATCGAATAGGACTTTGAGTAGAACTTTGAGTAGAACTTTGAACAGGACAACTAGCTCATGATGAGAACACTGATTCACGCAACATTACTATCAATGTTGCTATTACTCGTATCGCTACATGCCCAGGCCACGCTGGTTATCACCGACAAGATTATTGCGATCGTCGACGAGGACGTTATTCTCGAATCTGAACTGGTAGAGAGAATAAAGTCTCTACGACTGCAACAACAAGGGAACGGAGCATTACCGTCCGATGATGTGCTCAGACCCCAGATCCTCGACCGCCTTGTGGTTGAAAGCCTGCAGCTGCAAATGGCCGATCGTGCCGGAGTACGCATCTCAGATGAGGAACTCAATCAAGCCTTAGAAGGGGTCGCCGCCCAAAATCAGATGAGCATCCCCCAGTTCCGCGCCGCCATAGAAAATGATGGTGTATCCTATGCTGAAGTACGCGACCAGCTACGCCGTGAGTTAAAGATCGCGCGGGTACAGAAAGGCATCATGCGCAATAGAATCGAAATTTCAGAGCAGGAGATACGGAATTTTCTCGACTCAGAACTAGGCGAGGTCGTCACTGCAGACGATCTTCACTTTGCCCATATCCTGCTGCCATTACCCGACGACGCCACCGCTGACCAGGTCAACGAGGTACGTGCAGCCGCGCAGGCGCTGGTTGATCAGGTGAATTCTGGGGGCGACTTCCAGACCCTCGCTGTAGAACGTTCTGCGGGCCAGAATGCTCTCAATGGTGGTGACTTAGGCTGGCGCAAGATTGCGCAACTACCCACCATGTTTTCCGACACGGCCAAGACCATGAGGGCAGGCGAAGTACGAGGCCCTATTGAGAGCGGCAGCGGCTTTCACCTGATCAAATTACTCGAAACACGTGGCGCCCGCACTGAGGGTCAAATCGACCAACTTAAGGTTAGGCATGTATTGATTCAGCCCTCAGAAATTCGTACCGAGAACGAAGCAAAAGAACTTGCCGAGAGCCTGCACGATGAAGTCGTCGCCGGACGCGATTTTGAAGAGATCGCAAAACTCTATTCCGATGATCCAGGCTCTGCGTTAAGCGGTGGAGACTTAGGCTGGAACCGGGGCGGTACCTTTGTTCCATTATTTGAGGCAACCATGCAGGCGAGTGAAATCGACGAACTTAGCGCCGTCTTCCAGACCCAGCACGGCTTTCATTTTCTGCAAGTCACCGGGCGTCGAACAGAAGATTTCAGCGAGCGCTTCCGCATGGGCCAGGCTGAAAATTACCTACGAACTCAGCGTTTTGACGAAGAGCTGGAAAATTGGATCAGAGAAATCCGGGACGAGGCATTTGTTGAACTCCGTATCTAATATGCCTCTGCTGGCTGTCACACCTGGAGAACCGGCGGGCATAGGTCCTGATGTAGTTCTTGCCAGTCTCGGTCAAGCATTGCCCGCGCGTCTGTTGGTGGTGGCTGATGCTGAACTGATGCGTCAACGCGCCTTGGCGCTAGGCCTGTCTGTCGAGATTAATGACTGGTTACAGACTCGGGAGATTTCAAACACCGCGCTGAATTTAGTGCCCGTAGCGTTAAACACATCAGCCCAACCCGGCAAGATGAACACCGCTAATGCCGCCTATGTATTGCAAACCCTGGAAACCGCCGTTCAACTCTGCGAATCGGACACGTGTCAGGGTATGGTCACCGGCCCGGTCAACAAGGCCGTCATCAATGATGCCGGCATCGCCTTCACAGGCCACACAGAGTGGCTGGCTCAGCGTCTTGATACACCGCGCGTTGTCATGATGCTCGCCACACAGGGATTACGTGTCGCTTTGGCGACCACCCATTTACCTCTGCGTGCAGTCGCTGACGCCATCAACAAGCAGGACCTGATAAAGACCATCACTATTCTCGATCGCGCCCTGCGTGAACGCTTCCATCTCAAGCGGCCTCGAATAATGGTCTGCGGACTCAACCCGCATGCCGGCGAAGGTGGCCACTTAGGCAGGGAAGAAATCGATATTATTATTCCCGTCATCGAAGAACTGCAAAGCATAGGCATCGATCTGACGGGGCCCGTACCAGCCGATACTGCGTTTAACCCCAGCCTGTTAGCACAATTCGATGTCGTTCTGGCCATGTACCACGATCAGGGGTTGCCAGTGCTCAAACACAAAGGTTTTGGTGATGCTGTCAACATCACACTGGGACTACCTATCATTCGCACCAGCGTTGACCATGGTACGGCGCTAGATCTAGCCGCATCGGGCAAAGCCGACCCTGCCAGCTTGTTGACAGCCATTCGCGTCGCTGCCGAAATGGCCAACCCTACCGGAGACGGACATTGAAAGTGCGCGCGCGTAAACGCTTTGGACAAAATTTCCTGCAAGACCAGCAGGTTATTCAGCGCATTCTTGCCTCCATTAACCCACAGCCAGGCGATCATATTCTTGAAATCGGACCGGGTCATGGCGCCCTGACTCGGGGACTGATTGCCTCAGGCTGCAGGCTCACCGTGGTAGAGATTGATAGGGATTTGGCCGCCGAACTCCGCTTGCAGTATCCCGGTTTGAATGTCATTGAATCTGACATTCTTAAATTTGATTTTCAAAGCATCGATAGTGATCGCCCTGTTCGCGTCGTGGGTAACCTGCCCTACAATATCTCTACGCCTCTACTGTTTCGTTTGTTTGAACATATCGAGCTGATTCAAGACATGTACTTTATGCTGCAACTCGAGGTTGTGGAGCGCATGGTTGCGCCACATTCCACTAGTAACTATGGCCGCCTATCGATTATGAGCCAGCATTACTGTGAAACGTACAAACTCTTCGACGTCGCCCCCGATGCATTTATCCCGCAGCCGAAGATAACCTCTGCGATATTGCAGCTTATACCCCACACCGAGCCTACCCAGATTGATGATTTAGCCTTGTTTCAGGCACTCGTCACACGGGCATTCAGCCAGCGCCGTAAAACCCTGCGCAACGCCTTGAAACCCTATCTCACTGAGGTGGAAATGCAGAGCTTGGATATTCCCTCCACCCAGCGACCAGAGACTATTTCAGGCGCGCAATATATTCAGTGCGCGAACTACCTGTCAGCTCGGGGGGAAGCAGCCTCACAGGTGAGTGCGCCTGCCCAGCCGACCTTGCCAGACTCTCCTGACGAGCTATCCTAGCGTTATGAGCACCTACGTGATCGGCGATGTGCAGGGGTGTTATGACGAACTGCAAACACTACTGGCAAGCCTGGCCTTTAATGCACAACACGATGTGGTTTGGTTTGTCGGTGACTTGATCAATCGCGGTCCGAAGAACCTGGAAACCATCGAGTTTATTCGCGACCTGCCCAACACTCGTGTCGTCCTGGGTAACCATGACTTACATTTTTTGGCCGTCGCCAGCGGCGTCCAAACGGCCAGTCGCAGCGACACTTTCGATGATTTACTGACCGCGCCAGATCTCAACGGCATCATCGAGTGGTTACGACACCGGCCATTGCTGCACTATGACGCGGCATATAACTGCATCATGGTCCACGCCGGGTTGCCACCTGGATGGGATCTTAAGACCTGTCTTAGCCGGGCTCTTGAGGTCCAGCAAGCACTCACTGGGCTCGACTATAAGGACTATTTGGCCTGCATGTACGGCAATCAGCCTGATGTCTGGAGTGACGATTTGACGGGTATGCCGCGTTTGCGCATCATTACTAACTACTTTACCCGGCTGCGCTATTGCACCGCTGCCGGCAAACTCGAATTGTTACACAAGACCGATACTGCGCCCACGGGTTATGCGCCCTGGTTTACATTCCCGCGCCCACAACCAACCTTGCCCGTTGTGTTTGGACACTGGGCGGCGTTAGATGGTGTGACAGGGGTAGATACGGCTATCGCCCTCGATACGGGTTGTGCCTGGGGCGGCAGCTTGACGGCCATATGCCTTGACGATGGCCAGGTGACAAGCGTACCCGCGCAATAGCAATGTCATGGCGATTTAATCGATATATGATTTATTAGATATATAGGATGCTTGATGGATGTTTATCTGGTCGGCGGCGCCGTCCGCGACAAAATGCTAAATCTAGTCGTTGAAGAGCGTGACTGGGTCGTGGTTGGTGCAACCCCGGATGAGTTAACGACCCAGGGCTATCGATCTGTGGGCAAGGATTTTCCCGTATTCCTGCATCCGAAATCAAAGGAGGAGTACGCACTGGCCAGAACCGAGCGGAAAAGCGGGGCGGGCCATCGTGGCTTTGTCTGCGACGCCAACGCGCAGGTCACTCTGGAGCAGGATTTAGCCCGCCGAGACCTGACGATTAATGCCATTGCCGAATCCCCTGCGGGCGAGTTGATTGATCCTTATGGTGGACTCAACGACCTGAAAGCCAAGATATTACGTCATGTCTCGCCAGCGTTCGCCGAAGACCCCTTAAGGATACTGCGCGTGGCGCGCTTTCTGGCACGATTCGAACCGCTCGGTTTCAGCGTTGCGCCGCAGACCATGGCACTGATGTTGTTGATGATTAATGAGGGTGCTATTGGCGAACTCACCCCCGAACGCGTCTTTATGGAGTGTGAGAAGGCCTTGAAAGCGCTTGCGCCTGACGCCTTCTTTAGATTGCTGGCAACACTCGGCGCCGATGAATTTCTCTGGCCTGAAGTGACAGATATCACGCGCTTATCTCATATCAGTGAGCACACAACACAGCCGGAATTTCGTTTCGCGGCGCTGTTTGTCGAGATTCCCGAGGCACAAGCTATGGCTCGCTGTCGCGCCTTGAAGGCACCCAACCGATATACGGAACTCGTCATGATGATTTGTCGTGGCTACTCAACTTGGCTTAACCTTGCCCAACTTGATGCTGAAGAAATTCTCAGCCAATTTTATCAGCTTGATGCGTTTCGACGAGACGAACGCTACAGGCTATTCGTGGATTTGTGTACGTTACTTGCCCGCGAGGACAGTCGCACGCCCCAACCTAATTTGACCATTTGGACGCAGCTGTATCAACAGGTCGCCCGTATCAGCGCCGCTGATGTCGCGCCCGGCCTACAAGGACCAGCGATCAGTGCCGCTATTAAAGACCTACAGCGTCAAACGATCGCAGGCATTCTGGCGGCATAACGACAACGCGCTAGCCGCTAGTCGCTAATCGCTAATCGCTAATCGTCAGTCACTTAGCTCACGGGCAATAGCGCGATAGCCTATATCAGAGCGATACTGGGCTTTATCGAACTGAATTTTCTTGACCATGGCATAAGCTCTTGACTGAGCCTGCTGGACGGAATCGCCCATGGCTGTCACACCCAGTACACGCCCACCAGACGTCACAACCTGTCCATCGTCAAGTCGCGTGCCACCATGGAAGACCTTCCCCATAGCATTGGCACCCAGTGCATCGGCGTCATCAATACCGCTGATGGCAGCGCCACTGGCGTAACTGTTGGGGTAGCCACCGGCCGCCATCACGACAGTCAACGCCACCTGGTCGTCAAACACTATCGAGTGGTTTGCGAGTTCGCCCGCTATTGCCGCCAGACACAACAACGCCAGATCAGAGCGCATGCGCATCATAACCGGCTGGGTTTCAGGATCACCAAATCGACAATTAAACTCAATCACCCGCGGATTTCCGGCCGCATCAATCATCAACCCCGCATACAAGAACCCGGTATACGGATAGCCATCACTGGCCATACCCTCGAGTGTCGGCTGTATAACCTGATCAATAATTTTTTGATAAACAGCAGGAGTCACCACTGGCGCCGGAGAATAGGCCCCCATGCCGCCCGTGTTGGGACCCGCATCACCATCGAAGGCGGCCTTATGGTCCTGAGATGTGGCAAAGGGCAGGAAGTGCTGACCATCGGCCATGACGATAAAGCTCGCCTCCTCGCCCACCAGAAACTCTTCAATCACGACCCGCGCACCGGCAGCACCGAAGGCATTGCCACTCAGCATATCCTTGATGGTCGCCTCGGCCTCGGCCTGGCTTTGGGCGATAACAACGCCTTTACCGGCGGCCAAACCATCGGCCTTGATGACCACGGGTATCGACATCTGTTGCAGAAAGGCAACAGCTGCTACTGGATCATCAAAGCTACCGTAGGCCGCAGTGGGAATATCGTGGCGCGCCAGGAAGGCCTTGGTAAAACTTTTGGAACCTTCGAGCTGTGCCTGGAAGCGCTCTGGTCCGAAACACTTCAAACCCGCCGCCTTAAACTGGTCGACAACCCCAGCTACCAAGGGCGCTTCGGGGCCGATAATAGTCAGGTCGATCGCGTTGGCGCGGACAAATGCCATCTGCGCAGCAAAATCCATCACATCGATCGCCACGTTGGTTAGCTTGTCATCCGCCGCGGTGCCGGCGTTACCTGGCGCGACAAAAACATCTGTCACCGCATCCGATTGGGCGGCGCGCCACGCCAGCCCATGCTCTCTGCCACCGCTACCGGTAATTAGAATCTTCATTGCGTCCCCTTCACTCAATCTCACACGTACTAGCTGACAATTCGATCAGTGCGATCAATGCCTAAAATGGCGCATACCCGTGAACATCATGGCCATGCCTGCTTCATCAGCGGCCTTGATAACTTCATCATCACGCATCGAACCGCCTGGCTGGATAACCGCCGTAATGCCTGCCGCCGCGGCAGAATCAATGCCATCACGAAACGGAAAAAACGCATCCGATGCCATGACCGATCCGGGCACCGTCAAGTTCTCATCAGCCGCCTTGATGCCCGCTATTTTTGCACTGTAGACGCGGCTCATCTGGCCAGCGCCGACACCGACAGTGCTCTGGTTCGAGGCATACACAATAGCGTTCGACTTAACATATTTGGCCACGGTCCAGGCAAACAACAAGTCGCGACGCTCCTCCCTCGTTGGCTGACGCTGGCTAACAACTTGCAAGTCTTCAGCGGCAACCCCCTCAGGAATAAGGGCCAGATCACTTTCCTGAACCAACATACCACCCAGCACCTGTTTGAAGCTCAGCTCTCCACGACGATCAATGGCAAGATCACCACAGACCAAAACCCGCACATTTTTCTTGGTGGAAAATACGGCTAGGGCTGCGTCATCAATTTCCGGCGCGATGACAACTTCAACAAACTGCCGATCGACAATTCCCTGAGCGACATCGACTGACACGGGACGATTAAAAGCGATGATACCGCCAAAAGCTGAGGTCGGGTCCGTGGCAAATGCCGCCTCGTACGCAGCCAGCACATCTTCGGCAACAGCAACGCCGC
>Ga0307488_10003472_pt1 | contig 13179 bp, 3 predicted proteins | sample SB02metaG_FD_202248 | JGI IMG/M metagenome (GOLD analysis project Ga0307488, IMG submission 202248) | Sea-ice brine microbial communities from Beaufort Sea near Barrow, Alaska, United States - SB 0.2 | ecosystem: Environmental > Aquatic > Marine > Coastal | place: USA: Alaska | collected 2017-05-06
CATTTTGATTTTTCATGATACTCAATTCTGCCTTGTACTCTAAAGATTTCATTCCTGCATTTCGCAACAAGGTAATCATTGGGATGAAAAATTGTGGCCGAATGACATACATTTTTGGGTATTTGTATGATACATCTGCAATACCGGTATTGTAAAACTCATTATCTGTTTCTAATAGAGAGACGAGCACTGCATATTCACAGCCTTTATCTCTTCTGTCTTTGTCCAGTTTGGCAAAGAAATCCTCATTCTTCTTTTTGGCAGCAGTCGTGTCATTTTCGTTCTTCATTTCAAACATAATAGACATAATTTCATTGCCATTTATATCTTTCTCTTTGAAGATATAATCACCTTTAGTGCCACTAGAAGCATCATTGTCTTTCTCAAAATAGGCTGTAGGAAAAGCTGTAGGTCTTAGCTTATTAAACTCAATTTCACAATGTTGCTCTAGCGACTCTCCCACCATTTTGGTAGATAATTTTTGCTTGAAATCTTTAAGACGTTCAATTTCTTCATCTTTTAATTGTAAATCTTTTGCTATGTGCTCAAATTCTCTGTTGAAATCTGCTTGCAAAGATTTTTGTAGTAATTCTCTTTCAGTATCTTTTGCTTTTACATCGTTTTCCAACTGATCTTTTTTTCTTTCAAGATCTCGGACAGCATTAGAAAGTTCTAGTTTCTTTTCGGCTTCTGCTTGATTAATTTTAGATTGTAATTCCTGAATCTTTGTGTCTTTTTTAGAAACCTCATCAACCAATTCTGATTTACTTTTGAATTTTAAGGCATTTATCTCGCTCTCTTTAGCTGCTAATTGTTGTTGAAACGAGTTTTTTAATTCAGCTTCTTTTAACTGCAATGCTGATTGTTTCTCATTGTTCGCAGTTTCTAATCGATTTGTTAACTCATCTTGAAATTGCTGGTCCCTTACCTGCTTTACAATGTCTGTATATACAGAATCGTCTACTTTAAAAGCTTCTTTACAATTCGGGCACTTTACAGTATTGTCTTTCATAGTTTTTTTTTAATTAATAACACTGCATATTTAAGGATGAAGTGTGCGGGGGTATTGCAGGGTTATGCAATAGTTTGATATTTAGTAGCAAAAAAAGGATATAATCCTTTTAATGAGGCTTGACCATTATCTGAGGACTCAATAATCTTAATTTTATCTCCAATTTTATTATTACGTTCTGCATAACTTTTGTTTAGCAAGTATTTTCCGCAATAATAATTACCAGATTCGTCCGTATCTATTAATCCTTCGTAAATAATTTCTATTTCATGTACTTGATTTAATTCCCATTTTGCTTGATTTTTTTCTATTTTACTATTATTATCTATAAATGTTTTTAAATAATCTAAAGTGTCTAATAAAAGTAATACCGTACTTTGATATAAAAATGTATTTGTAGTAGCAGCCATGTAGGCATCTACACCTAAATTATTTCCTTCGTTATGCGAACCATCTTGTGAAACACTTAATATTTTAAATATATTAAAAGCTATTACAGGGTGAATTATATTTTGATAGTAGGTGTAATTTGAGTTTTTACCAGACAAGAAAAAACTAGATCCACTAATCCAGCCATTCTCATGAATAATATCATCAGGAATACATCCAATCTCATTTAGCTTCGAAAATATAGCTTCTACAATTTTTCTTATTCCTGTTAGAGAATCTTGAGCTATTTTAATTTGACTTGAGTTTTCAATATCTAAAACCAAATTATGTAACCTGTCGAAGTGCTTTTTGCCTAAATATGTGTCCGAACACATCTCAAAAGAATTGAAATACTTATGCTTTAGCTTCGTTAACCCTCTATTTTGACAAGCATCTACAAGCATATTAAACAGCCCATCCTCATCTTTATCTACACCTTTGTTAAATACGTGCGGAAAAGCATTATTAAATTCTGGTGATGCATATGTTTTAGCTTGTCCAGTTAACACGAAGTAAGCTAATGTATTATCTAAATCTCTAATTCTATCTTTCGTTTGATGAACCCATCTTGTGTCTTCAGTTCCTGGTGCATCAGTTTCATTTTCAAAAAACTTAGCGTCTAATAAAACAGCATCATACTTTGAAAGATTAGCTTCAAGTTCTACACAGCCGCCGTTCATAGATTTAAATGGCCATAGTTTTATGTCAAAATCTGTTGCTGTTTTATGCACTGCATCTAATGATTCGTGCTGGTCATCTATCCAAAGTACATTATATTTCTTACTCATTTATCATTGGTATTATTGGAAAACTAAAACTAAATACAACAGGAAATATATCCTCATTATTTAATAGTAATTCCCAATTTGAATTTTTAAAATATTTAGCAATTCTGTTAATGTCATAGCCCCCTAAACCAGAACCATTGTCAATACTGGTTGTAGAAAATTTTGCTATAAATTTTTCTTTGTTAAAATTGTTTGGGAATGGTATTCCATTATTTCTAATCTCTAATTCTAAAATGTCTTCAGTAGCTTTTAATTCAATAATCAACTGATTAGTGCTGTCTTTTGAATTGAATGCATATTTATCTGCATTGGATAAAATATTATCAATCAATATCTTAAATAAAGTAATATTTGCTTCTATAGCCTTTCCTGAAATTTCATTAATAGGTGGTTCTTTATATTGAGGCTTAAAATTCCCTCTATTTTTCTTTGTACTCTTTAAAGCTTTATCAATGTCTTGTAAAGAAATAGGTTTAAGCTCATAATTTTCTAATACTAAGCCATTTTCACCTTTTTCAAGAATTGTAGAAATATGATTAACATCATCTTTTATTTGAATTAAATCATCCAATAAATTCGTGTCATAACGCTTATTGTATAATTCTTTTACTTCATTAAATGCTTCTGAGTTATTACTCTCAAAAAAACGAATAAGGCTTTTTGAATTTGATAAAATATTTTGTCTAGGTGTTCCTAATGAGTGCTTTAATGAAGCAAATTCATCAAAACTTGCCACTTGTTGTCCATGAGCTAAAGCATTTCTCTCTATTTGAAGTAATTTGAATTTTTCAGATAATTCTAATACACCCTTAACTTTAGCTCGTTGCTCTTCTATAGTTGGCACTTCAATCTTTATTTCAAAAAAGTCAGCTCTATTTAATGATCTTATAGCGCCAGTATTTTGAAATGCTGCTACTTGTTTTAAAACTTTAATGGATCTTAATTCACTTATTAAATAATGCGGATCCATCTCGAAATTATTCGAATATACGTTAAGAGCAAGCAAGTCTATTCCAATGAAGATTGGCTCACCTTTATATTCAAATAAGGTAGGCTTCAGAGATTTCCATCTTGTAGAAACAAGAACACAATCAAAGTCTATCCTGCTAGAATGGGGAGAAAGTTCTCTTTCCTTTATTTCATTTAACTCTAATTGATAAGAAATATCATTGTCTTTAAGATTACTAGTACGAACAAACTTCCCCGTAGTTATAATTTCTTTACCAACTCGTTGCCCTCTTATAGTCTTTACTACTTCGAAAAGTGGGATGCCATTATAATTCTCTACAAAATATCTTTGAATATTTAGATTGTAATTATTTTCTCTAACCTTATCAATTGTAACTTCTGTAATAGTGTGAGAACGACCAAATTTATGCAAGTGATTAAGTAATTGATCTACTTCTAGGTATTTCTCTCGCTTATTTTTGTCATCCACAAAAGAGGAAGCATCTATCATTTTAATAATACGTTCAGAAGACCTCTTTCGCTTTAAAATCATTATACAAATAGGAATTCCGGTATGTTTTAAAATTCCTGCAGGTAAAGAAACTATCGTTTCAATTAACCCTTCTTCAACTAAATATTTCCTAAATTTTTGCTCTTCACCGCCCCTAAAAAGTAGTCCTTGAGAAATCACACAAGCGACTTTTCCATCAAAATTTATAGACTCTAAACCTTTTTTTATAACAAAAGTTTCAGCATTCATTCTCTTTCTGCCAAATTGATGTGCAATATGAGAATCAATTTTAAAATTAAACGGTGGATTAGATATTACTAAATCAAAATCACTGAATTCTGGCCAATTATTTATCGAATCTTCAACTCTGAAATCTATATTAAGATTGTTGAGTTTTTCAGTCCTAAGTAGTCTCAACTTTCCTAAAGCCCAGGTAGAATTATTAATTTCTTGACCATAATAACTTTCCGAATTATTAAGGTGTGTTGCGAAAGAAGCTAAGCCAGCAAATGGATTGAACACTTTAGCTCTATTTTGAATATCAACTAACTCCATAACTAAAAGACTTATCTCATTAGGAAGCAGAAATTCTCCGGAATATTTTCCTTGATTACTTGCTAGCTTAAATAGTAAATTTTCAAAAACCACATTAAATACTGGCTCTGGAATATCTCTTCCAATTTTTGTAAACTCTTCAATTATTTGCTTTAAAGACCATTCAGGAATATTATCTATTATAGGTCTATAAATATTTAAGAGATCACTGTATCTAAAGTCATCCGCTAAAGCATAGAAAAGCTCTTCGTAATTAACCTCTCTTCCTATAACCTCTTTTCCAATTACACCATCATAATAAGCTGATAATAGAAAAAGGTATAAATGGTGTTCCTCAACAGGTAAAACTCCACGCAAAATATTTATTGATTTCCAAAAGTGTTTGGTAATCATTATCACATCTTCATTTTCTTTATAATTATCTTCTTTCATAAACTTATCTAAATTCAATTATGCAAATTAACAATTAAACAGTGCGTAGTAATTGCATAGTGCTATTAATCTTCAATACTAATATTGTAAATAATATCATGGTCTGCATCTTTTCTGATTTCAAATATCTGATTTACCAGTTTCATATCGACAGAATTCAACCATTCTTTTGGTTTAAAACCATGAGCAATACCACCATCTATTCTTATATTAAAAGAACTATTGTTTGATTTAAACTCAAAATATCTATAATGTGGTAATTTATATTCCTCTTTATAATTAACCCTAAAATCAAAGTTAGATGAAATTTCTTTTAAGTCATACACATAATCATCCAACTCTTTATAATTATGAATAATATGTTCTGGGTATTTAAAACTCCTAAAATCTGATTTAGATAAATGAACAGTTAGTTCTGAGATGTCAATTGGCCAGAGCTCTTTTATTTGGTTGATAAATTGTAGCATTAACCGCAATGAAAATTCAGATTGGTTGTATTTATCGAAATATGATACTTTATAAGTTTGATTAGCTATCTTTGAAACTAACTCCTTATCGTCTTTAAGGTTCGAAGTCATTAACTTCACCAAATCACTACTCTTACTATTACTTGGGATACTACCTTTAATTCTAGATTCATAAAAATTACCTGAAGCCAATTCTGGGACTATGAAACGATCATATTCTACAACTTTTACATCTTCAACTTTAAAGAATTTTTCAGTACTATTTATTGACCACTCTTCATTTAATCCATCATATTCTCCCTTTGAAATATAACTTAACATATCACCATCTTTTAGCGTTATACTTAGATGCGATGGAAAATCTAAAATATTATAATTCTTACCTTGTTTTAAATTAAAATTATGAGATAATAAAAAAGCCGATAACTTTTCTTGGTTATTAGCAAAAGTTACGTCACCTTCAATTACCAAATTAATACTGATTCTGTTTCTCTTTAAGTTTTCTATCCAATTAATATTTTCAATATCCCATGTTGATATTTTATTATTTATATGAATATCAACCTCTTTAATACCAAAATGATAATTCAAACGATTGATTTCATCATTTAAAAAACCAAAGACTAAACTAACTTTATTACCTAAAGACTTTAGCTCTTTTGGTAGTTGATTTACCATCGTAAATCTTAACCACTCTAAGGCTATAAGGCGATCTAAGTCTTCAATATGCCACTGTGTACTTCTATCTATTAAACATTTAGTGCAGGCATTTTGACAATTACAATTATCTAAAACGTCTAGTGCTAATTCTAATATTTTATCTGCATATAATCTAAATTGAGATGCATACCCAGCACCACCCTTCGATGTATCATAAATAAAAATCGTTTGGTATCCCTTGTATTGTTTAATACCAAAGCCTAATTCTGATTCTTCAATAGCCAAATACTCTGCTAATGATTTCGTAAAAATTACACCTAAAGAAAAGGCTAACTTTTTATCATTAACAAAATTTTGATTTATATTTTTTAAACGAATTTCAGTAAAATCAGTTTTAAATCTACTTCCTAAAATTATGTAATCTCTAACATTTTGAGCCAAACAGATACTTTCACCATCTGAATCCTTACCTCCTCTTAATCTTCTATGACCTTCTAATCGATCTCTTGCAGTTTCAACTTTACCACAATCAAGACATAAACTATATCCTTCACCACCACCTGTATTGTAAAATAGTATTTGTGCTTCTTTTTCATTTGAACTTGTTCTAAAATCAATAAAACGATTTTGGTCTATAGCCCAAGGTTCAATATTCAACAAAAGAGGTTCTAAGTATTGTGGTTTACTTTTTTCTGAGATAACTCTGGTCGGAGTGCTAAATAAATCAATAGAAAAACCTGCTGGCTCAACAAGTTCAGTATACGGTTTTCTGTCCTCACCTAAGTCAAGCCCTTGAAAAGAATTAACATCATTACATTTAGGACAATTGTCATCCACTTTCCCTTCGATATCCATTGTACGCTGATAGCCACAGCTTTTACAACCTTGTATTACATTTCTTTCAGCAGAATCCCCCCAATTATTCTTCATTACAATACCTGAAGATTTGTAATTAAGACCATCAATCAATATGCTATTGCCAGGAGCAAATTCCGTAAGCGCTCTTGTTATTGGGTAACTTGGATTTGATTTTAGCCTTGTATTATTACCGCCTCGTAAATCTGATACTGTAATTTTTTCAAAATCAACGATCCCTGTTGGCAATCCTGCATTTGGTAAAAAACCTTCTTCAGCTAAATAATTCAAAACGAATTTCTGCAAAAATTGCCCCTTTCTGTATCCTACTGCTTTATATGCTGGACTTGCATCACCAAATTGTGCTTTTAATTCTTCTAACTTACTATCAAACCCCTCTTTTAAATTTCTATTTTTATAAATAATCTTTTTAAAGTTATCTAAAACTATTGAAATTAGTTCTTCTGAAGTTGATCGAGATAAAGGAGTATTATTTACTAAAGATTTAAGCTGCTTTTGAAAAACTGAAGGATTAATACTTTCTAACCAATTAAGAAAACTAAGAGCAACAGTAGGTGAATTCTCGTAAAAGAATTTCTCAATATTCTCTTTTACATTTAAACCTTTATTTTCATTTCCTTGATTTCTTATAAATACCCCAAAAAGCAATGAATTTACATGTCTCTCTACAATGTTTTTACTATCGAAAGCTAGAATAGGTGGTGCTATTTTATGTTCTAATGCCCACTTAGGGTTCTCCATAGTTCTTAACCCAATAGGATTTGGTGCACAAAAAGTTAATGCCAAAGATTTATTTTCTGAGCGACGACCAGCTCGTCCTGTTCTTTGAAGGTAATTTGCAGGCATTGGAGGCACATTACTCATAACTACTGCTGAAATACCTCCTATATCTACCCCCATCTCCATAGTTGTGGAGCAGCTTAAAATATTTATTTCACCTTTTTCAAATTGTTCTTCTAGTTGCTTGAGACGTCCTTTATCTTGTTGTGCTGAATGTTCGCCTGCCAAATATAATTTATCATAATCAAAAATACGTTCATGTAAATTATTCCACAATCCTTTATCTCTTGCTTCTTGACTATTTTCCTCTAACCAAGCGTCTACTTTTTCTAATATGATTGGTTCGTTATTTTCATCTTTATGATATGGATGTGAATACTTTGGAAATTCATAATTTTTAGTATCATCTATTCTATAATAATTGATGTTACTAATCTCTAAATTTCCTTTAATTAGTGGTGAATAGCCTCTAAAAACCTTATCAACCAACCTATTTGTTACTGGACATAAATATTCATTTCCCGCTATTTCAAATTGTGTGCTCTGAAGAAAATCTAATTTAAATCCATCTCCATCGGGTGTCAATATTTTCTGTTGTAATGTTCTCCATATTTTTTCTAATAGTTCATTCAATTGATCTTCCCTCACTTCTGAAATATCACTTTTAACTTGCCATCCTAAGCCTGCACAAATTAATAGTACTAGGCGCGACTGTGTTATTGAATTAGGATTATAAAGGCGCCATTTTCTTGCATTGACAATTTCGGAGTTTGGTGAATAAATTAAAACCGGATTATAAAATTTAGAAGTAAATAATCGCATTGCATCATCAAAAGAAAAATTAAAGTTATATCTGATAATATAATCTGCTGCAATCTTTAATAAAGACAACCATTCTGCATTTGTAATCCCTAATTTAATAGCTATATCTGGTGCTCTTAAATTATCTAAATTAGGATATACCACGTTTAATAATCCTAAGTTTTCAAGTGATCTTGCTCTAGGTATTTTACGAGAGAATTGGTCGTATAATAACGATTTAGCATACGTTTCATTATCAGTAGCTATACTATTTCCTCTAGCTCCTTTATGGAAAAGTGTTTTAAAATCATTTTTCTCTTTTATAAAATCAATTATTTCTTTCCAAGAAGAACGACTTTCTGATAATGAGGTATTACTTCCTGATTCTAACCTTACATTTATTTCTTCAATGTCTTGTGCAATTTTCTTTTTCATAAAAGCAGGAGCTTCATCCAACTGCACTATGTACATCGCTCTTGCTTTCAGTAGTTCATCACTACTAGCATCAACCTGATTATCCTTCAATTTTTTCAATAAATAGTGATATACTTGATATCTAATCCAGTCGCTTTCACTATCAATATTTATTAAAGCGGAAATTTTAGCTGTTCCTTGTCTACTATCTGTAAATGAAATATATTTTCGGCCTTTATAAAGGGTATTTGTAGTTTGTTTAGCTGCCACTTCTGTTTGATCTAAAACAATGTCAGATAGTATTCTGTTCGTGAATGCAGATGAGATTCTAAAATGAATTGGATTCTCATTTGGACTGGCACAATGAGGACATTGACTGTTATCAGTCATTAAAAAACCAACACCACTTTTAATTTCATTATTTTGATTTATATAACAAGGAAATAACTCTTGGTTTTTGGGATTAGAATTCGCATTACTTCTTATAAGCCTTACTAAATTTCTATTCGTTGCTTCTTGGGTTTGTTCTTCACTTTCATCAGACTCTATACTAAACGCTTCGTAACCAACAGTTGCTTTTTGAGTAATTTTATCTGTACCTTTTACACCTTTTTCCCTTTCACCTTCCAGCATCATGTTACCACAACTGCGACAAGCTACCAACTCTAATAGAGGATGACCACAAGAGCATTTCTTCCCCGCTATTGTGTACATTGTACCTAATGCTTTATTTGGTTTTTGATCTTTATGCTTATCACAATCTATATTGGTACAAGCATAAACACCTCCTATTCCTCTTGTAAAGAAATGGCCACGAACTGGTAGTATATTTGCACCCTTAACCTGAAGTTCTGCGAGCGTATCCACTGCACCTATTTGGTCTAATTTATTTGGAATATTTAAGTATTTTCCTATTTCACTTTGATTTAAAACTTTCTCACCTTTTTTATTAAGAAATTTCTCTCTTATTAATTTAATGTTTTTTTGAGATAAGGTCTTAGATAAATGAGGAATATCTTTATCCACTATTTGATTTTTAACGCGTTTTCCAGTAATCACTTCTATTTGATCTTTTGAAATCCCACATAAATCTGACATGAATTTTTTAAGTGATTCTGTATTTCCGTTTCCTACAGTTGCTGAAGTTATAGCAAATCTCAAATCCTTTATATCAACTTCAAATGCAGCTACAACACGTCTAATTAAAAGTGCCATTTCAGCAGCTTTAGAACCTGTTAAGGTATGTGCTTCATCTAATAAAATCCAACGTAATGTACCTTTTGATTTCTCTAAAATAGGAACATCTGCATTACGTACCAACATATATTCTAGCATGGTTGGGTTTGTAAAAAGAATTTGCGGAGGTGTTTTTCTAATTTGTTCTCTCGAAATAAGTTCTGGAAATGCCTTGTCTCTTTTTTCTTTGCTGCTTTCTTTATTAGCAGTATCGCCTGTAAGTAAGGCATACCTTACTCCATCAATAGCTGAACACCAAGCATGCATTCTCTTTCTTTGACTTGCGATTAAAGCATTTAGTGGATATAGAAAAATAGCATTAACACCTACTTGATTTTTACAATTTTTATGAATATCATGAATAACGGGAAGCATAAAACATTCCGTTTTACCCGAACCTGTCCCAGTAGTTACAGCAATTGATTTGTTTTTATTCAATAACATTTCCCAGCTTTTTAGCTGATGTTTATATGGGTTTCTGTCTTTTGGAAATCTAAAATCTTTGTTTTTAATTTTATCTAAAGCATCCACAAATTCTTGATTAAAAACACTTGCTGTCTGACCAAAATTTAATTGATCTTGCTCCCAAGGAAATGTATTTTGAAAAACAGCATCTGCCATTATCGGTTCTTGAGACAATAAGAATTTAAAGTAATCTTGCATTTCCTTATCCCCAGTGGCCCAAAGTGATAAAATAGCATCGGTTAATCTATTTTCAGTTTTATTATAAAATTCTTTAAAATTCATAGTATTAGCTTCTTTTAAGGACGTGTAAAATAACTTTATTGTAAAAATCTGGTTTCAAATAATGACTATATTGAATGTTTCTTCTTATCACCTCTCTTTTTTCATCACCTCCCCAAATCGCATATCCATTTTGGGCATTTGTGATTGATTCAGCAACAGCTATAGGAGCTTGTAATAGTAACCTTACTGCCCTATGTTCTTCAATTTTAATGTGGTAATTATCACTAATTTTAGGACTGTTATAAGGGAGTTCATTTAAAACTCTCACACCCAATTGAGACCTTAGATCTATAATGTTCCTTTGTGTAATAGGTTCTGATTCTATATTTAAACCATTTATGTATTTAAAGAGCTCTTGTAATTCATTCTCCCCTAAATATGAAGAAATAAGCGCCAATATATCTCCATGATATTTAATGTCAAAAGGTTCACAAGCTTCAAAAATAGATCTATCCCAATTTTTTACCCCTATCCAATGGAAGCAAAATCCTAAATCTTTTTCTATTTCTGGAACGGTTCTTTGGATAAATTCAATTGGGTCAGATTGGTTATATCCTAAAAATAAAAAGGCTCTTGAAGCGACTTCAGAACTCCTAGAAATTGCACGTAATTGATCAAAAGTTGAAAACGGTATATCATATTGAACACAAATATTAAAATATATTAATACTTGTTTCCAAATATCATCCTTGAAATTAGTCATTGATAGTTCTGAATGGAAACTAGCAATACGTTCCACTTTATCAATACCAAGAAAAAAATCACCTGTATTTACAAATCGTGGCATAAGTTTATTCCCTTCTTTTTTTGAAGATATTACAATAAATTGTTTGGAAATTTCAGTTGCTGGAATACTGTAAAATAATTCATCCTGCATAAGTGGAATAACTTCAATTTCATTCGATGAACAATTTAGTGGTACTGCATATAATTCAAAGCTTTCATCTGAATTTAAAAGACTTACCTTATTTTCTAATTGATGACTAACATCAAGAGTATTACTAAATCCATAAATTTTAAATGATTTTTTCTCTCTTCCTTCAGATAACTCCAGAGTAACAGTATTTGTATATTCCATAGCGTCTGCAAGATAAAATAGTCTAACTATTTCATCTTTAAATGAGATTACAGGTTGCGTGCTTTCTTTAATTTCCTTTGTAATTACTACGTCTGATTTTATACTATTTTTAATCTTTAACAAAGTTTCATTATTAGGCGTGCTTAATATGCGCATTCCATAAAGATTTGAAATAGATAAAGGCTTATCCTCCTCAATAATTCGCCCCTCTTTGTCAGTTATCCCCATGCCTTGGAAAGGCGAAATTAAATCAAATAATATTTTTTTTTCCCCTGTATAACCTGCAATACCTTTTACAATTGCAGGTATTCTAGAAAATTCTGTGTTTACTTTTAACTTAAACCGATTGTATTCTTTTTCTATTTGTATTAACTCAGAATCGTATAATTTGTAGTCAAAATTATCTGGGTTATTGAATTTAATTTGAGCGGAATGAATTGATTGGTCTGAAAATACAGCTTGAAGATTTCCTATATTAAAAAAAACATCATGTGCTATTAATTGATCTTTCTCTATTCTTAAATCAAAACAACCTGTAGAAATATATCTTAATTTAGAAATATCATCCCAAGCATCTTTTGAATTATGTTTCCTAGAATATGCTTTAAATTGATTCCTTTGAATATCATAACCTTCGTCATCATAAACAAGTACTTTTGGAATACCTTGAACTACTGGTAAGTTAGATTTTAACATCCATTTAGGTTTCTTACTCTCTATTATCCAATCGAAAGAATTGACACCACTTAAATAAGTTCTTTTTTCTCTTTCATTTGAATGTAACACAATCTCTCCTTCAAAAGGCAACCAATCTAAACTATGAGAATACATTATGTATGGAGACGCAAGAAGACCAGAACTCCAATTGGAAGAAAAAAGTATAGCTGCTTCTTTGTTTGAAGTAGTAAAACCTTTCATTAACCTCCATTCTATATCGTTAAATTTAGACCATAAACTAGGTTCTTCTAAGTTTGGAATCATTTGGATAAAATCTATAACCTCAACTTTCTGATCATTAACCATAACATAAATATGAGGAATCCCTGCAGAAGGATCCCACTCTTTGTTCTCCTGATTATACCAATCTGTTTTAAATTGACCATTGTTCATTTTACGAAAAATACAAATCAGATTATCATCCATATAAAATTGATAATCTCTGTCTATTGCTTCAAAACCTAAAATATCACTTAAAGTTTCTTTGGTGTATATATCCGCAAGACCTAGTCTTAAATTAATTCTACATTTATTATTTTTAAAACTTAGTAGCCAGTAATTTTTTGGTTTTGATTGCCTAACTTTTCTTTTTAATGAAGCTCTTTTTATTTTTAAAGAACTTGATATCTCTTTAAGTGTCTCTTCAGACTCTAGTAATTGATCATACTGGCCATCTTCATTCAAGATAGATTTAACTATTTCAAAACAGTTTTCATAAGTAATATCAT
>Ga0307488_10003473_pt1 | contig 13177 bp, 14 predicted proteins | sample SB02metaG_FD_202248 | JGI IMG/M metagenome (GOLD analysis project Ga0307488, IMG submission 202248) | Sea-ice brine microbial communities from Beaufort Sea near Barrow, Alaska, United States - SB 0.2 | ecosystem: Environmental > Aquatic > Marine > Coastal | place: USA: Alaska | collected...
AAATTATTAAGGAAATTAATCCGTTAATGTATATGACTACTAACGCTGATACAGGTATAATAACTGTAGTATGTGATGCAAATGCAACAGCAGCAGACTTACAACATAGAATTAGAACTATTGGTGGCGGTTGGACCAGAAGTACTAATGCCTACGCTGTATCATCAGTTGGACCAAATACAATTGATACAAGTGGTACAGTAGTTACTGTCGCAGCAACACTAACAGCAACATAATAAAAAAATAAAATAATTTCAAGAATTTGTCAGATTTCACTTGACTTCTGGTAAATAATAGCGTACAATACATAGTGTGCTGTACGAATAAAGGCACAAGAGTAGCAAATAATTTGTTGCTCTGCACATAGGCATAACATATAGGAGGCATTAACTATGGCATCATTAGCAGAAATCCGAGCAAAGCTCAAGGAACAAGAAGCTGGCGCAAGCGGTCAACGCTCAGGCGGTGGCGATAACGCAATTTACCCATTTTGGAATATAAGCGAAGGTAGTAGTGCAACACTACGATTCCTTCCTGATGGAGATGATTCAAATACTTTCTTTTGGAAAGAACGTTTGATGATTAAACTTCCATTTGCAGGTATTAAAGGCGACACAGGATCACGTCCTGTACAAGTACAAATTCCGTGTATGGAAATGTATGGCGAAACATGTGAAATTCTAAACGAAGTACGTGGTTGGTTTAAAGATCCAAGTTTAGAAGATATGGGTCGTAAGTATTGGAAGAAACGTTCTTATATCTTTCAAGGCTTTGTAACGGATAATCCACTAACAGACGACACTCTCCCTGAGAATCCAATTAGACGTTTTATTATTGGTCCGCAAATCTTCCAAATTATTAAGGCAGCACTAATGGATCCAGACATGGAAGAGTTACCAACAGATTATACTGCTGGTGTAGACTTCCGTCTTAATAAAACTAGTAAAGGTGGGTATGCAGATTATTCAACATCAAACTGGGCACGTAGAGATCGTCCATTGACAGATGCTGAAATGAAAGGCATTGAAACTAATAACTTGTGGAATTTAAGCGACTTTTTACCTAAGAAGCCAGGTGAGGTTGAAATTAAAGTAATGAAAGAAATGTTCGAAGCGTCAGTAGATGGCGAAGCATACGATGCAGATCGTTTTGGTAGTTACTTCCGTCCTGCAGGTATGCAAGCACGTACAGGTGATCCGACTAAAGCTGCAAGCCCACAGGCAACAGCAACGTCAATGACTGCTGAGGCAACTCCAGTTGCACCAGTAGCGGCACCAGTTGCACCAGTAGCAGAAACAGCACCGGTAGCAGAAGCGGCGCCGGCACCGCAAGCTGAAGCAGCACCTACAGAAGGTAATGCACAAGACATTCTTGCAATGATTCGTTCAAGACAAGCTACTTAATCAAAATAATGTAGGGGAGCAATCCCCTACAACTTTGGCTTAAAAAGGAGTAACTATGGCTAAATCATTTGACGTTAGTAAGTTCCGTAAGGACCTAACAAAAAGTATCTCAGGCATGAGTAGTGGCTTTAATGATCCAACAGATTGGATTAGTACAGGCTCATATGCACTTAACTATCTTATTAGTGGCGACTTTCATAAAGGTGTACCGCTAGGTAAAGTAACTGTGTTTGCAGGTGAATCAGGAGCAGGTAAATCTTACTTTTGCTCAGGTAACATAGTAAAACACGCACAAGATCAAGGCATCTTTGTAGTTCTAATTGACTCAGAAAACGCACTTGATGAATCGTGGCTACAAGCATTAGATGTAGACACATCAGAAGAAAAACTTCTCAAGCTAAACATGTCAATGATTGATGATGTAGCAAAAACTATCTCAACATTTATTGCAGACTATCGTGCTATGGATGAAGAAGATCGTCCTAAAGTATTGTTTGTAGTTGACTCGTTGGGTATGTTATTAACACCCACTGATGTTGATCAGTTTAACAAGGGTGATATGAAAGGTGATATGGGTCGTAAGCCTAAAGCACTAACTTCATTAGTCCGTAATACTGTTAACATGATTGGCTCACTTAACGTAGGCTTAGTATGTACTAACCACACTTATGCATCGCAGGATATGTTTGATCCAGATGATAAGATCAGTGGTGGTTCAGGCTTTATCTATGCATCAAGTATTGTTGTTGCAATGAAAAAGTTGAAACTAAAAGAAGACGAAGCAGGCAATAAGATCTCAGAAGTTATGGGTATACGTGCTGGTTGTAAAGTAATGAAGACACGCTATGCAAAACCTTTCGAAGGTGTGCAAGTTAAGATTCCTTATGAAACTGGTATGAATCCTTACAGTGGACTTATTGAATTATTTGAGAAGAAAGGCTTGTTAGTTAAGCAAGGTAATAGACTCAAGTATATTGATCTAGCCGGCGAAGAACATCTTGATTATCGTAAGGCATGGATGGATCCAGATAAGATGAATTTGATTATGTCACAATACAATGAAAAGTTAGCACCCGTGGTAAATACCGCAGATGACGACGAAGACATTATTGTAGACGAACACGAATTAATCGAGGAGTAAATCATGGACGAGAGTCAAATTGTAGATGTATGGATGGTATTTAAAGATAGTATTGACAAAAAACAGATTGAAATTATTGCTGAACGTTATGTAGAATGTTGTGCTGACTACGGTGCTACAGATGAAGCATTTACAACTGCACTAGGTAGTGATAACAATCTTGATGATGCAATATCATATTATCTAGACCTTGATGTTGATCCCGATGATGAAGACTTAAATGAATGGGATGAATAATGGGTTGGTATAGTGAAGTTTCGCGTGACGTATCTAAGATACCCGGTGCAGTTGCATTCTTTGAAAGTGAGCTACAAGAGGCTCGCCAAGAAGTAAAACTTAAAGGCAATGTTGAACGTGCTTCAGCAGAGATGCCTGGCATTGTAGAGCATCGGTTTAATCAGTTACAAGAAATAGAAGCTATACTAAACTATCTCAATATTGAGCTACGTAGGTTGCGTAGCTCATATTTTAAAAAATATCTTGAAAATTATCAAAGAGCTCTGTCAAGCCGTGACGTTGAAAAATACGTTGACGGTGAGGCAGACGTTGTTGACTATGAAAAAATTATTAATGAGTTTGCACTAATGCGTAACAAGTGGCTAGGACTCTTAAAAGGACTTGATCAGAAACAATGGCAGATAACTAATGTAGTAAAGCTAAGAGTAGCTGGTATGGAGGATGCAACTTTATGATAGACTACACTCCCTTAGAAATAACTAAAAAAAGAAAAGGAAACTTCTTTTACCTACCCTGTGACACAGTATTTTTTAATGACTTTACTATACATTTTATTAAAAGTGTAAAATTACATGCAAAAAACATTTCAATACATGTACATATATACGATGCAACTGATGCTGATATAGATTGGTGTAAACAAAATAATATTGGTTACACAACAGAAATTACACCTGCAAGTTATAATACATTAGATCTTAAAAAAGGATATTGGGTTAACAGTAGATTTTTAAGAGTATCAGAAATTTTCCACGATAACGCTAACGTGATGGCAGTAGATCCAGACGGATTAGTTGTTGAGGATTTATCTTTGAACGAATGGTTACAGGACATGGAAAATGACTGGGTAGCAATGCGTACAAAAGGAGTAGGTGCATTGGGTGGATGTGTTGCATTTGCAGCAGGTAAGCCGGGCCGATATCATCTAAAACAAAAAATTATAAAACTAGCACAACCAGAAGGTTTGGTTTGGTTTTTAGATCAAACAGCATTAAATGAATTAGTAGCAGAACAGAAAATTAATACCTTTAGTATGAAATATGTTGACTACCACCTACGTCCAGATAGTAAGATATGGACCGGTAAAGGAGCAAAGAAATATTTAAGACCAAATGCAAAACCAAAGAAGAACAAGTTTGCTAATAAATTAGAGGAATATAAAAAGAAAATATGAAAATACTAGTTACAGGAGCAACAGGATATATTGGTAGTCACTTGTGTAAATTACTTACAGAAAAGCAACATGCAGTAACAGGATGGGATATTGGACTCTACGGTGAAGCAAATGATGTATTTAATTTTACAGAAAAACTTTACGATATAGATGTTACAAATTTTGACAGCAAACATAAATTTGATGCTGTAGTACATTTAGCAGGACGGGTAGCTGTAGACGAAAGTGTGCGTATTCCCTATGAATATTATAAAACAAACATTGAAGGTACTGCTAATTGTTTAGATAATATAGAAACAGATCATTTCTTATTTGCTGGCACAGCTGCATCTTGGGATCTTGCCAGTCCTTATGCTTTAAGTAAAGTTGCCGCTGAAGATATTATAAAACAAAAAGCAAAAGGTTATACAATATTTCGATTCTTTAATGTAAGCGGAACAAATACAATACATAAGCAATTAGGTAATGGCACACACTTAATACGTATGGTTGCAAAAGTTGCTGCAGGTAAAAAAGATACATTACAAATTTTTGGCAACGATTGGAATACAAAGGACGGAACATGTGTAAGAGATTTTATTCATGTTGTAGATCTTGCAAACGCTATTATAACCGCTATAGAAAAAGGTCCAACTAACAGTCCTTACGAATGTTTAGGAACACAAAACGGATATACAGTATTAGAAGTAGTAAAAGAAATGGAAAAGGTAACTGGTAAAAAAATTCCTATTGAGTTTATTGGCCGGAGAGAAGGCGATATAGAATCAAGTATTGTTCCGGAAGTTAGTTCATTACTTAACATAACAAAAACACTATCTGATATGTGTTTAGATCAGTATAACTTAGAGAGGAATACATAATGTTAGAAGAACATTTAGGAGGACACGGCGGCCTAACACATATAGATCAAGGAGCACTTACTTGGCTTAAAAGTTTAGGAAATAAAAGTTATCTTGATATTGGTTGCGGACCAGGAGGCATGGTTGAACTAGCAGACTCGATGGGATTTAAAGTATTAGGTATTGATGGTGATTATACATTAGATAGATATAATAAAGATAAATTTTTAATACATGACTTTGCTGTAGGTCCCGTAGAATTAAACGAGATATACGATATAGGTTGGAGTGTTGAATTCGTAGAGCATGTTGAAGAGCGTTTTATTCCTAACTATATTACTGCTATGCAAAAATGTAAAGCACTTATTATGACACATGCATTAGAAGATCAAACAGGTTATCATCATGTAAACTGTCAAAATCCACCATATTGGATTAACAAAATGTCCGAGTACGGATTTAAATTAGACGAAGAAAAAACTAATAAACTTAGAATAGTAAGTACAATGGGTAAAAAGAAAAAACATAGATTCTTAGAAAAGACCGGAATGTATTTTGTAAATGAAAATCTCTAAACCATTAATTGTTGCAATTAAACCAGCGTATAGAAACCATCCTATCATAGGCGGCGACAATATAAAAATTGTCGAATGGGAAGATAAGGATACTATAAGTAAGGCTGATATTTTCTTACAAAGTAATATTTTAGAACAAAAAAGACAAAAGAAACTAGGACACATTTACGAATTTATTCGTTACAGCGGTAAACCTTATATTTGTGCTGAGGCAGCTGTTTTTAGAAAAAATATGCCAGATTATCCAAATCCAAAAGCCTATCATAGGTTTAGTTGGTGGAGTTATTTTCAAGACGAAGGTGAATACAATGTAAACAACTGTCCACCTGACAGATGGCTTCGTGTTCAAAAAGAACTAAAAATAGATATAAAAGAATGGCAACAACCTGGTGATGCAATTCTTATTGTATTACAACGTCCGGGCGATAGTAGTTTAAAAAACTTGTTAAAAAAGCATGGATCCTATGATGCATTCTTAGCACACACACTAACAGAAATACGCAAGCACACAGACAGAAAAATTATTGTTCGCCTACATCCTGCAAGAGTAGACAAGCAGATGGATATTATAAATCGTTGTAGTATAAGTAATTTTGAAATTAGTCAAAATAATACTGGTGCCGGTCTACTTAACGGCGGAGATGGGTTGTACCAAGACTTTCAAAGAGCGTGGGCTGTTGTTGGTTTTAACACTAATGCACTAACTGAAAGTGTATGTGAAGGATTGCCTACGTTTAGCTTATGCCCCAGTTCAATGGCTTGGCCTGTAAGTAATACAAATTTAAATACGTTAGAAAATCCAACATTCTTTGATCGCACACAATGGCTTAATAACTTAGCATATTGTCAGTGGCGCACAGATGAAATTGCACAAGGGCTTCCTTGGCAACAATTAAAATCATTATATCCAAATAAATTAATCAATCCTTATTGCTAGTATAAACTGCGTATATAAATATGTATATGGATATAGTATTAGTAACAGGTGGCTTTGATCCACTGCATAAAGGACACATAGAATACTTCAAAGAAGCACGTAAACTAGGTTCAAAACTGATTGTTGGTTTAAATAGCGATGATTGGCTTACCCGTAAAAAAGGTAGACCGTTTATGTCTTTTGAAGATCGTGCCGCAATTATAAAAGAATTACACATCGTAAGCGATGTTATTAGTTTTGACGATGCCGACAATAGTGCATGTGGAGCAATTTATAAAGTACTTGCAACACATGGTAGTGGCGCAAAAGTCGTTTTTGCTAATGGGGGTGATAGGACAAATATATCTACTCCTGAATATAAAACATATGGAGATATGCCTTATGTAAGGTTCGAATTTGGTGTAGGCGGAACTAATAAAATGAACAGTTCTAGCTGGATACTTGACGAATGGAAGGCTCCAAAGACTGATCGTACATGGGGGTACTACAGAGTGATACACGAATACGATAAGCATACTAAAGTAAAAGAATTAGCTGTGCCACCAGGAAAGAAGTTATCAATGCAAAGACACAAGTATCGAGCTGAACACTGGTTTGTAGCAGAAGGTACTGCTACTGTATATACAATTAATAATAAAACTGATCTTGATGTACATGGTGTTTATGAACAACACAAGTCATTGCATATACCTGTAGGTATGTGGCATCAGTTAGCAAACGAATCAACAGAACCATTAAAACTTGTAGAAATACAGTATGGTGCCAATTGTGTGGAGGAAGATATTGAAAGACAACCTAATTAAAATATTTGTAGGCTGGGATAGCAGAGAAGACCTAGCATTCCAAGTATGCCAACAAAGTATTCTTGATAGAGCAAAGTTTCCAAATAGTATAGAAATTGTTCCTATTAAAATGCAAGAGATGCGTGATAGAGGACTATACTGGAGAGATGAAGATAAATTAGCATCTACAGAATTTACATTTACACGTTTTCTTGTACCTGAACTTGCTAATTTCAAAGGCTGGGCAATGTTTTGTGATTGCGATTTTTTATTTAAAAGTGATGTAAGAAACTTATGGAAAATTATAGAAGAGAATTTAGATAAAAATTATGCTATGATGTGTGTACAGCATGACTATACTCCGTCATCCTTAACTAAAATGGACGGCAAGGAACAAACTGTATATCCAAGAAAAAATTGGTCAAGCATGATGTTATTCAATTGTGAACATCCAAAAAATAGAAAACTTACAAAAGAGTTTATTAACAATCCAGAGATAGATGGAAAATTTTTACATAGGTTTAGTTGGCTAGAAGATCAAGACATAGGACGGTTAAGTCATGAATGGAATTGGTTAGTAGGTGTTTATAAAGAAGACGGAAAACACTCCCCTGATGCAATACACTTCACAGATGGCGGACCTTGGTTTAAAGATTATAGAACATGTGAATATTCTGGAGACTGGTATCTAGCTGAAAAAAGTTATCTAGCACAAAAACAAGTAAACGCAAAGCGTAAACTTACACCTGATACTTGGAAGGTGAATGACGAGAAACAAGAAATTTTAAAATCGGTTCTTAATTACCTAGTAGATCCTTCAGCTAAGTATTATGAAGGCAACACTTGGGAAGCAATTACGGAAAGAGTAAATAATCATATGGGGAAAATTGTAGCAATAGACACCAGCGAAGTTAATTTTGAAAGGAAAGGTCATAAGTATGATCCTATTTTAGAAAATTTTGCAATGGGCAGTAATGGTGTAGTAAGTTCGTATGCAGACCACTTAGATGACAACACTGACTTAATTATTAGAGGTGTAGGCGGCGGTAGTAGAAAAGCTATTGCTAAATGCAGAGAGTCAAGGAGAACATTTTATACTGTAGATACTGGTTACTTTGGAAACTTTAAGAATAAATGGATTCATAGAGTAACAAAGAATGATATGCAAAACTGTGGCCCAATTATTGAAAGGCCGTTAGATAGAGCAAAAGCGCATGGATACAGATATAGAAAACTTTCATTAGGCTCAAAGATTTTAGTATGTCCACCTAGTTTAAAAGCAATGCGTGTATTTGGACAGCCTGATCCTGAAACATGGGTTAAACAAGTTGTTGCTGAAATTAAAAAATATTCAAGTAGACCAATTGAAATTAGATTAAAGCCTAACAGAACAGAACGTGTTACTGACAAAACTATGCAAGCAGCACTAGCAGATGATGTACATTGTTTAGTTACATACAACAGTATTGCTGCTGTAGAAGCACTAATGGAAGGCAAACCAGCAGTAGTATTAGGACCAAATGCCGCATATAATATATGTGAAAATGATCTAAGAAATGTAGATAATCCAAAAATGCCTGACAGAGAAACTACTGATGCTTTTTTTGCACATCTTGCGTATTGCCAATTTGATGTACATGAACTACGAAACGGATATGCATGGAGAACTGTAAATGAAAGTAGTGAGCTACCACAGTGGAATCCCACCAAAAAATAATAGTCCTGAAAAACCTTTAATACTGTCAAACTTTATTGAAGGGGTTTTGAGGTCGGATGACACTGGGATCAATCACTATCAACCTACATTACAGGACTGTGATCTTGCAGTGTTACAAGGGTTCGTTCATGAGAATAGTAAAAACACTCCTCATTTATTGTTTAGAAAACAAGTATTAGATAGACAACGATTGAACAATGCACATACAATAGTAGTTGACAGCAACTTATTTTTATTCCAAACTGGTAAAAGAAATACACCAGGAAACTATTTAAGATACAGTTTGGATGGAGTCTTTAGAAATACCGGATTTTATTTTGATAAGGATATTGATCCTAATAGATGGCAAATAATTAAAAATAATTTAGGATTAGAAATTAAGTCTTACGATAATAGAGGCGAACATATATTGTTATGTTTACAACGTAACGGTGGTTGGAGTATGGGAGGCCAAGATGTTATTCAGTTTGCACACAAAACAATTCGTCAAATAAAACAGATTACATCACGAAAAATTATACTACGTCCTCATCCAGGAGACAGAAAAACTATGGTAAGATTGCAAAACGAAATCAAATATGCCAATGTACAACTTTCATCAAACCCTGACATAAGAACCGATCTAGCAAATAGTTGGGCGACTGTAGTATTTAATAGTAGTCCAGGAGTTGCTAGTTTAATTAACGGTGTTCCTGTTTTTCAAATGGATGCAAGACCTAATTATAGTATGTATGGTGAGGTTGCTAATACAGATATTACAGCATTAGAAAATCCTACACTATATGATAGACAAGATTGGCTTGAGAGTATAGCTATGTGTCATTGGAGTTTTGACGAATTAAAAGATGGCACTGCTTGGAAATTTATGCGTAATTACGTCCAATAATCTTCTGTTCTAGTAACCATCATATCAACTTTACGAGAACGTCCTTCTTTCTTACGAACACCTTTCATATGGTCGATCCATTTACCTAGTACACCATTTATAAGTGGATGACCGCCACCACCTGACTTTGCTTCACGCAAATACATTTCGGCACTATAGTCAAACGCATTAGGGTCTTGTTGCTTCATTCCGGTTAATATATTACCAAATACAAAACTATCATGCCATTCAGCTAATCTAAAGATACCGTTATCTGCATCTTCGTATACTCTTTCAAATTCAGCTAAAAACTTCTTACATGTTTCGTTATGTAAGTTCATACCATAGAAACCGCACTCTGGCCAGGTCTGTGATCCTTTGCCTCTACCTACATAAGTTATCCATGCATCTTCAGGTAACTGTTCTTTAAAGTCATTATAACTCCAATTACTGTGTACAAATGTGTCCGCATCCATCCACACACACCAGTCCTTAGAGCGTGTACAAGCGTCATACACAGCATATGTTTTGTTAGCGAAGCGTACAGCGTCCCACTTAAATCCTTTTTGCCAATCCTTACGTCCGTTACGTGCAGGATGATTTGTTATATCACCATTTGCATGTGGAACATTTTTGTATTTTTCTTTGAATGCATTTAGTTTCGGCAAAACTTCCTTGGCATCAAAAATTGTAATTTGTTCTGGGTCTGGATTAACTGGATTACATGCCTCTGCATATACAAGTAACTTAATACGTTTATCTACCCGTTCAGCAAACGAATTTAAAAACTTTTGTCCGTATGTTTCTAATCCTGGTTGGTGAAATGTTGTAACCACAGTTATGTCTGACATTGTTGTTCCTTTGTAAATAGTGTACAGGTATTTACTTATGAAATTTAATTTATGGAGACAATATGGCGCACTTAATTCTAGCCCTGTTTTTGACGCCTTTTATGCTGGGGCTAATGCTCTTGGGCATGATGTTGTTGTTAATGGTAGTGACGGGATTGATGTTATTTGGAGCGTACTTTGGAATGGTCGTATGGCTGGAAACCAAGCTATATGGCAACGAAATGTCCAACAAGGCAAGCCGACAATAGTATTAGAAGTTGGCGGGATTAAACGTGGCACTACATGGAAGGTAGGATTAAATGGGATTAATAGAAGTGCTTACTTTGGGCCCGATAATAATAACGATGATCGCCATCGTCTACTCGGTCTATCGTTAAAGCCTTGGCGTACTAGTGGAGAGTTTATTCTTATAGCAGGACAACACGATAAGAGTCTGCAATGGCAAGGTATGCCTAGTATGAGCAAATGGTTGATGAACACTATTGATGCGATTCGAACATATACCGACCGTCCTATACTGTTCCGTCCTCATCCTCGTTGTCCATTACCAAATATTGAAAACGAATTTAAAAATGTTTATAGACAACAACCAGTACAACTGCCAAACAGTTACGATGACTTTGATATGCAGTTTGACAACATATGGGCCACAGTTAGTTGGTCAAGTAACCCGGGTATACATAGTGTTATCAATGGGGTGCCTGCATTTACTGGCCCAGATAGTTTAGCATTTGATGTTACCGAACAAAACTTACGTAGCATCGAAACACCATTATATTGCGATCGAACGCAATGGCTAAATGATTACGCTTATACAGAATGGACTATAGAAGAAATATCTAAAGGAATTCCACATAAACACTTGACATCTAAGTTATAATCGTATATAATAGTATTATGATTTACACAATAGAAGATTACATTGAAATACTGTCGGGAGTCGTTACTGTTGATGATCAAGTGTTTGACTTTGATATAGACAAAAGCGATAAGTCTCTTATCTTTAGTTTAGCTAGACAGAGTATGAGAGGCTTACCTTATACTGATAGACAATTTGAATTAGCAAAATTAAAAGTATTACATTACAAAAAACAATTCCATGCTAAAGGATTTGACGAACTTAGTATTGAAAATCTAAGACATCCTCTAAGAGAAATAGATCGTAGTAAGTATATTAAAGCTGTTGAACTTCCTTTAGATAATCCTAAAGAAACATGGATAGCTGTAAGATTTTCATTTAGTAAAAAGATGATTAAATATATAACCTTTCTTGATGCCATTGCAGAAAAAAAATACGATAAAACAGGTAAGATACATTATATACCACTAAACGAATTAAACATCTATAAAGTTATTGATAAGTTTAAAGATGCAAACTTTGAAGTAGATGATAACCTTAAGAAAATTTATGAAAACATACTAACAATGAAAAATAAAAAAGAAGAGTTTGCTCCAGGTATTTTTAGTTTAAAATTAAAGAACTTGCACAACAAAGCGATAGACTATGCTTTGTCGTCTATTGGTGAGCCTGATATAGAAAATCTAGCGAGATACAAAGACAAACAAGAAGCATTAGGCATTGTTCATTTTGACGAAGATGATTTAGTTAAAAGTTTAAATGCAACACAGCCATTAACACGCAGAATTGTATATCGTAAAAACAGACATGTTTTTATTGATAATACTGAATTTACTATAGATAATATAGTTGAATCTTTGTTAGAGTTACATAGATTTCCTATACTAGTAATGTTACCAGATAATGAACATAGTTTAGATTTAATGCATACTGTACAGCAAAGTTTTAGAAATATTATTTCTAAAGAAAATATAACAAATTTATTTAGAAAAGACAACACAACACCTACTAATATAGAATACAATAATTATATTCAAGAAAATAAATTAAATAATTCTCTTGCAAATAGTACAAAACTAGTGTATACTAGTAACAATAAGATTCCAAAATCGTTGATGCAAGCTGATTGGATACCATCTGTAGCTATTAATTTAGAAAGCAAAAGGTTACAAACGCTTGTAGACAATTATCTTAATGACTTAGATTTAGTTATTCATTATGATAGTTTATCAACACCTTGGGCGAATTACGTAGAGAAAATATGAAAACTTGTAAACTAATTATTGAAGATGAAGTAAACATTAAAATTGAAGGTCTTGAAGTAGATGTACGGAGAAAACTTGCAAATGCACTAAAGTTTGAAGTGCCGTATGCAAAGTATATGCCGCAGTATAAGCTAGGACGCTGGGATGGCAAAGTTGCTTTCTTTGGCATTGGCGGCACAGGATATGTTAATCATCTTGATGTGGTTAGTGATATACTTAATAAACAAGGCGTCGAAATAATTGACATTGACGACCGAAGGCATCCAATACAATTAGATTTTACACCAGTTACAGAACGCTATTGGGCAGACCAGGGTGTTGTATGGCCTGAAGGACATCCTGTAGCAGGTACAGAAATTATTCTACGTGACTACCAAGTAGAAGCGATTAATAACTTTTTAAGTCATCCACAGAGCTTGCAACAGATTGCTACTGGTGCAGGTAAAACAATTACGACAGCAACCCTGTCACATATAGCTGAGCCATACGGTAGGTCGCTTGTGATTGTTCCTAACAAATCGTTAGTAGAACA
>Ga0307488_10003474_pt1 | contig 13175 bp, 10 predicted proteins | sample SB02metaG_FD_202248 | JGI IMG/M metagenome (GOLD analysis project Ga0307488, IMG submission 202248) | Sea-ice brine microbial communities from Beaufort Sea near Barrow, Alaska, United States - SB 0.2 | ecosystem: Environmental > Aquatic > Marine > Coastal | place: USA: Alaska | collected...
ATGAATAAGTATAAATAAAAGGAATAATGAAAAATAGAGTACACGAGCAAGAGTAGAACAGGTATTTGAACCAATTTATAAGAACAGCAATTAAAAACCGCATATAACTTGGGAATACACTTAATAATTTTAAAAAGTGAATTGTTCTTTTAAAAGTTCATTATTTAACCGAAAAATTATGGGTTTTTATTCCTCAGTAACTATGCAGGAAACGATTATGAAAAAAAAAATTAAACACGAATAGGTATGAAACAATTTGATGTAATCATCATTGGGGGAGGTCCAATGGGTTTAGCTACGGCAGCGGAGCTTTCTAAAACGAAGGATAAACAAACGCTTTTAATAGAAAAATTCAGTTTTATCAACCAAGAAGGGAGTTCAGCTGGACTTTCACGACAATTCAGAGTTCAATATGCGCAGAAATATATGGCTCAATTGGCCTTAGATGCCATTCCATATTGGGATGCTTTACAAGAAACCACGAATGAGGTTTTGGTAGATAAAGTGGGGTCCGTTTGGTTTGGTGATCCAGCGTTGAATTCACAAGAAGGAGGAATTCAAGCTGCGAAAAACACGATGGATTCGCTAGGTATTCCATATACGCCGCTCACTGCTGCGCAGATTGAAGAACAATATCCCTTTAAAAATATTCCCAGTAATTACGATGGTTTCCTTCAAAAAGATGGCGGAATTATTGATTTAAAAGCAACGCAGATAGCGCTTTTAGACATTTGTAAAGACGCTCCTAATATAGAATTGCGTGAAAATTCTCCAGTTACATATATCCAATCATTGGAAAATGGAGACATTATCGTAACGGCTAACGGTGAAAGAGTTTCTGCAAAAAAATTGGTGCTGACTCCGGGTGCTTTTATCAACGATCTCCTGAAATATTTCGATATCTCTATAGACATTGATATCTGGGAAATGTCGTCGGCGTATTACAAAAAAACGGCAGACATTAAGTTGCCAACTTGGTTTGTATTTCAAGAGCCTACAGAAACGAGTTTGTTCTACGGTTTTCCGGAAGTAGATTGGGCGAATCCAGGGTATATTCGTGTTGCACCAGATATTCCAGATCGAATTATTAAAGATCCTGCACAGAGAGATCCCAATCCTAGCAAAAAAAGCTTACAATTGAACGAAGATTGGGTGAGAAATCACATGAAAGGATTAAGGCCAAAATCGGAATTCACGTCTACCTGCTTAATTACTTTGAGTACCGATAGTGATAAATTACTATTGTTGGATACCCTTCCGGCCTTCGTAAATAATAACGAAAATATTATTGTGTACACAGGAGGTTGGGCTGCAAAATTTGTTCCGCTTTTAGGAAATATTCTTTCAGATTTAGCATTAACTGGCACCACTTCGTTTGATATTTCTGAATTTAAAATTAACTATTCACCCTTAGTAAAAAACGAATAAAATGGACGTTAAAAAAATTAGACTCGAAATAAATGAACCCAGCAATAAGGCAATAGATATTGCTATTATTGGAGCTGGTGTATCTGGATTATATAGCGCTTATCGCTTAACAAACGACGCAGAATCACCGATGCAGGCAAAAGAGGTGCAGGTATTTGAAATGAGCGATCGTATCGGTGGACGATTGGAATCTGTAGAATTGCCAGGCATGACTATTACTGGAGAATTGGGGGGAATGCGATATATGACTTCGCAAGAAATTGTCACCGCTTTGATTCAGGATGTATTCAAAGAGGAGCTCACGAACATCCCATTTCCAATGGGCGATAGTGCCAACTTGTTTGGCTATTTCAGAAAGCAACGTTTAAAAATGAATGAATGGGAAAACGCACAGAATAATGGCGAGAAACTCATCACAAATTATAAACTCAACCAAGATGATATTGGCTTTAGCGCAGATCAATTGTTTAATAAATTAATTTACGATGTGCTTGCGGCAGATCCATGGTTTATGGAAACGTATCCAAAAGGGGCTGAGAAAAATAGTGAATATGATTATACGTTTCAAGTGACTCGTGAAGATTGGAATGTAATTAAACCAAAATTAATGTACAATCACCCGGGTCCTTATAAAGGAATGAAAGTGAATGATATTGGTTTTTGGAATTTAATTAAAGATCAAGTTTCCCAAGAGGGCTATACTTTTTTAGCAGAGGCCGGTGGATATTATTCAAACACAATAAACTGGAATGCGGCGGAAGCTTTTCCGTATTTGGTGGGCGATTTTTCAAACGCTGGATCTGAATATAGAACCATTGACGGAGGTTACGACAAGATAGCATATGCCTTGGCAGATGGATATTTAAAACAAGAAGGGGCCAATATTTGGACGGGCAATCGATTGGTGACCTTTAAAAAACAAACCAATGGAGCGTATAAATACATCCTTACATTTTTTAACCAAGAAACACAACAAAATTGGACACTCGAAGCAAATAAAATTATTTTGGCGATGCCACGTAGATCCCTGGAATTGTTAGATCAAAACAACTTCTTTTTCGACCAAGACAAACGAAAAGTATTGCAAAAGAACATCGCATCTGTTATCAAAGAACCGTCGCTTAAAATATTGATGGGCTTTGAATATCCGTGGTGGAAAGATGACTTTGGAACTTTGGCAGGACATTCAATTACCGACTTGCCTCTGAGACAATGTTATTACTTCGGAACCGATCCTAATGATAGTCATTCTTTGTTTTTGGGAAGTTACAACGACATGCGAACGGTTCCTTTCTGGCAAGCCATTGCCAATTCGAAAAGAGAAGCTGGAATCAAAAGAAAACTATTTGTACCTCGTGCGACCAATAAAACCTTGCAATCTGCTTTTAGCGAGAAATTATTATCGAATCAAGCAACGGAAGTTATGGTTGATGAAGCCATGAATGAAATTAAAGAACTGCATGGGCGTAAAGATATTCCAATGCCGTATGTGACATGGTTTAAAGACTGGACAGAGGATCCTTATGGCGGCGGTTACCATGCTTGGAAAGCGAATTTTGACATTGAGAAAACAATGAAATTTATGCGCCATCCGGTGATGGAAGAAACGATTTATGTCTGTGGAGAAGCGTATTCAGATCAACAAGGCTGGGTTGAAGGAGCATTTTGTGTCGCAGAAAAGATGCTAGAATGTCAATTCGATTTAAAACGACCATCATGGATTGCAAGCGATTATTATTTAGGCTGGTAGTTTTTAAGGATAGCAACGAGTAAAAAAAATAAAAATGAGGACTACTTCCATGATCAATTATACGGTTAACATTCATTCGAACAAGTTAGAAATAACGGTGTCAATGGAGATTCCCGCTAACTTAATTTCTTCCGATAAAAAGGAAGTCTTACTAGCCTTGCCGAAGTGGGTGCCTGGAGATTATGATTTCGAACCCTACGGAAGAGATGTTTTTTCTGTGCAAGCGAAGAATACTGCGGGTAAAAACCTTAAAGTTAAACGAAAAGGCTTTAACGCTTATCTCGTGGAAGCCAATGGAGAAGCGCTTATTGTAACCTATGAAGCATCTGCCTATGAACCTGATTTGGGTGACGCAATGGGTCTAGTGGACAGCGATTATGCGGTGCTGATGGGAACCCGATATTTGTTTTTGCCCGATTATTTTGGTCCCTGTTCTGCGACGTATAGTACTGCGAATGTGGATTGGAAAATACATCATCCGTCGGGGGCTGAAAGTGTTGGAAAGAACCAATGGATTTATCCCAGTTTTGAAATACTCTTGGATACGCCCGTTACTTTCGGGCAATTCAACTTGTACAAAAGAGAGGTCAGAAAAACACCTTTTTACTTTGTATTCGTTGATCAAGGAATTGGTTTTGAATCTACAGTAGACAAATTTATAGATCAAGTTTGTGTGGCCACAGAGAAAATTCATGATGTTTTTGGCTTGTTCCCATTCTCAGATTACACCTTTGTCCTTTCCTTAAATCCACAAGCAGATTGGGGTTTAGAACATTTAACGAGCAATATGAGTGGATTGGGTCCAGAAGTCTTTGTAGACGATAATTTATACGCAACTGGAATTAGAGTTTGCGTCCATGAATTATTTCACGCTTGGAATGTAAGAAGATTGCGTCCTGCGCCCTTAGGACAATTGAGTCATGAACTGTGCTGTGGAAGTTTTACCGAAGGACTTTGGATGGCTGAAGGATTTACCCGGTATTATGAATTTTTAATCAGTACCCGAGCTAAAGCCTATTCACCTGATCAATTTTTTAGTACCATTGCTGGCTATTATCAACATTTAACACAACAACCTGCGTATTCAAAAGTGAGTGTGACCGATTCTTCGCTTGCCACATATATGAATCACTCGAAATATCCTAATCGCGTAAATAATAGCATCGATTATTATGACAAAGGCATGTTAATCGCTTTCGGATTAGACGCACGTTTCCGCAGCAACAATCCAACGAAGGCAATCACTTCTTTGGACGATGCTTTTAGAGCCTTTTATCTCGAGTTTTTCGGAAAATCAGACCACGTGCCAAGCAATTATGTAGGCTATACGACTACCGATGCAATTCAATTTTTTGAGAGCATTCAAAAAGGATTGGGGCCAATACTTGACAAGCAATTAAACCAACCGAAACAGCTAGACACGGAAGATCAATTCAAAGCAATGGGTTTCGAGGTAAGCTATGAAAATACGCATTATTTGGGCTTGTTTTTTATAAATGAAGGCGCCCCTGCAATCTATGGTGTGGGTGACACCTCCCCTGCGGGTGAAGTGGGCATCGCACCACTAGACGTGATTCAAACAATAAACGATTATGCGTTTTCTTTAAAAGGTTTGCAATGGGCAGCGAGAGAAACAGCGCAGGTTGCATTGGAAGTTTTACGCGGTCATCGGCGATTGAAATTCACCATTAAACCCAAGCCGTTTAGAAAAATGAAAACGCTAATTTGGAATGGAACCAAAGCCCAAGCGAACGTAATTTCAGACTGGCTCCACAGCGATTTTAATCCGAAAAAAGGGCAAGTCTTTACCTTAGATTTCTATGACAATTTTCATGGAGATGAGTGGTTGGTATGATACCAATAAGAAGAAAGAGGTTAGAAATAAAATTTTTAAAGCAATAAACTAAACTGATTTATTATGGCACAAAATGAAAAAAAATATACCGCTTCAGTACTCGATTTACCAGCAAATTATGGGGTTTTAAAACGTTTAGAAGGAACTTGGGTAAATCATAATCCCAACAACAACAAAACGGGTTGGGGATTGCATACAACCTGCATGCCTTCACCTGGAACAAATTCGGAAACCATTCCCGGGAAATATCATTTTCTGAGTGAAAATTATACGGAAACATTGACTTTCGCACCTGTGGTGGGGAGTGTTAGAAACCGTGGTGGAGCGAATGAACAATTCACAGGTGCTATGAAATACGAAACGTCTATAAAGGCATTAGACGGAAGAGGTTTGCACGATGAAAATGGCATGTATCTCTGGTTAAATGACTTATACAACCACGCGGCAACGAAGGAATCTGTAATGGAGGACATTGGTCACCCCGAACTAGTAGCCGGTGATGGCGCAAATGGACCCGATTATGTTCCCGCTTATTCTGTTTCGCGAAGTGGGACGATCCCTCACGGCAGCACGATTCTTTTGTTTGGAAAAAACTCGGAACACCAAGGTGCACCAGAATTTCCAACTGGATATGCGGCTTGGGATTTTGACCATTTGGCCATTTCTCGAAGTATGGGTGGTGCAGGAACAACTCCAGAAACTCCAATTAATTTAGATGAAACTCCGCCGAAATGGGTGTTTGACAAAAGACTTCCGATAGAGGATCCTAGTGGCAACAGAACCTACACGCAACGGATTCTTGCGCATGAAATGTATCCATATCCAGTTCGTCCAGATTTAAGATTGCGCGATGTACTGGCAAATCAAAAGGTAAAAAGTCATGTATTGATCGAAATGACTACCAAAGAGGAGGGAGGTCCGTAGGGGAGCGTTGTAAATAACCCGTTTGTTGAACGATTTACACCTGTTCATCAAATGAATTTTCGCCTGTGGATTGAAACAATTATTGAAGATGGAAAAGAAATCGAACAATTGCAGTATGAGCAAATTCAATATTTTCAATTCTCATTTGGAACGGATGGCGGAACAACCATTTGGCCGCATATTCAGGTAAATACACTTCGTAAGAAAAAGGAATCATTTGATTCTTCTGAAAAACACACGTTAAATAAAGCAAAACAACTATTAAAGAAAAATCTGAATTTATCTAAGGACGATAAATTGCTAAAAATAAAATTGTATTAAGTGCTGGTTTCTACGCCAATACTGGCTCAATATTTCTAGCGAAATTTGAAGGTTGTTCTAATGAGAACGGAATACAAAATGTGGCTGAACAATTTATAAATAAGGAAGAAAATAGTCTTGATTTCCTAGGAAACATAATACGCTACCCCAATCCAACCTCTGGGTTGGTAAACGTATCGAGTGCAGAAAATACAGTTTCTTGGGAATTAGACAATAGTTTTGGAGCTGTTTTGATTCAAGAAGAGGCAACATCTCAAGAGCTAAAGGCATTCTCTTTAAACTTAAGCAAGTATTCAGCAGGGATGTATATTCTTAGAATTCAACTTAAAAATAGAAAGCATATCATAAAAAAAATAATTAAAGAATAAGATTGAGACATTCTCTCTAAGCAAACCCACCTTAAAATAGACACTTTTAGGTGACTGATGAATCTTTTTGGAATAATTAAACGGAACGCTAACGATTAAAACAAGAAATCATGAAAACAAAACGAATCTTAGTCATATCGCTTTGTGCGCTGCTTACTTTTTGTGGATATTCACAAAATGGGAAACCCAGAAAAGTAGGACAGGAAATCAACAAAACCATTGAAAGTAGTCATCCCTATCCATATTCCAAATCCAATAACTTTGAAGTAGTCTCAACCCAACGAATTTTTGAAAAAGACGCATCCTATATTGCAGTGCATTTTGAAAAATTTCACCTTATACATGGAGATTATATCGTCATCCGAAATCCCGAAAACACAAGGTTTTGGAAATATTCTTTAGATACTGAAAGGCGAAAAAAGTTTTGGAGTATTCCTATTTATGGTCAAGAAGCGATAATAGAAATATATAGTAAAAACAGAAGAGGAGGATATGGTTATAAAATTGATAAGATCGCTAAAGGCTATCAATATAACCCAACAAATACAAGTGATTCATCCAAAGCACTATGTGGCTCTGATAATTCAAAAGAAGCCAAATGCTATCAAGAGTCAGAACCATTTATTTATGAAAAATCACGAGCAGTTGCTAGATTATTATTAAATGGAACAGGTCTTTGCACCGGTTGGTTAATTGGAGATGACGGTCATTTAATGACAAACGCACACTGCGTAGATAATGCGATGACAGCAAGTAACGTAACGGTAGAGTTTATGGCGGAAGGGGAAAGCTGTAGTACAGATTGCAAAATTGAGTTAGGATGTGCAGGTACAATTGAGGCAACGTCAACTACTTTAGTCAAGTTTCATTCAAATTTAGATTATGCCCTCTTAGAATTACCTAACAATGTTTCTAATCAATATGGATTTTTGCAATTACGAGAAGAAGGTGCAACTAAAGGAGAAAGAATTTATATACCACAACATCCACGAACTTGGGGTAAGAGAATAGCAGTAGAATCTTTGAATATGCACGATATAGAAGGTTTTGCAAGTGTGTACGCATTGAATGAACCACGTTGTGGTGGAAGTGGAAATGATATAGGGTATTATGCAGACACACAAGGAGGTTCTTCTGGTTCACCTGTTTTAGGGTATAATGATAATCTTGTTGTTGCATTACATCACTGTGGCTCATGCCCCAATAGGGGAGTTCCCATTCAAGAAATCATAAATGATTTAGGAAATGACCTTCCAAATAATGCCATTGGAAGCAGTTTTGTATTTAATGAAAAACCACGAATTACAGTAAAATTAGCGCCAATAAGATTTAATAATGTCTCTGTTCATATGGTAGGAGCTAATGGAATAGACATTAATTCTCAATCCATTACATCTACAACATGGCAAAAAGTTTCTAGTAGTGGAGATTGTTACTCGTGGTTTGGAGGTCGTAATTTTGAAGGCTTTGGTTATGGAATTTGCGATAGTTGGAGCCTTGATGTAGAAATTACAGCAACGAACTCTTTTGGTACTACAATAATTTATAGTACCATTACACCTTCTGCAACAGGTTCTTATCGAATAGGGAAAACATCTGGCGATCACACCTATCGTATTATGATTGATCCAAGCAGAAGTTCTAGCGCGTTTTCATTCTCGAACGAACTCAATTCAAAAAGCATAGAAAAACAAGAAATTTGGGTATATAACCTTTATGGTAATTTGGTATTCAACACCAAGGAAACAGAATTTGATCTTTCATTTTTAAGAAAAGGCATCTATGTTATCAAAGCATCTATAAATGGAGAGAGAATAACGCACAAAATCGTACGATAATGAAATTAGTAGTTTTAATTGAAAGCATTCTATTTTCAATATTTAGTTGTATTCAGGAAGATGCCACTGAAAAAAGACTTTGTGAAAAGACGATTATAGACAATCAATAGTATACCAATTCTCAATCAGATAATTACACGCTAATAAGCTTAAGCAATTATAGAGGTTGCGCATTAGATATGGAGGAGATTGAAAAGAGGTGTTAGCCAAATTGATTGATCGTGGAGAAATTTTTGAATCAAATTCTGTTCTACGAAATTTAAAAATTGTTTTTACTGATAAGGATGAATGTGAAGCTCTTATTGAGAAAAATTTCTATTTTGACATTCATAATTTACAGGTAGATAACGAAAGTGAAATTTTTTTAACTTTTATGTAAGTAGTTTCACTTGCCTCTGTGAGTATTAACTATTACAAGAATGGTATCCGTTGCATAAGCTTATTATTCATAAAACAACCAACTCCAGAAGCGGCTTTAATAAGCCGCTTTTCTTTTTAATAGACGTAATAATATAGGCTTTTTGAGCGTCTTAGAGATCTTGTAATTACTTGATATAAGTCACTTCTCTGAATAAAATAAGAGCATAAGGATTCCTACCTCACTTTTTATCCGTTTTTGAGTGAATTTTAGATATTTCTTGAGGTGCTATGTGTTTTAATCCCTGTAAAACAAGCCTATTTCCCTCTGTTTTAAGGGGTGTTTATGCGCTATTTAACACCTAGAATTGAGTGTTTTAGGTCTGTACGTCTATGTTTTAGGAGACGCTTTGATGAAATGCCAATTTTTAGGTTTTTTTGTAAAAAATTATTACATTAAAGATATAAAGGATAGTTCTGCAATAGGATTGTGGGTATATCACTGTTGGCAATAATTAAAAAGAACACTAACGATTAAAATAAAAAATCATGAAAAAAAAACAAATCTTGGTCACATCGCTTTGTGCGCTACTTACTTTTTGTGGATATTCACAAAACGGGAAACCCAGAAAAGTAGGACAGGAAATCAACAAAACGATTGAAAGCAGTCATCCCTATCCTGGTTCCAAATCCAAAAATTTTGAAGTAGTCTCAACACAACGAATTTTCGAAAAAGGCGCATCTTATATTGCGGTGCATTTGGAAAAATTTGACCTTATACCGGGAGATTATATCGTCATCCGGAATCCTGAAAACACAAGGTTTTGGAAATATTCTTTAGATACTGAAAGGCGAAAAAAGTTTTGGAGTATTCCTATTTATGGTCAAGAAGCGATAATAGAAATATATAGTAAAAACAGAAGAGGAGGATATGGTTATAAAATTGATAAGATCGCTAAAGGCTATCAATTTAATCCAACAAATAAAAGTGCTTTATCCAAAAATTTGTGCGGCCCTGACGACACAAAAGAGGCCAAATGCTATCAAGACTCAGAACCATTCATCTATGAAAAATCACGAGCAGTTGCTAGATTATTATTAAATGGAACACGTCTTTGCACCGGTTGGTTAATTGGAGATGAAGGTCATATAATGACAAACGCACACTGCGTAGATAATGATGAAACAGCAAGTAACATATCGGTAGAATTTATGGCGGAAGGGGAGAGCTGTAGTACAGGTTGCAAAATTGAGGTAGGATGCGGAGGTACAATTGAGGCAACGTCAACTACTTTAGTGAAGTTTCATTCAAATTTAGATTATGCCCTCTTAAAATTACCTAACAATGTTTCTAATCAATATGGATTTTTGCAATTACGGGAAAAACGTGTAATTCCAATAGAAAGAATTTATATACCACAACATCCAAAAGCTTGGGGTAAGAGAATAGCAGTAGAATCTTCGGATAAACACGATGCAGGAGGTGTTGCAAGAGTGCATTCATTGGATGAACCACGTTGTTTAAGAAGTGGAAATGATATAGGGTATTATGCAGACACACAAGGAGGTTCTTCTGGTTCACCTGTTTTAGGGTATAATGATAATCTTGTTGTTGCATTACATCACTGTGGCGGATGCCCCAATAGGGGAGTTCCCATACGGGAAATTATAAAGGATTTAGGAAATGACCTTCCAAATAATGCCATTGGAAACAGTTTTGTATGTAATGAAAAACCACAAATTACAGTAGAATTAGAGGCAATAGGGTTTAATAATGTTGCTGTTCATATGGTAGGAGCGAATGGAACAGACATTAATTCTCAATGCATTACATCTACAACATGGCAAAAAGTTTCTAGTAGTGGAGATTGTTATTCGTGGTTTGGAGGTCTTGGTTTTGAAGGCTTTGGTTATGGAATTTGCGATAGTTGGAGCCTTGATGTAGAAATTACGGCAACGAACTCTTTTGGTACTGCAACAATTTATAGAACCATTACTCCTTCTGCAACAGATCCTTTTAGAGATTCTTATCGAATAGGGAAAACATCTGGAGATCACACCTATCGCATTATGATTGATCCAAGCAGAAGTTCTAGCGCGTTTTTACTATCGAACGAACTCAATTCAAGAAGCATAGAAAATCAAGAAATATGGGTATATAACCTTTATGGTAATTTGGTATTCAACACCAAGGAAACAGAATTTGACCTTTCATTTTTAAGAAAAGGCATCTATGTTATCAAAGCATCTATAAATGGAGAGGTAATAACGCACAAAATCGTACGATAATGAAATTTTAGTTTTAATTGAAAGCATTCTATTTTCAATATCTAGTTGTATTGAGGGAGATGACAATGAAAACAGACTTTGTGAAAAGACAATTATAGACAATCAACAGTATACCAATTCTCAATCAGATAATTACACGCTAATAAGCTTAAGCAATTTTAGAGGTTGCGCATTAGATATGGAGGAGGTTGTAAAGAGGTGTTAGCCAAATTGATTGATCGTGGAGAAATTTTTGAATCAAATTCTGTTCTACGAAATTTAAAAAGTGCTTTTACTGATAAGGATGAATGTGAAGCTCTTATTGAGAAAAATTTCTATTTTGACATTCGTAATTTATAGGTAGATAACGAAAGAGAAATTTTTTGAACTTTTATGGAAGTAGTTTCACTTGCCTCTGTGAGTATTAACTATAGCAAGAATGGTAACCGTTGCATAAGCTTATTATTCATAAAACAACCAACTCCAGAAGCGGCTTTAATAAGCCGCTTTTTTTTAATAGATGCTAATAATATTGCTTTTCTAAGCGTCTTAGCGATATTATAATTACTTGATATAAGGCACCTCTCTGAATAAAACAAGAGCATAAGAGGGTTGTGAACTAAATTTTCAATGAATTCTATTGGTTTTGGTAAGGTTTTAGGGATTGTCTTCCCCTAATAAATTCTATTATTCTTTATTATTTGAATTTAGGCACGAGTGTTCTACATGGTTTTAACCCCTATAAAATAAGCTTCTTTCCCTATGTTTTAAAGGATGTTTGTGTGGTTCTTTACGTAATTTAACGTCTAGTATTTAGTAGTTTAGGTATGTACATCTATATTTCAGGAGACGCTTTGATGAAATAGCATTTTTATTTTTTTGTAAAAAAAAGTATTATATTTAAGATATAAACGATTCTAGGGCAATAGGATTGTGAGTGTATAATTGTTATTAATCATTAAATTAAAACTATGAGAATTATTATAATTATCCTTTTATTTACTGCAATTTCTTCATTGACGAATTGTGCATCTGGCTACAAAATGATTGCGCCAATATCTATTAATTACGTTTCGACAAACGAAACTGACAATGTAAAACTTGAATACAAATACGATTTACTTGATAAAAAGTATGCTAAAAAAGAGCTTAAAAAAGGCGTTAAACTTGTTGCTATAAAAATTACGAACAATTCTGACAAAGATTTAATGTTTGGAAGAGATGCTACATTGACTTATGAGAACGGAACTGAAATTTTTGTTATAGAAAATGACAAAGTTTTTAAAACTTTAAAGCAAAGTGCTGCTTCTTATTTATGGTACCTACTATTAACACCAACGAATTTATATACGATTGATTCTAATGGTCGACAAACAAGTACAACACCAATAGGGCTTATAATTGGTCCTGGATTAGCCGGAGTAAATATGATTGCTGCTCATTCTGCGAATAAAAAATTCAAAACTGAAATGTTAGAATATAATATTAACGGATCAATAATTAAAAAAGGAGAAACAAAATATGGGTTGATTGGAATTAGAGCATATTCATTTGATTCCCTGAAATTGAAAATTGAATAAAAACGAGTTAAAATAAAGAACTGAAGTGAAAAAACAAATTTTTTCTTGGTCACATTTAACAATGGTGTCTCTAGGGTATTGGAATTCGTAAAAATCTCCTTTGTAGATTTATTTCAGGATAAGATATGTTTCGACTATGCACAGCACAGGTCTTTAATAAAACAACAAGGTTTTTTTTAAATTATATTTAAGATATAAACGATCCTATGGCAATAGAATTTCGGGGATGCAATTGTTATAATCCATAAAAACAAAATAAAGATGAATATGAAAAAAAGAATATTATTCGTTATTCTAATAGGAATAAGTTTCGGAATTAACGGGCAAGATGAAACTGTTAACGGTAAATTAGTAGTTACTAGTAATGCCGACGTTGGAAGAGGACAAAACCCTGCTTTCTTAATTGGTGATAGAGCCGGTAAACACATTGCAATTGATGATAACGAAATAGGTGCTTTTAATAATAATGCCAATTCTGTTTTGTAT
>Ga0307488_10003475_pt1 | contig 13175 bp, 9 predicted proteins | sample SB02metaG_FD_202248 | JGI IMG/M metagenome (GOLD analysis project Ga0307488, IMG submission 202248) | Sea-ice brine microbial communities from Beaufort Sea near Barrow, Alaska, United States - SB 0.2 | ecosystem: Environmental > Aquatic > Marine > Coastal | place: USA: Alaska | collected 2017-05-06
TCATCAGATTCCAATTTGATATGATACTTTTTAACAGGCATCCCATAACTGATACCTCTTCAATAAAAGTACAAGTTATGATAATTATATTTAACGCCGGTTTAGGATTGCCTGAACACTAGCTTTCCTAAAACTAGGATGTCTTTGATACCCTGCTCCTCGCTCAAAATTCGGCCGATTCCGGTGGGCAGCCGATGATCGTCAATGCGCACGTTGAGCCGAAGTATGGCAAGCCGATTCCGGTCCAAAAGGTGCCTGGAACGGCGGGATCGCTGGCGCAGGAGATCGCCAAGGCCCGACTTGTATGCGCTGTTGTCAGGAAGGAGCGAAATCGGTAGCCTCTTGAAATGAGTTCACCGATTTCCCCCCGATTCTGTCTAAGGGACGTTTGCCGTTTTCAACTTTCGAAGATTGCCCTGTTTCGTCTCGTCATCTTTGTTTCAATTCTAACTGGTGGGAGTTCACTCCACGCCGAACTGCGAATTGGTGCCGCCGAAGTGAATATAACGCCACCTCTGCCGGTTGCGCTTTCGGGACAATTCCATCTCCGTCTTGCTGAGAAAATTGAAACGCCAGTGACCGCTTCTGTCGTGGTCCTCGAAAAAACCGACGAATCGGGGAAATCGATCGACCAGGCCATCATGGTCGCTTGCGACCTTGTTGCGATTCGCGATGGAATCATTGATAAAGTGCGCGATGCGGTCGCAGCACGAAAACTGGAGGGACTCGATCCTGCGAAGATTTTTCTCAGCGCCACTCACACTCATACCGCTCCGGTGATGCGGGAGAATGCCTATCCTATTCCGAAAGAAGGCGTCACCCAGCCGTCGGAGTTCGTCGCTTTTCTTTGCGACAAAGTCGCCACCGCGATTGAGTCCGCCTGGAAATCTCGAAAAGCAGGAGCTGCAGGGTGGGGGCTCGGGCACGCCCTAGTTGGCCACAATCGACGCGCCGCTTACCTCGACGGTAGATCACAAATGTATGGGTCGACTTCGAGCGCGAACTTCAAGGGACTCGAAGGTTATGAAGATCACGGCGTTGAAGTATTGTTTTTCTGGCAGGGTGAGGAAGAGAACCCTGTTGCAGTCGCAGTGAATGTTGCTTGTCCCGCTCAGGTCGTGGAAGGGCGTAGCAATGTGAACGCCGACTACTGGCACTATGTGCGAGAGGGACTTGCGGAGAAATTTGGAAGCGATGTTGTCGTGTTAGGTTGGGTCGGCGCCGCTGGAGATCAAGTGCCACGCCCGATGCTTCGGAAAAAAGCGGAAAGTCGAATGATCGAGGCGCGTGGCCTTTCGCAACTCGAAGAGGTGTCACGACGCATCGTGCGTGCGGTCGAGGATGCCTGGGCTGTGGCAAAAGAAGAGCGTCACGCCGATCCAGTCTTAGAACACCGCGTGGCCGAACTCATTCTGCCGAAGCGAATGGTGACCGATGAGGAAGTGGCATCAGCGAAAGCAGAAATTAAGAAACTCCGCTCCGGTCCACCTGAAGAAATTCAGAAGAACATGAAACGGTGGCTCTGGCATCAGAAGACGGTCGACCGTCATGCCGAACAGGCTGACGATCCCGCTTTGCCAATGGAAATGCATGCCATCCGTATCGGTGACATCGCTATCTGCACAAACCGCTTTGAACTATTCACGGAATACGGGATGCGGATCAAGGGGCGCAGTCCTGCGCTCCAGACATTCGTGATCCAGCTTGCCGGTCCAGGGAGCTATCTCGCCACCGACGAGGCAGAAGCCGGGGGCGGTTACAGCGCGATCGTCAACAGTTGCCTGATCGGCCCCGATGGCGGCCAGATGCTTGTCGATGAATCCGTGAAAGCGATCGATGCAATGTGGAAGGGGGAGTAGGCCTAAATTGGGGCGGCGAGACAATTTGTCCAACTTGCAGCGTTTTTAAGAAAGGTTGCCTGAACCCAAATATTTACGCGCAAAATATTTGGCGCGTTTTGCTACCGAGGAATCCCCCACCAACGGAAAGCCATTCCCCTTTCTATCAGAGGAGCCCCGTTTTGCCACGACGGAATTCCCGAGTGGAAAAAAGGGACTCCTTTTTCTCAAAGAGCGACTGCTTTCCCGGAAAAAGGATCTCCTCCGTGGCAAAAAGGATTGTGAATGAATGTTAGGGTTTTTACGTTTCCGATTAATTATAAGCGAATTATAAGAAAAAACGATCAAACAAGGCGCTGCATCGGAACCGCTTTTATCGTTTTTAGTTTTCATATCTTTTATTTTTCGCGGTCCATGCGCTTGCCGTTCGCCCTACAAAAAACAGTGCCATTCGGGGCAACCAACATTTCTTGGAAACCGCCTTCGACTCCCCAATTTCGTTGAACCCTCAAGGAAGATTCCGCAATCCTAGCTTCCGCGTTCATTCAATGAAACTCCCTCTCGACCTTCTGTTTTTCGTCTTCGGCCCCTGAGGGGAATGCCCGTGGCTTTCCGCTCGTTAGGATAACGGTGAGACGGGTTCAGGATTTTATTTGCGAAAATCGGATGCCATCGGATGAATGCGGGTATGAGATTGGTAGATAAAACAGCAATCGTCACGGGCGCCGGATCGGGAATCGGGCAGGCGGCCGTTCGTAAATTTCTGGGAGAAGGGGCCAAGGTTCTTGCGACGGATCTGAACGGGGCTGCTCTGGAAGCGATGAAGCGGGAATTCCCCTTACTCGAAATCTTTCCGGGCGACGTGAGCCGGAATGATGACGCGGTCGCGATCATTATGGCGGCTCAGGGAAAATGGGGACGCTTGGATATTTTGGTGAATTCGGCGGGGATCACTGCGCGGAATGTGGGAGAGTGCGCGAGTTTTGAAGAGCGCTGGGACAAGGTGATGGCGGTGAACGTGAAAGGCTCGATGCTGATGGCTCACGCGGCTGTTCCGGCGATGAGGGAATCGGGTGGCGGCGCAGTCATCAACCTGAGTTCGGTGATGGGGTGCTGCGGATACCCGACGGCGCTTGCGTTTTCGGACGGTTTTAATCCTTACCCGAGCAGTAAAGGGGCGGTCAGTCAGCTGACCCGGGACATGGGGGTGCGTTTTGCCGGCGAAGGCATTCGGGTCAATGCGGTGGCACCTGGTTTTGTGCACACGTCGCTCACGGAAAACGTGACGAAGAATCCGGAAATTCTGGAAACTCTGAGCGGTCTTCATCCCGCTGGCCGCATGGGCACAGCAGAAGAAATTGCGAACGTCATCGCTTTTCTCGCTTCGGACGAGGCCTCGTTCGTAAACGGCGCGATCTGGATGGTAGATGGCGGATATTCGGCGCAGTAGCAAACTGCCTGCAACCCCTGCTAACCAGCCCGAATCAAGAGGCAATCGGTGCGTTTTTTACCGCAAAAAACATCCAGAAAATACTTAACACTTTTCTTTCTGGCATCACGTTATCGCTGAATGCCGATGAAACCGTTTTTCTATCTGACATTAGTGTCTTTGATGTTTGGACTCTCTTCTTACGGAGGAGATTCAGCGGGCGCGTTTTTTGAAACCAAAATTCGTCCGCTTCTGGCAGAGAATTGTTATTGCTGCCACGGCGAAGAAAAGGCAAAAGGAGGCCTGCGACTCGATCATATCGAAGCGATCACGAAAGGCGGGGAATCCGGTCCTGCGATGGTGAAGGGTGATGCCGAGAAATCGCTCATGATTGAGGCGGTTCTGCGGACTGATCCTGATTTCTCGATGCCGCCCAAGGAGGCAGATGCTCTAACGGAGCCTCAGATTGCAGACCTAAAAAAATGGATCGCGATGGGCGCTCCCTGGCCGGCGAGGGAAGTTTTGACTGGGGCGGAGCTTGACGAGAATGGCTTTTCTGCGGAGGACCGCGCTTGGTGGGCCATTCAGCCGGTGTCCGACCCGGAGGTCCCGCGCGCCGCTGGCAGCGAATGGGCTCGTAACTCGATTGATCACTTTGTCGCCCGCGAGCTCGCGCAAAACCATCTCCAACCAGCGCCGGAAGCAACGCCTCTGGAACTGGTGCGCCGCATCTATTTTGATCTCCACGGCCTGCCTCCTCTGCCCGAGCAGGTCGACGCCTTTGTTGCGGCTTACAAAGCGGAGCCCGAGGTCGCGCTAAAAGAGTTGATCGATGAGCTGCTGGCCAGTCCGCGTTACGGCGAGCGTTGGGGGCAGAATTGGCTGGATGTTGTCCGCTATGCAGAGAGTGATGGATACAATCAGGATGCGTATCGGCCCGGCGCTAAAAACTATCGCAACTATGTCATCCAATCGTTCAACGATGATAAACCGTATACTCAATTTGTTCGCGAGCAGCTGGCCGGGGATATCATTGGCCGCGACGATCCCGATGTTCTAATCGGAACTTCTTTTCTGCGGCAGGGGATTTATGAATACAATCTGAACAATGCCAGGATGCAGTGGGATATCATCATGACGGATATGACCAATGTGACGGGCGAAGCTTTTCTCGGGCTCAGTGTCGGTTGCGCCCAGTGTCACGATCACAAGTTCGATCCTATTCTTCAGAAAGATTACTTCGCGCTCCAGGCATTTCTTTCGACGACCTCATGGCCTACCGATATGCCCTTGGCGACTGCTGAGCAGAAAGCTGAGTTTGCGCAGCAACAAACGATCTGGGAACGCGCGACCCGTGAAATTCTCGAAGGATTGGAGAAAATGAAATCTGAGCGGCTGGCATCGCAACGGAAGAAAGAGGTGGCCATGTTTCCGGAGGATATCCAGACCATGGTTCATAAGGATCCTGAAGAAAGAGAGCCGTTCGAGAAGCAAATGGTGCAGTTGGTTCAGCGCCAGATCGATTATCATAGCAGCCGGATTGATTTTACTAAGTCGTTTAAAGACAAGCCGGAGAAACTGAAGGAATGGGAGGAACTCAATAAGCAGCTCCAGACATTTGATCACCTCAAACCGAAGCCGCTGCCGATGGGCTTTGTGGCAACGGATGTCAGTGCAAAACCGGTCACTCCCGTGATCAAAAATCGGGACCAGGAAATCGGAGTGGAACCTGCCTTTCTGACTTTGCTCGGACAACCCGCTCCGGTGATCAAGCCGACCGAGAGCACCACTGGTCGCCGACTGGCGCTGGCTGACTGGATCGCTTCGGCTGAAAATCCCCTGTCGACACGCGTCATCACGAATCGGATTTGGCAGGGGCATTTCGGCACGGGCCTGGTCGCCACTCCGAATGACTTCGGTAATCTCGGCGAAGCTCCGAGCCACCCGCAGTTGCTAGACTGGCTGACGACGCGTTTTCTCGAAGGGGGCTGGAAAATGAAGGACCTGCATCGCCTGATTTTGACCAGCGCCACTTACCGGATGACGGCGCGGAAAGAACCGACTTCCAGCGAAAGACAGATCGACCCATCGAATCGTCTGCTCTGGCGTTTTCCACCGCGGAGACTTTCCGCCGAGGAAGTGCGCGATGCCATGTTGGTCACTTCCGGAGAGATTCGATTTCCTAAGAACGCTCAACCGGAATCAGGCTCGGGAACTTCGCCGGACCGAAGTATCTATGTGAAGAAGCTACGTAACAAACCTGATGCGCTGCTCAATAGCTTTGATTCTCCGCAGGGTTTTCAGTCCGCTCCGCGTCGTCCTGAAACGACGACCCCGACCCAGTCGCTGATGCTCATCAACAACGCCTGGCCACTGGATCGTGCGAAAGCCTTTGCCAAGTCGCTGCGTTTTGATGACGACGGCGATCGAAAGCGGAAAATCGTTTCGGCATACCGACGCGCCTTCTCCCGACTTCCAAGTGAAGAGGAAATCGAGAAAGCGCTCGTCTTGATCGATTCGCTCAGCGCGGTTCGGAGTGACGCGCAAAAGAGCCCTGCCAGCGATCAAGCAGCATTCCATCCCAACTCAGAGAAGTTCGCCGCAGTAAAGGAAGTCGACATCGGTGAACGCGCGCTCCAGCTGCAGCGGTCGTCGAAACATGAACAAGTCGAAATCGACGTTCCGCTTGATCGAGAGACTGACGAATTCACGATCGAAGCCGTAACAGAGCTGAAAAGTATTTATCCGGATGGAACCGTCAACACGCTCGTGTCGCGCTGGGATGACAACCGAAGCACGTCGGGTTGGTTTCTCTGCGTGACGAGCACCAAGTCGCGCTACCAGCCGCGGAACCTTCTCTTTGTCATGAATGGCGTTGATCAAAAAGGAGCACTTAGGTATGAAGTCGTTGCCTCCGATCTCCGAGTTCCCGTCGGCAAGCCGGTTTACATCGCCGCAGCAGTCACCGCACGCCCAGTAGCGAAGGGCAGCGCGTTCGGTGAAGTCACATTTTACCTCAAAGATTTGTCCGATCCGAAAGCGAAGATGGAATCGGTGACAGTGAAGCATTCTGTCGTAGGCAAACTCAATGACTCTCCGTTCCCCATCGTTATTGGAGGGCGGAAACAAGTCGGGCATTTGTGGGGCGGGCAAGTATCACGCCTTGCGCTTTCTCTATCAGCGCTGACGAAGGAACAACTTTTCCTAAACTCGGCAAAGGCAGAGGCAACGCCAAATCGAATCGCCGATTGGAAGTTTTCCCAAGGCCTGCCTCCGAACGCGAATTGGTATGGACAGAAAAGCGCCAGTCCGTTGCTGGATTCTGCGGCTGACTTCTGCCATCTCCTGTTTAATTCCAATGAGTTTCTCTACCTCTACTGAACCTGAAACGATGCAATCACGACGAAAGTTTCTATCTAATGCAGGCGGTGGTTTTGGAGCCGTGGCGTTGTCGGCTCTCATGGGAGAAAATCTGATCGCGGGTTCCTCGATCGGCTCTACCGCTTCGGCGAAGATCCCTCATCACTTCGGCAAAGCCAAAAACGTCATCTTCCTCTTCATGGAAGGCGGGCCAAGCCATCTCGATTTATTCGATCCCAAACCACTGCTGCAAAAACTGGCCGGACAAAAGTTGCCCGACAGCTTCGAGACACCTGTCACCGCAGCGGGGGAGGTGAGTTCCCCGCTTTTACCCGACCGACGAAAATGGGCTCAGCACGGGGAGAGTGGCTTGTGGATTTCCGACTGGCTGCCGAACCATTCCAGCATCGCCGACGAACTGTGCGTGATCCGCTCCTGTGTGACCGATGGGATCAACCATGCGGGCGGCGTGTGCCAGATGAACACAGGTGCCGTTTTCGGTGGGCGACCTTCGCTCGGCTCCTGGGTGTCATACGGACTCGGTTCGGAAAATCGCGACCTGCCTGACTTTGTAGTTCTCAAAGACAGCAACTCAATGGTGGTCAATGGCGTTCGTGCGTGGGGTTCGGGGTTTATTCCTTCCACACATCAGGGCGTCCTTCTCGAATCGAAAGATTCGCCCATCTCAAATCTCAACAACCCCGCTGGGGTTTCCACCGCCGTCCAGCAGCAGAAACTCGCCTTTCTCGGCGACATGAATCGCAAGCATCTCGACAGCCGCTCCTCGCACAGTGACCTCGAAGCGCGCATCAAAAGCTACGAACTCGCTTTCCGCATGCAGGCGACTGCTCCCGAAGCCATCGATCTCGAACAGGAATCCAAATCCACCAAATCACTCTACGGAATCGACCAGGCCGAAACCAAAGCCTACGGCCGCCAATGCCTGCTCGCGCGGCGTCTCGTCGAACGCGGGGTGCGTTTCATCCAGCTCTACAGTGGCGCGGGCAGCAAGTGGGACAGTCATGACGGCATTGAAGCGAAACATTCCAAGATGTGCCGCAGCGTCGATCAGCCCATCGTCGGCCTGCTCACCGATTTAAAACAGCGCGGCCATCTCGACGAAACCCTCGTCATCTGGGGCGGCGAATTTGGTCGCACTCCGATGAGCGAAAAAGGCAACGGCCGCGACCACAATTCCACCGGCTTCACCATGTGGATGGCGGGCGGTGGTGTCAAAGGCGGGCAAACCATCGGAGCCACCGACGATCTCGGCCTCTACGCCACCGAAGACAAACTCCATGTCCACGACCTTCACGCCACCGTGATGGCTCTGATGGGGCTCGACCACACCAAAGTCATATACCCCCACAAAGGCCGCCCCGAACGGGTGGATATGAACGAAGGCCACGTGCATGAGGGGATTGTGAATGGCGCCCTGAACTGAGATTTCGTGTGCGAATCACCAATCGCCACGAACGAGAATGGGTCCCTGCCATGTTCCACGGGCCGAACATCTCCGGCGTGGGTGCCAGACTGGATACCGTGTTCGCCGCTTTGTTTGAGAATGCAAAGGTGACGAAGATCATCACGAACAACGCGAAGGACTGCGCGGTTTGGGCGGCTTTTGAGATCGTGATTTTTAGGTGACTGCCAAGAAATGTTGCCTGCCCCTTGGGTATCTTGAAGGGAAATTCTCGTCAGTTTTACACTCTTTAGATTGCAATGAGAGGTAACTCCGTCCTAACATCCGCACCATGTCTACCGCGCCGGACTCTGTAAAAAAACTCGTCGATAACTTCGCCGAGCACATCGACCACTACAAATCGCAGGACTACAACGAAACCGAAGTTCGCCGCGAATACCTCGATCTCTTTTGGAAAGCCCTTGGTTGGGACATCGACAACCGTTCCGGATACGCCGATCAATACAAAGACGTCATCCACGAAGATGCCATCAAAGTCGGCGATTCCATCAAAGCACCCGATTACTCCTTTCGCATCGGTGGCACCCGTAAATTCTTTCTCGAAGCCAAAAAGCCCGCTGTCAATATCCAGCACGACACCGCCCCCGCCTTTCAACTGCGCCGTTACACCTAGTCCGCCAAGCTCCCCTTGTCCGTGCTTTCCGATTTCGAAGAATTCTCCACCTACGACTGCCGATTCAAGCCCACCGCCAACGATCCCGTCTCAAATGCGCGGACGCTTTACATTCCCTTTGCCGAATACCTCGACCGCTGGGAGGAGATCGACGGCATTTTCTCCCGCGAAGCCGTCCTTCGCGGTTCCTTTGATAAATACGTTGAAGACAACAAGCGGAAACGCGGCACGGCCGAGGTCGATACCGTCTTTCTTTCCGAAATCGAACGCTGGCATGAGCTGCTTGCCAAAAACATTGTTCTCCGCAATCCCAGCCTCGCCATTCGCGACCTCAACTACACCGTTCAGAAGATTATTGACCGCATCATCTTCCTTCGCATCTGCGAAGATCGCGGCACCGAAGACTGCGGGCGGCTCGATAAAGTCGCGTCCGAGAAAAATGCGTACCCGAATCTGCTAAAGCGCTTTCAGGAAGCCGATGATTGCTACAACTCCGGGCTGTTCCATTTCTCCGATGAGAAATCCCAAAGCTCCGCGCCGGATAAACTGACTCCCACCCTCACGATTGATGATCAGCCCCTGCGCGACATCATCAACAATCTTTACTACCCCAAATCCCCCTGCGCATTTTCCGTCATCCCGCCCGATATCCTCGGGCACGTTTACGAGCAGTTTCTCGGCAAGACCATCGCGATCACCGTGGACAAGCGCAAAGCCGGCGGCGTTTATTACACCCCCACCTACATTGTCGATTACATCGTGGAAAACACCCTCGGGCGGCTCCTCAATGGCGATGACCCGAACCACCTGAAACCCATCGCCGTTTCCCGCGCCGCCGAGCTGAAAGTGCTTGATCCCGCCTGCGGTTCCGGCTCTTTTCTCATTGTTGCTTATCAATACCTGCTCGATTGGCACCGCGATCAATACATTCTTGATCATGACGCCGTGCCCGATGCGGCGACTGGTCTTTATCCCCTCGATAAAAACAAGATCAAACTTCATGGCGGCGGAAAGAATCCCAAAATCTTTCAAGCCGGGGAGGATGAGTGCCGCCTCACCATTGCCGAGCGTAAACGCATCCTCCTGAACAATGTTCACGGAGTTGATATCGATTCCCAAGCCGTTGAAGTCACCAAACTCTCCCTCCTTCTCAAAGTCCTCGAGGGCGAGACCGATCAGGTTTCCCAGCGCGACTTCATTAAAGAGCGAGAGCGCATCCTTCCCGACCTCGGGCAAAACATCCTCTGTGGTAATTCCCTCATTGGCCCCGATTTTTATGCCCAGCCCGACCTCCCTGAGCTTGATGACCAAACCCGGATGCGGATCAACATCTTTGCTTGGAACGCCGCGTATCCCGAGGTGTTTAAGAACGGTGGGTTTGACTGTGTTGTTGGGAATCCGCCGTGGGGTGCTTCGATATCTGATTCAGCAGCGAAATATCTTTCAAATCAATATCGCCGTGTGGTTGACCGAATGGTCGACACTTACGTTTATTTCATCGACAAGCCGTTAAGAATTCTAGTTCAAAATGGGAAGCACGGCCTTGTGATGCCGAGTACGATTCTGAATCAATCGGATACTCTCTCAGTAAGAAAACTTCTCGCATCAACGGGGATCGATCAACTTATTAACCTTGGGCAAGGAGTTTTTGGGAAAGGAGCAAAAAATACCACGACTTTGCTCCTCGGCTCGAACGGCGAACAAACGAAGGCTCCATACTTTCCTGATCTTCAAAGCACGCGAATAGAAGAGAAGAAGGAAAAACTTGGATCCGAGTCTGAATTTCGGTTTAAAGACTGGATCGAATTAGCTAATGCAGATGCCAATTTCACTGTCTTTATCTCAGATGTAGGAGGGGCGCAATTGTTATCAAAATTACGTACTAAATTCGATGCATTTAACCGTGTCGTTGCCGGTAAGATTCAAAGGGGGGTGACTCCTGACTGTGCGGAGATGCACGTTGTCTCTGATGATAGTTCCCTTCGATCGTCTTCAGATATCCTCCGAAGAAGCCTTTCCGGCAGGGTGATAAAACGATTTCAGACGCCGCAAAGTAATCAATCCTTAATTTATACTACCCGCAACACTCCAATATCTGAACATCCCGAAATCTTAAATTGGATGGCACCTCTTATTAATGCGGCCCCCAAAAGCCAACGCGGCATCGAGCTTTGTAAACCCTTCCTCACAGACCATTCGAACGGCCGTCTCGCGGACCAACAACTGCTCTGCACTTGATAACTTTCTTCTGTCTCTGTGAATTCCTTCCGATATACTTCAGCTGCCTAAAAAGCAAATGTTCCGATTGTATTTGGGGGCCGCATTAATAACAACTCTCCGCTTTCATCGGCGGGGATGCGTTCGCAACTAACTGGTCTGCGGGATTTAATAAATTCGATCCCGCAAGGGGAGCCGGGGCCGCCGGGAATGGATGGTCAGCCGGGGCAGGAAGGAATGCCGGGACCCGATGGTCCTCCTGGGGAGGTGTCGCAGCAGGCGCTGGATGATGCAATTTCGACGACTTCAACCAACAGCAATGGGGTAACTGAGTTGGCACGGGTGATAAGCGATCCGCCAACGCAGGCAGATGTTCAGGCGATCGCTGATAAGCTGGATGAACTGATCGGCGTATTGCGGCGCGTGTAGTAGCGAGTGTGAACGAGCAGATTGATTGATCGAAGCTGTAAGCGCCGGTCGCGACGAATCGTTGGGCACACCCTCAATCCCAGCAGGACCGGTCGCCTTGGAGCTTTTCCCGGCCGGGCGCGGGAAGGATTTTGAGTCAGACCTATCAATTACATCCGCTTCACTTTGAAGCTGCGGAACTCCACGGGATCGCTGTGTCCCGCGAAACCAATCAGGCCCTTGGTGCGATCGAGGCCTTTTGGCGGATTCTTCATCTGGCTGCGGTCGAATGTGGCGATGTCCGCGTCGAGAATTTTAGTTCCATTCAGCGTAACCATGATGCGCTGGCCCTGCACTTCGATTTCCTGGAAGTTCCACTCTCCCGCTGGACGCAGGTAGCCGTGCTTCGCGCCGACGCAGTGATAAATCGAGCCGTGGTATTGATACGGCGCCAACCCATTCTTGCCTGCGGCGGCCTGTTTCTCGTTGTAGCCATCGCTGTCGATGACCTGTAGTTCAAGTCCATCCGACGCTGAGTGGCCGCCGAGCGGCGTGCGCAGTGCGATGCCGTTATTGCCCGCTTTCGGAAGCTTGAATTCCACCCGAATCTTGCCGTTCTCGAATTCCTCCATCGTCAGCAAGTCACCGCCTTTGCCGGACTTGCAGCGCACATTGCCGTCTACGATCTCGTAACTGTCCACCGCGCCCTGCCAGTTACTCAGGTCTTTTCCGTTGATCTGCTCAACGAATCCTTCGGCATCACGTTCGGCGAGTTCTTTGTTTGCTTCTTCCGCGCTGATCTCGCGGACATACACATTGCGCCAGCGAATCTCGCTGCCGTGGGTTTGCAGCTGGATCGGGCCTTTGGCGAATGCAGGATCTTTCATCCAGCCGTTGGGCATTTTTTTCTTATTCGCCTCGTCGCCTTTCTTCTGTTTTCCGTAAGCGAGGTAGCCTGCCTTTTTATTGGCGAAGAAATTTTCGAGCACCGCGTTGTCCACCACGGTCTCGCCGTTGAAGACGATGGTGACACGTTCGCCGATCATCCGGATTTTAAACTGGTTCCACTCGCCAAGAGGCTTGTCCATTTTCTTGCTCGGGTCTTTGCCGGGCGCGCCCTTGCGATTGTTCCAGAGGCCGCCGGAGCCTTTAGCCCGACCGAGTCCTTTCGGGTCGGCCTCGGCAGGATCCCAAATCTGCACCTGCGGGATGCCGCGCAGATACACCCCGCTGTCTCCTGCGGGCAGTGCTTTGTATTCGACCCAAAACTCAAAATCACCGTAATCCTTGTCGGTCGTGAGATAGAGCCCCTTGCCATCATTGACCAGCTCGCCGTCCTGCGCACTCCAATGGGCGTTGATGTGATTCCCTGAGTCCTTACCTTTTGCATCCGTCAAACCACCTTCGACCGATTTCTTTTTATACGTCGCGCGTTCCTCCGGCGTCATGTTCCAAAGCAAAGTCGGATCTTTCGTGCTACAGCCATACCAGCCGGAGAGATCCTTGCCATTGAAGAGGGCTTGGAAGCCTTCCGGCGGGGCCGGATCAGCAGCAAAGGCTGAGCCAGGCGAAACGCCTAACAGAACAGCAACGAAAAATGAGGAGGTCAAAATAGATGCGCAGGATTTCATGATGTGATATCCTACATATTCAGATTCATCGGTCGAGAATCAGATTCGCCGGAGTCGCGCCGCGCGTTGCCTCATAAAAAAGGACACCGTGGCACACTGCGGCGGAAACATGGGCGGGAGTTTCATCTGGAGCCTGACGGCGACGGATATCTTCAGCGGTTGGACTGAAGTTCGGCCGAGCTGGAATCGAGGTCAG
>Ga0307488_10003476_pt1 | contig 13174 bp, 20 predicted proteins | sample SB02metaG_FD_202248 | JGI IMG/M metagenome (GOLD analysis project Ga0307488, IMG submission 202248) | Sea-ice brine microbial communities from Beaufort Sea near Barrow, Alaska, United States - SB 0.2 | ecosystem: Environmental > Aquatic > Marine > Coastal | place: USA: Alaska | collected...
GAACCCAACATTGGTTTCGGCCGGAACAATGGGAGAAGCTGTTCCGACAACACCCGAAGCATACGAACAAAGAGTAAACGAAATGAAAGTCAGCGAAGCAAGACATTTCTTTGACACATATGACATGTTGGAATGTAAGATCAACGAGAACACTATGTCAGTTAAGAAAACAGGTGCAGGCCACGAATTAAAATTTGAGCTACACAAGTTTGGACCAACAGACGACATCATGAACGAAACAAAAGCATTTAGAATTGACATGGATTCTATTGCTGAATGCACATATCTTACAAAATATTTTGGCCCATACAATATTACCAAAACAAACGAAAACAAATTTATTTTTAGTAAAAACGGCGAATCTGCTCTGTTAAGTAGAATTTAAATTTTCTTATTCCAGATATCTATAGTGTAATCTAAGCCAGCGTCTAGTGATGTCTTTGATGACCATCCTAGTGTTTTTTCTAATAATGTTGCATTAGAGTTTAACCAATAAATTTCGCCGGGCCTTGCTGGTTTGGTGTTCCAATTGATCTTGCCATTCCATCCAATTTTGTTGGCAATCATGTCAGCATAGTCTTTTATCTTTATTGGATTGTCAGGTCCGATAGTAAAAATCTTACCGTCATTGCATTTGTCATGGTTTTGTATAACAGTCTGCCATACACTCATCATGTCGTCTATAAAGATAAAATTACGGTAAGGTTCGCTATACCCAAGGTTAATCTCATTTGGATTCTCAAGCATCTGCGTAATGATTTGTTCTGTTACAAAGAAATCATTATCTTTTCTTCCATAGCAGTTAGTCTGCCTAAGTGCTGTGAAAGGTAATCCGAGGCAACGATGTGCATATTCTAAATATTTTTCACAACCATATTTGGCAACGGCGTATGGGGCATTAGGATTGGGGTGTGTGTTTTCATCAAAAGCAACGTGTGTACTAGGCTTGTTGTACATTTTAATTTCGTCTGATATAGGTTGCCAACCATAAACCTCCATTGTACTTGCAAATACAAAGTTTTTCAAATTTTTTACTCGCGATGCCGCTTCTATCAAATTTACTGTACCAACATAGTTGACTTCACTGAACGATGTTTGTTCGTAGAAACTTTTTTCTACCTCTGTACGTGCCGCGAGATGCACTATAATGTCTGGACTTATGCTGGCAACTTCGTCTTGAACTTTTTTATGATCAAGCAAATCACTTTTCAAATGAAAAAGTTCAAAGTTTTTTTGTAGATCCGGGGTCAAGTGTGACCCGATAAAGCCGGAACTTCCTGTTAAAAGCAGTTTCATTGTAATATTTATGTACGCACATAATGGTAAATAAATTTATGAGATTAAGTGCAAACTTCACATTGGCAGAATTCACTAAAAGTCAGACAGCAACTAGAAAAGGTCTTGACAACACACCAAGTGAAGAACATTTAGCAAATGCAAAACAACTCTTTGAGAATGTAGTGCAGAGAGTCAGAGAAAATTTTGGTGTCACAGTGATAAATTCAGGATACCGAGGACCGGCACTTAATGAAGCAGTGGGTGGTTCAAGCAAATCACAACACTGTAAAGGTGAGGCGGTCGACATAGAGTGTCCAGGCACAGGCAACTATGATGTTGCAAAATGGATTGAAGACAACTGTGATTTCGATCAACTGATATTGGAGTTCTACACTCCAGGCATACCCGACTCGGGTTGGGTACACGTTTCGTACAAATCAGAAGGTAACAGGAAAAGCATTCTTACTGCTATGAAAGAAAATGGCAAGACAGTTTACAAGCCTGGCCTAATTCAATAATTATTCCCAAGAGTGTTTGCCTTTTAAAGGCACTGCAAAATTTAGATATTGTTTGATCTTTTCTAGATCGTCTTTAGTTTTTAGAAAGCATAGTTCGTTTGCGAAATGCAACTCGACACCATTGTCTAATGCTAGGTTTAGTAATTCATTCCTTCTATCTACATCATCTGTGATACAATACATACTGCAAAGTACTATCCCATGTGTCTTTTGTTTGATGTAGTGTTCAAGATTAGGTTGCCAATCAGCATGTTCATTTTCAAACTCATAACTTGATATTGATATTTTAAATTTGTCGCAATACTGCTCCATGGTTGCTCTTTGCATAGGCAACGGAATTGGTTTACTGAAACGACTGTTCCAGCCTGCATACGAAATAAAGTGTTTACCGGTGTAATCACAATTTTGATCTGCTGTGTGATCTCCAGGCAGTCGCATGAATCCTCCCGGTAACCTCCTGCCAAATTCTTCTCCTTCAAGTAAGATACGCATGTCCATACTAACCCTGGTGTAATTTTCTTCATTGTTGACATTTCCGTGCATATGTTCTTGGAAAAACAAATGACTTTGTCCTGGCTTCAAATTAACTGGTTTGGAATTTTGTATACAAATATCTTCAAATTTTTCCAGACTCCATCTCTCTTCTAAATACTTCTTTGTTACTTCACGGCTTTTTTCTAAGTCCATGATCCACATGGTGTTTGTTTTCTCGGCTACTGTCAGTGGCGTCCATATGGTCCTACAACCTCTTCCATTTCCAACGAACACACCTTGGTGGAACGCTAGGCGCCTGCCGACTTTGGCCTGTTGTGGTATCACAACTCTCAGAGTTCCTTGCCGTTGTATCATGTATTTCCTGTTTTCAATTTTCTCTGGTATGTATTCTGCAACGAACGAATCGAACATCTCCATAAAATCCTTACGTGAACAGGCATTTTGTACATGTCTTTGTAATTTAACAACCTCTTCAGGAGTAACGACTTCGTGTATTTTTTCTAATTCTTTTACTTGTGGAAATTTTTCTTGTATAACATCAGTAGCCCACTGCCTAAAATTGTACTTTTCTAAGTCATAGTCAAGGGTGGCATTGTTCCAATGTTTGTGAATAGCGTCTAGCATACAAATATTTAACTTGACTTTTGGTAGTAAGATTTATTCCTGGCTCATTAAGATCAGTTTAAATAGATGCATGATATTAGGTAAAATTAAGAAAACATGGAGTCCTAGGGACTTTAAGAACTTGAATTATCATCTTGGAAATGCTGGTAAACCTTTCGCAAAAATTGGGGCGTCCAACGATACTATGCAAAACTACAAGGATTCGGCAGGGGCATATCTTTGCAATGACCTGCCAAAAAAATTTATCAAGATAGCAGAATCATTTGGGTTGGACAAAACTGTTGTCGCTATGCAAAAGATGAACGTGGGACAGGTTCTGCCATGGCACATTGATACCTGTAGCACATATATAAAAAATAATAACATCAAGAACAAAAAAGATATTATTCGTATCATAGTCTTTGTTGACGACACCAGACCAGGGCACCAACTATGGATCAAAGATATGCTGTGTGCCGGCGAGGCAGGCAGTTATTTTGGCTGGAAGTTTGGAACAAAACACATGGCGGCTAACCTCGGAGAACAAGATAGATACACACTTCAAATAACCGGGATAAAAAATTAACGAGTATTCTTAATCTGTATTAGCATCTATTCTTTTATCCCATATTTTACTGAAACAAAGTCTGTTTATGTCGGTACCTCTTTTATATTCAGGGTACCTTTCATTTGTATCTATGCCAAATATAATGCAAGATGACTGTTCAATCTTCAGTTGTTGGCAGGTTTCCGCTTGTTTTTCTTTGTACTTGTTGTACAGCCAATCGTTGTCGAACCTTTCAATCAATTTGTGTCCAACGTTGACACTGTATAAATTCACATAGTCATTCTGATTGTATGCTGTAAGTGTGTCGTCATATAAATCTCTTGTGAACCGTATTCCTATCCTGTGATTTTCAACTGGGAATACTTTGCTTAAGGACGAAGTCACAGTGTGTATGCATTTGTAACTCAGGTCTAATTCTTTCATGTTTGATATGCTTATGTACGCAAGGTCAAGCATCACAGGAATATTCAGATCCTCACATTGTTTTAGTATCTCATAAAATCCTTCAGGTAAGTTTCCTGTGTTAGAGAATGGACAACTCATTACAACTACATCTCCTACCGCTAAAGGCTCGGTGCCTATTTCTTCCGTGTGTTTGAAATGATTCCTTGCCATGATCCAGTGGTAAAAATACTCACCTTTGAACAACCTCAGTCGCTTGTCTAGATGTTGAAGATAAAACTGCCCGAACGTTTCTGTCGTTCCTGCACTGAAGTCTATATTCTTAAATTCATCCAGACCGGAAAATACTCTGTCCTGCATTATCCATTCTTTGTAGTCATGTAGGAACTGCTTTCGATCACCGGACTTGGTTTGAATATTTTCAAGATAATATTTAGATTCTGGGTCATGTATGCTCCAAGCACCGCCGTATGGTTTATGACGCAATGGTGGTAAGACTGCCTTCTGATCCATGCGATTACTTATAGTAGTATATTAAAGCCATAAATATTATCACATGTTTTCAAGTATTAAAATTATGATCGTTGTTTTATTAATGGCCGGTATTGGCGGTGCAGGTATCTATGTGATGAAATTGAGATCTGACAACGCAATTCTGAAGGCAAATCAACACAAATTAGAAACTGCCATCACAGAACAAAACAAGGTGTTAGAGCAACAGAAAGAGGACTTTACAGCAATACTAGAAAGCAACAAGAAACTTAATGTATTAATAAACACGTTCAAGAAAGACCTACAGGATCTAGATAAGCGTTTCACCAAGAAGAACAGAGACATCGGCAAACTGGCAATAGACAGAACCAAAGCAATTGAAAGAATTATTAACAAAGGTGGGGTCAATGCCGCAAGATGTATTGAGCTGGCATCTGGTGCGAAACACACAGAACCGGAATTAAAAGCAACACTTAAATCAGAGATCAATCCAGAGTGCCCAGCACTAGCGAATCCAAATTATGTACCATATCAATAAAATATTTGCACTAGCACTGATCATACTACTAACTGGTTGTAGCATAGGTGGTGAGAAAAAAATCAAAATATTCTCAGTGGAAGAACCAAGACAGAAATTAGACTATCCAATGCCAACAGCACTGCAATTAGAAGAACTAAAATGGATCATAATCACTTCAGAGAACGCACAAGAAGTGTTTGCCAAACTGGAAGCGGCAGGCATAGACCCTGTGCTGTTTGGAATCACTGACAAGGACTATCAAGTACTTGCGAGAAACTTCGCACAGATAAGACAGAAGTTACAAGAGACAAATAACCTCTTGGAAGAATACAAGAAATATTACGAACCAGAGGAGAAAAAATAATGTGGACGTACAGATGTAAATTAAGAAGAGTGGTGGACGGAGACACAGTTGACGTTGACATTGACCTGGGTTTCGGCATATGGCAGATGAATGAACGTGTGAGGATCATGGGCATAGACACACCGGAATCAAGGACAAGAGACAAGATAGAGAAGAAATTTGGATTGGCGGCAAAGGCCAAACTGAAATCATTGCTTGGACCTAGGCCTGTGTTACAGACGACCATCAGTAAGAAAGGTGAGGACATGAAGGGCAAGTTTGGTAGAGTACTGGGAGACTTTATAATAGAGGGCAAGCCAGTGACTGAGATCATGTGCAAATCCGGACATGCAGTGCCATACTTCGGTGGTGCGAAAGCAAACACACAGAAACAACACATGAAGAACAGGAAGAGATTGGTTACCGAGGGCGTTGTCAAAGGCGCGATAGAATAAATACACACTTTAAACAAGGAGAAACATGGAATTAATAATAGCACTAGCAATGAAATTTTGGCAATGGACAGTTTTAATCGCTGTCGTGATCATAGCCGCACTTATCAACGTGTTTGACAAGAAAGCAAAAACAAAAACAAAATTCAACTACAAGGGAATGCCGACCCTACGACCTGTACCGATCAAGACAAAGGGAAAAGGTTTCTGGAAAGGTATCGCAATGTGGTTACTGTCAACAAGGAATTGGACATTGACTGAAGATTGGAAATTCAACCTAGATGGCAAAGACTATGTGATCCCAGCGGGTTTCACATTTGACGGTGCGAGCATACCTAAATTCCTAAGAACTTTTTTCTCACCAGTTGGTGTGTTGATGATAGGTGGACTTGTACACGATTACGCATACAAATACAAGACGCTATTGTTGAAGAACAAGAAACAAACAATGGGTGAAATCACACAAGCAAGAGCGGATGAGATATTCAGAGACATCAACATCATCGTTAACGGTTTCTATTCTATGAACTACCTTGCATACTGGTCATTAAGAATCGGTGGTTTCGTTGCTTGGAATGGTCACAGAAAAAGAGACGCTAAAATCAAAGGTGTGAAATAATGGCTGAGCAATTAAAAGAAGACAAGTTAATAGTAAAAGACAACATAGTTAAAAAAGGTGCCAAGGACGGTTGGACATTGATTAAAACTGTCTGGGTGTTCTTGAGAGATGAATTACCACAGTTCTTGTCTAACTGGAGAACAGTTCCAAGAATAATGATGGGATTGTATGGTCTAGTGTTCTACAACACAATGCAATGGTTCATGATGTTAGAGAACCCAAACAACGCACAAGCTGGATTCGTTTCGGTTGTAGTTGGTGCAGGTGCGGCCTGGTTCGGTCTTTACGTGAACGGCAAGAAGACAGACATCAAGAAATAATTACCACCCATTGACAAATCGTCAATCTGCTATACAATACAGTTAATGAAAGATTATTACAAGATCCTGGGTGTAGGTGAGACTGCTACCAATGAGCAGATAAAGAAAGCATTCAAGGACATAGCCAAGAAAGAACATCCAGACAGGGGTGGTAATGAAGCTGTATTCAAAGAGGCCAACGAGGCACATGACACACTGAAAGATTCACAGAAGCGACACGACTACGACTCCATGCGAAAGTTTGGTGGCTCTAGGCAGGGAGGTCAGGGACAGCATCCTTTCTTCAATGAAGACATATTCGGAGACTTCTTCTCTGGTTTTGGCAATGGCGACATGGACTTTAATGGTAAGTTCAACTTCCAAGGAAATCCAAATGCTAGGACAAGAACTTTCAGATCGGGTCCTCAAGCAAACAAAAATGTACAAGTAAGGATGGCTTTGTCAATTAAAGAAGTTATGTCCAATAACGAAAAAACAATCAACTACAAACTACCATCAGGTAGAGAAGAGTTTGCTACTGTAAAAATACCAGCAGGTGTGCAACACGGAGTCACTTTCAAATTCGCCGGCATGGGTGATGACTCAATAAAGAACGTGCCACGTGGTGATCTAATGGTACAGATGAGTGTGTTAGACTCAGATGGATACACTAGGAAAGTAAATGATTTATACACTGATAAAACTATTAACTGTTTCCAAGCTATGAGGGGACATGAGATAAAACTAAAAACACTAGAGGACAGTGTGATAACAGTTAAGGTACCATCGGGCACACAACACGGGACATTGTTAAGTGTAAAAAGTAAAGGAATGCCTGTACACAGAACATTAAATATTAGAGGAAATCTTTATATTAGAATATTGGTACTGATACCACAACTATCGGCCGCTGACTTAAAGAAAATAAAAGACCTATGATAGAACTATTTTCACACCCTCACTACACACTGGAACAGGTCAGCACTGATTGGGACTGGAAAACAGATGCTATAGAACATCATGCAGACTTGGAAAAGTTTGAACACGAAATGATACAGTTCATGAAGGACGAGAGAGGATTGGGACTGGCCGCAAATCAGATAGGCATTACCAAAAGATTCTTTGCAATAGGGCACGAGTCATTTGACACAATATCGAAACCTGCTATAATATGGAATCCAAAGATAATAAAGGTTAGCAAAGAAAAAGTCATGGATACAGAAGGTTGCTTGAGCTTTATGGATATTTGGTTAAAAGTAGAGAGACCAAGGAAAGTTGAAGTACAATATGAACTATCAAATGGACAAACACATATGGCAGAACTTGACGGCATGGAATCGAAGTGTTTCCAGCACGAACTTGACCACTTGGACGGTATCACTTTTAACAAGCGAGTCTCAAAACTGAAATGGGACATGGCAAAAAAGAAAGCACAAAGAAATTAAAAAAAGGAAAAAGGACTAAAGTATGGAAGATATTAAACGGAACTTACAACAAGCAGACTTCAATACAGAAGGACGTGGAGAGATTAATTTGTGCAATACAACAGGAATTGGAATGGGACAAGAAGGACATAGCAACATTTATAAAGATACAACAAGGCAACATAGATTGGAGTGGAGATGTTAGAAGCAAACGAAGGACTAGAAAAAATATTCGAAGACGCAGTTAAAGAAGCAGAGAAGAGGAAACACGAGTATGTAACTATAGAACATGTTTTAATTTCGCTAGTTAAAGACCAAACAATCGGAACCACACTAATCGAATTTAAAGTAAACGTTGGTGCACTAATTAAAGATGTTGAAAATTATCTTGATACAAAGTGCAACGACATAGTTTCCAAAAGTAAAAATCCAATAGTTCCAAGAAAAACAGCATCACTGGAGAGACTGATGAACAGAGCATTCACACAGGCACTATTCCAAGGCAGACAGGATGTAACATCAATAGACATACTAATCAGTATATTTGCAGAGAAGAAAAGCTATGGTGCGTTCTTCCTTAAGAAACACAAAGTAGATAAACAGGATCTAATGGATCTTGTGTCCACAGAGACTATACTTGATGAAGGGATGGCGTCAATGGGCGGACAAGAGCATGGAGGAGAACAAAAATTAAGACCCAACCAAGCAGATAGAATATTAAAGAGTTACTGTGAGAACTTAAATCAGAAATACTTTGACAAGAAGATTGATCCCGTAATAGGTAGAGACGAGGAAACAAACAATTTAAAACAGATACTTGCTAGAAGAAACAAGAACAATGTTCTTATAGTAGGTGACCCGGGTGTTGGTAAAACAGCAGTTGTAGAAGGACTTGCGAGAAGAATTGCAAAGAACAAGAATGATATACCCGAGTACTTGAAAGATCATATTGTTTGGAGTCTAGATGTTAATTCATTGATAGCAGGAAGTAAATTTAGAGGCGACTTCGAGGAAAGATTAAAAATGATTGTAAATGCATTAGATCAAAAAGGCAAGTCAATACTATTCATTGACGAAGCACACATGATAGTTGGTGCTGGTGCAACAGGACAAGGTAACAACATGGACATGGCAAACATGCTTAAACCTGCACTACTAAAAGGTTCAATAAAAGTTGTTGCTTCGACTACCTGGGAAGAATACAGGAAGTATTTTGAAAAGGACAGAGCATTAATGAGAAGATTCCAGAGACTACAAGTTGGAGAACCTTCAAAAGAAACATCGGTTAAGATATTAAAAGGTGTTAAACAGTATTATGAAGACCATCATGGTTGTACCATAACTGACGAAGCCTGTGAGGATGCCGTTGATTATTCAAGCAAATTTATTGCAGACAAGAAATTGCCAGATAAGGCAATTGACATTATAGATGTTGCCTGTGCGAGACTGAGACTGAACGGAGTCAAGGACGGTGTTATAGATCATGAGGAGATAATACATGAACTATCAGTAATGACAGGAATCAGTATTGAACAGCTATCTCAGAAACAAGCAAGTAATTTAAAAACACTTGAAGAGAAGATGAAGCTACAGGTATTTGGACAGGACAAAGCAATCAACACAATCACAGACAAGATACTTGTTGCAAGAGCAGGACTTAAAAACTTAAACAAGCCAGTTGGATCGTTCCTATTCCTAGGACCAACAGGTTGTGGTAAGACCGAGACTGCAAGAACACTGGCGAAAACACTAGGTGTAGAATTGGTTAGATTTGATATGTCAGAGTATCAAGAGAAACATTCTATTTCAAAACTGATTGGATCACCCCCAGGCTACGTAGGCTATGAAGACAGTAACATGGGTGGTGGTATGTTTATTAACGAAGTAGAAAAGAATCCACACGCAGTTGTGCTGTTTGACGAGATAGAGAAAGCACACAGAGATGTATCTAACATGTTGTTGCAGGTTATGGACTACGGGACAGTGACAGGATCTAATGGCAAGAAAGCCGACTGCAGAAACATAACACTTATAATGACATCTAACTTGGGTGCAGAAGACATGGAGAGAAACAACATCGGGTTTGGACCAAGTGAAAGAACAGGCGAGGATGACAAAGCACTTAAAAAGTTCTTCCCACCGGAATTTAGAAACAGGCTGGATGCGGTTATTAAATTTAACAAACTAGCAGAGAAAACAATGAAATCTATTGTTAAAAAGTTCTTGCAAGAGTTAAACACAATGACCATGGAGAAAGATGTAGAAGTCAATGCAACAGATCAAGCACTTGACTACCTGGTTAAGAAAGGCTTTGATGCCAAGTTAGGTGCAAGGCCATTACAGAGAATCATAGATGAGGAGATCAAGAATCCACTGTCTAAGATGATACTGTTCGGTGAACTAAACGAAGGCGGAATGGTAGAAGTTACACTATCAGAAGATGTAGTTCCAAAACTTACAGTGGTGTTCAGACCAAATAAGGTCACTACAAAAATTAAAGGCAAAAGTAAATCCGATGGTTCGACTACTAAAGTAAGCAATAAAGAAAGAAAGAAACAAAAATTGAAGAATGCGAAAACATCATAACAAATTATACTATGGCAAGTATCGTTACAAGACGGTATTCGAGATGCCAGGTAGTCTAATGTTCTATCCTACAACCGACATACACTTGGCCTGGATCAAAAAAGAATATCCTGATGCCCCTAACATGAACAAGTTAGCAGACTTTATAATGCAACACAGGGACAGTATGAGATTCCGTATGCAAGACAGGAAAGCAATATTCTATGCAAACGAGAGTATGTCTAAAGAGTTGGTAGAGGCATTTACAAATTATCATATCAAAACCGAAGTAGTGGATCCTAAATTTGGGCTACTAGACAAAAATGCTGTAGGTTGTGATAGATTGCCGCATGGCAAGTACAAATATCAAGTGCATTTAAAAAAGGACGTACACAAACATATCAATGAAATGGAAAGAGGAGCACTGCGAGAATTCATTGAGAGAAATATAGACAACTGTCTCATCACTAACAAGTTTGTACTAGACTTCCTGGAAGATAGGTCTCCGCACTGTTACCATGGATACTTTTATGTACAGGACGAAAAATTTTTAACACCAATATATATGATAGCACAGAAAGGAATAGACAAAGTAATTAAATTTGTCGAGGTAAAAAAATGAACGCAATAAAAAAACTACAAGAGCACAATATATTTAAAAGAGATTCTATTGTAGAATCTGTAATAATGAAGGATTGGATGGGATCACCTGTTGAGAAAAAGGTTCATCTGATAGTGAGAAAAACAAGAAAAGAAGATTGCCTTTGTGAGGAATACGGTGAAGCAGATGGTAAAGCATACAAGATAAAATATCTAGATATAATGACTGTGGACGGGCAAGAGCCAAACGAACTAGCCGCTGTGTACGGGCTAGGTCCAAAAACAGCAAGATTCAAGAGACGTAAAGAACAATAAATAACAACGATGGCACAGACAAGCACAACATTAATATCATCTAAAGCACATGTAACCACAATTACAGGTAGTGACATTAGTTTTACTGCGACGTCCGGAGTCTATACTATAAGTTCGACTAGCACTGTTTTGACCGGATCTGGAAAACTTGCAGTCTTTGATTTAATAACAGTCACAGGCACAAGCAACAACAACTCAACTTTCACTGTAAAATCTGTTGTATCAACAACAGAAATCACTGTTGAAGAAGTTGTGACAACGGAAACAGCAGATGGATCTACATCCACGTCACTAGACCATACAGGATTTGTTTCAGACAAGGCCAAAGGCGACGGCTACTATTCACAACCAGACGGGGTACACACAGTTGCATACCAAGTTACTTCTTCATTCAACGCAGATGCAACAATCAAGATGCAAGGTTCTCTAGCAACAACACCAACCGAAGATGATTGGTTTGATATAGCAGATACAACATTCACAGCGGACACCAGCACAGTAACTTCAAGTGCTAACTTCACAGGCAACTATGTTTGGGTAAGATCAAGAACACAATCAATGACTGCCGGCACTGTAAACTCGATACTTTTAAATTCATAGCATAAACAGTAGGTCTTTTAAAGACCAACTAGGTTGACAAATACCTAGGGCATAGTACAATTAAACTATGACAGATAATGATATAGAAAACATACAAACAGTAGACGTAAAAGTAACCGCAGAATCAATTGACGCACATGTATTATGCCTCAAAGAAAATGGATACAAAGTTGAACGATCTTGGACATCCTGGACAAAATACATCCTAGCATTTTTATTAGGTGGATATGTCATTGGAGTGGTACTCTAATGAGTTTAATCCAAATAACCTGCACCAATAACGACAGGACCAAAGAAGCAGAAGTGCTAGAACGCACAGACAAGTACATGAAGGTACTTGTCCCGGGCACTCAGTTATTCATAGAGATGTTCAGAGATGATGTAAATATCCCATACACAGGACACACAGCCGGATTGGAATTTGAATGGGAACCGAAAAACTAAAATTTAAACTAGAACTATACGCTACGATGTGGGATCAGTCACCAGTCGCAGAGATACTAGTCAACGACAAGAGCCATTTCAAGGGAGATATCACAGGCACTGAAAACAAACCTGATGTCGTTGAGTTCGAGCATGAACTCGAAGAAGGAAAAGATTACAGTTTAATCATAAAGAGATCAGGAAAAGGAAAGAGACAAACTGTGGTCAACGAGAATGGCGATCTACTCAAGGACCAACTGTTGCACATAAAAGACATAGAGATTGATGAGATAGACATAGGAGCACTTGTATACGATGGAGTATACACACCGGAATATCCTGAGCCATGGGCAACACAGCAACGTGAGGCAGGAAAAGAATTACTAGAGTCATTCAAGATGGTGACATCCATGGGTCACCATGGTGAATGGAGATTAAAATTTACATCACCTTTCTACATGTGGCTGTTAGAGAACTTGTATTAAGAAAATGATAGTTGTGACCGGCAACTGCTTGAGTTCGGGCTACGAAATGTTAGACCCCATTATATTCAAAGAAGACTTCAAAACATTAATAAGCCTGCCAGAAGATGAGTATTTTGACAAACGAATGGAAAAGATTTACGATCAATATCTAAGAAACGATCCCAAGTACCAAA
>Ga0307488_10003478_pt1 | contig 13173 bp, 20 predicted proteins | sample SB02metaG_FD_202248 | JGI IMG/M metagenome (GOLD analysis project Ga0307488, IMG submission 202248) | Sea-ice brine microbial communities from Beaufort Sea near Barrow, Alaska, United States - SB 0.2 | ecosystem: Environmental > Aquatic > Marine > Coastal | place: USA: Alaska | collected...
TATTTATTTTTATTTATAATTATTAATATATATTTGCCCTGTATTATTGATATAAATAAATAATCTTTAATAATGTTAAATATTATTTAATTGTAATTAATACACAAAAAGTCCCGTCCAGACCGCAAATAAATCCCTCAACCCCCAATCACACTGGGGGTTTCTTTTTGGTGAGGTGCAAAATGAGGTGGAACTCCAAGAATTAGCTCCTTTTTTACACAATAAAATCTGTCTGTCTGTCTACCCTAGACAAAGAAAACATCATAAATTCATCATGCAATTTATTGGAGTGTGTCCTCCAATTATTACAGCACATCCAATTGCTGGTTTTTTCCCTGCTTTAGCATAAGCCATTGCATAAGAAGTGAAATCAATTCCACATCCAGTCTGAGTTCCAAAGACCTTGAAATTTCTTCCACAAGAATACTCTGTATAAGCTTGCACGTGGAGATGTCCCTGAACTGTACTCTGCATGTCTGCTTTTGATTTTGTTCTTGCTGTTCCTGCTTCTCCATGAATATATTGCACTGAGTCATATTCAATCCTTTCAGTGAAATTCCATGTGGGAACTTCTAAAACATCTTTAAAATTTTTAATCCATTTTTTAGGAATTGCAGATGTTTGTGCTTTCCTCATTATCAAACGATCATGGTTGCCAATGATTACATCTGCAACAGGAAACTCTTTGTAGTATCTTTTAAGCCTGTCAATTGCCAATTCAAGCTCATCTCCTCCTGAATACCCATCAACATCTGTCTCATGATAGGAACTATAATGATTATCGATCACATCACCGATAAATATTGTTTGATTGCAATTAAAATTTGAATAAGTTTCTTTACAAAAATCAAAATATTCATCCAAATCAAAAGGACAATGAAGATCTCCTATCACAAGGATTCTGGATTCATCTTTTGTAATGTGATTATATGCAGCAAGTTTGTTGCCTCTGAGTCTTGGTCTTTCTTGATGCATTTATTGGTGTTTAGAGTTTCCAAATACTTTCTCGACCCCACGTGATCCAAAATATCCACCAATAACAATGGACAACAAACCAGTGATTGAGTCCAGAGGATAATTTAAAAACCATCCTATCACATAGCTGATTGTTAAAAATATCAATGTCAATGGTCTCACATTTGAGGACAGAAAACCAGATCTTGAATCTGCAACCCACCTTCTGGTTGTTCCATCAATTTCAGCTCTCTCATTTTTTAGTTTTTCAAGGGCAATTTTTTTGTCTGAATCACTCATGTCACTTCCACCAATTATGGCTTGAATGACAGATCCAACAGGTGTGTCCCCTGCAATTGCCCCCACTACACTTGGGATTTTATTTAGTAAGAATTTTCCAACACTTGTTTGACTGAATTTTTTCTTTTCCATAAAATTGTGTTTCCTGTTGTCCCACTAATATGTCCAAGTGACATTGGGGGCTTTGTCTGGATCATTGTCCACGTGTATAAATGTGGAAGCAATTCCAATTCTGTTGAACCCTGTTTCTCTAAGAGAGGCAAGAATATTGTGTCTTTCTTGTGATGTATTACACGCCAAGTCTGCCGCCCATCCATACATGTGTGAAGATCCTTTTGAGCCTGCTTTTTTATTTTTTCCACCCACTCTTGAGTTGTGATTTTCACACCTGAAGCCGCTGTTGATCTTAAACGAAGTCCCCTTTGATATGGCTCTAGCGTGGTCGAGCATCTCAAGAAACTGAGGCTGCATATTAACACCAGTACTTTCAGCCCTTTGACAATCTTCACAGGGGCAATCAAATTCTTTATATTCAAAATAATTCATCTTTTATTTATTGTGAGTCCCATCACAAAACCCATCTGGATTTGATGACTGCCCACATTGGCAAATTTTTGGCTCTTTCATTTTTTCTTTTTTGCAATTTTCTTTTTAATTTCTTTTTTAAGCTCCTCAACATTATGCTCAATGACATCAGGGATTCCATCTTTGTCTTTGTCTTTGATATAACCGAAATACATTAAAATTAAAACCACTATTCCAGCAGTAAAAATCAAGCTCATTAATATTATGAATGTTTGCATAGTCTATTTTTTGTTTTTATTATCATGATCCATTGCCTCTTTTAGCATGATTCTGTCAAACATGTCATCTTGATTTTTCAACATGTCTTTTTGTAGCTTGATGATCATGCTCTCATAATCATCCTTTGCTTTTGTTAAATGACTGATATACTCTTCTTTTTTCTCAAGTGATTGTTTTAAAGCATTTACATCATCAGGCTTTGCTCCCACAATTGTTGAAATCACAATTCCAGAAGATGCACTCAAAATTCCAATTAATGTCATCACAATTTCTTTGTTGCTGTCTAAGACTGGAAACTGTATCAATGTGATAATAATTCCAATGATGAAAAAAAATATCAATAACGCACCGCTGTAATGCCTGATCTCTTTGGCAACCCCATTTCGTGGAAGTTTCATTTTCTAATTTTTTGAATGATTGATATTGTGGTATAAATACAGGCAAGGGCTAGAGACAAAAATTTCAGCTCTTCATTGATGCTGGTTAAATTAATAGCCAAAGCACTAAGATTGAAAAAAGCAATTTTCATTTCTTCCATTATTAAGCTATTAACTTGGAACTGTTTCACTATTAATATCTGCTCCAGTAAGACCATTTACAGTATAATTATTGCTATTTCCAGAAGTATCTGCTCCTATACTTTGTGAATTTGCGAGATATATTCGATACCCATTAGTTCCAAAACTTCCATCATAGACTTTTGGAAGCCAGTCTGAACCTACCGCTCCACCAAAATATGTGGGGTCTAAAGCTTGACCATCTACAAAATCCATTAAAGCCATTCTGCCATAAAAAGAATTAGTGTATCCAGTTGAATAAGCGTATTGCCCAATCATATTATAATGAGATGTATTATTAACATCCCCTTGAAAGTTTAATGCAGGATTTCCGGTCCCTGCTTCAGTTGTTACCGATACTCTACTTCCGTCAAAATATATTCTTGTTCTATCTGCTGCGGTTGAATTTGTAGTGTCTAAAACATAAACAATATGATGGTATTTTGATGCATCAGTAAAGGTTGATGTCGATTTTACGCTATTTTGTTGACCAGAACCACCACCAGTTGCGGTGTAAAAAGCTAGTTCTCCATTACTTTTCCAGTTACAATTTATTAAATTAACCAAATCGCCCGCAGAACTAAAATTTGCTGCATTCCAAATAATACCAAAACCAGTATTCCCTGTACCTCCTCTTTTTACCCATCCACTCCAAGTCCAAGTTTTTCTGTTACTTGCTGATGACGGTATTCTATAAAGAACATCCTTGAGTCCAGTACCTGGAGATGAAGTTCCATTAAATTGTACTGTATTGGTAGTTACCGCACTCGGAGTATTTCCTGCCGCAACTGTTGCAAAAAACTTTTCGTTAAATCCCATTTAGAAATAATTAGGTAATGAATACTCCACCACTTGTGCTTTTGTAGTTTTTGAGTTTATAGAACTTTCATGAGTTGCACAATCACTTCTTAAAGTTGCTCTTGAAGATGTAACATCCGAATCGGTAGTGTTTCCAAGTTCTTGGTCTCTAATAATTATCCAATCCGTTTTTGATAATTTATGACTATAAATGATTTTTAGTTTTTTAATTGTTTCAGCTTTTAATTCTGCTAAAGATTGAGCAAACGTTTTATTTTGAATTGGAAACGTAAAAACGCTATTATTTGCATCCCACTCAATAGAACCTAATTCTTGACTTTCCGTAATTGATGGAGTAACTATATTGTAAAATCCAAACGCTTCAAGTTCAGTATCATTTAAGGTGTTAAAACCCCCAATAATTTTTCCAAAACTTTTTGGTGCTGAATTAAATGTTTTAATCGTTCCGTTATCTAATTGTAATCCTTTCATAATTTTTATATTTTTAGCTTGGTGACGCATCACTTACATATGCACTAACTGCATAATTAAAAACCGCAGTTGCTGAATCGTCCACACATTGAACTTGTATTAGGTTTGTTGCTGCTCCGTCATAATCTACTGCTCCACATTTATTGAATACTTCGCTTGTTCCTGCATCTGAATCAAATGTGATTGTTTGCGCTCCTGTTAAATTATATATATCTATTGTTTGCCCTGCTTTAAAATTTGTAAAATCAAACTCAATAGCACCACTTAAAGTCCCACTCATTACAAAAACAGCACCTGTTGACCAGTCCAAACTATATGCACCTGTCAAGGTTGAAACTGTAACTGCTGCGGTATATCTATTTTCTAACTTATCGTGGGTAACATTATCATTTAAAATCTTTGCTGTTGTTACTGCATTTGATGCAATAGTCAAAGCAGTTGCACCTGTAACATCACCAGAATGATTTGCATTTGTTTCTTTGAGAGTGTTTGCTGTAATTGCAGAATTGATTGCATTTGCTAGTTTATCCGCTGTCACTGCATCATCTGCTAATTTATCCGTAATAACTCCACCATCATTCAAAGAGATTGTCACAACTCCTGTTGCATTATCTCTAGCAATTGGTGCTGTTGCCACAATAGAATTTACATCAGATGCATCATCTGTGTACAATTCAGATGTCATTGAATTTATTTTTGAAAATGCTGTGCGTAAGGGATCGCCATTTCCGTCATTCGCTGAAACCCCAATATTTATTTCCTGTCTAGCCATTTGATTATTAGTTAGTTATGTTATTTTATAGTTTTTATTATTATGATTGTGTTGCATCTGCTTTTATTTGTGTTGTATCTGCTGAAAGCAAAGTTGTGTCTGCTGTTAAAAATGCCCCATCAGCATTTGCAGGATAAATGAATCCCCATCCATTGGGAGCATTTACATCTCCCCACCAGCTTATTGCATATATTGATCCGTATCCACTCATTACAATACAAAATCAATGGTGAAAGACTCATGATCTGGTGATACATCATCATTGGTGTTTGAATACCACTCAGGAAAGTTTGCAGAAGCATAAAAAGCCATGTGATCAAGAAACCTCTCTTTGTAACTTTCAGCCCTGTCTCTCTCAATTTGCACAAGCTCTTTGACCTCTTGTGATGTTGCCACTTTGCTATTCTTTGAAGTATGCACAAAAATTCCTTTATTTGAAACAGTGTAGTTTCCCTCAAGCAAATACTCTGCAACTGTGAGGTGGATCAAGATGGGTTTGATGTAATTATTTAATAAATCCAGATGATTTGTTGGAATTGCTGTTCCATTATTAATCAAAGCAGTGATTGCATTCACATAATAATCATATAAATCAGTTCCAATTGTTTGTCTTAGATTTTGAGTCTGGCTCAAATGAAGTGCTGGAGTCAATCGATCTGCATCAATATTCCCATCAATTATTGGAGACCTTCTCACAATGTCCTCTTTACTACAAAATAAAACTTCAGCCATTTTCTGTTTTTAATATTTCCCCTTATCTTCTCTCATAATTGGAGCCTGTCCAACTTCAGAAGGTTGTTTTGGCAGCTTGAAACCCCTCCTGATTGCATCTTGCACACTTATTTTATCAGTTCCAACTAGTGCAGCTCCTCCCCATGCTTGACCTTCTTTGTTGAGCCTTTTCATGTAGACTCTTCTCTCGAATATATGGTGGCAGTAGGAACCTCCTTTCCACTTAAAAAGTGAGTATGCTTTCCCTTTATGCCCAAAATCTTTGTTTATTCCCTGAAAACTTAGGAAATCAATATCTTCTTTTCTGTAAACAAGACCTTTGCTCATCATATTTTCACAAAACTCTCTGCTTTTGTTCCCTTTTTTATTTGCTGGAACTCCTCTGCCTCTCACATATTTATACCTTACTTTGAACATTTCAGAGTCAAGTGATGAATCAGTTTGTGGTTTGCTTAATTTTAAAGTATTCAAATACTGTTCAGGGTGAAAATCATCAGGCTCATCACTGGCATCTTCCACAGAAATCAGCTCATAACCATCCAAATTTTCTTCTTCTCCCACCTGATCCATAAGTTTAATCATCTCAACTCCCATTTCATCAGAGAGATGAGGGAAATCACTAGACATTTCAACATCTTTTTTTGTGGCTTTTATAGGAACACAATTGGGAACTTTTTTTCCATTTTTTGTTTTATATCCAACCATTTCATATCCTTCCCAACATGGTTTTTTTAGATCATGACTCTCACAAGGCATAAAATAAACTTCACCATCCATTTCCATTTCATGAAATCCTGAACAGCCCATAATTTCAGCAACTGCCATTGCTTCTTCTTTTGTATAATATGCCTCTTTTCCATCTATATCAACAGCTAGTGAAAGCTTTTGACCAGTCTCTTCTTCTTTTTGTTCTTGAGTCACCAAAGTTTCATCTGTGAACTCAATTGGAGTCAATGTCTGCACATAGATTTTTAATGAAATTCCATTCACTGCAAGGATCTCCTCAATTGCATCAATGATGTCTGCTTGATAGGGTTTAATGACTACATTTTCAAAGAGATTATGAGCATTGAGAATTTCTTCAGAATTTGATCCTAATCCACCACTTCCATCTCTAATTCCAACCAACAAAGGACTGGTGATTCTGTTTGCTAAAAGCAGTTTTTTTGTACACTCTTCACTGATGTATTCATAAACATCAGCAGCATCAGACACACTAATATCTTCAATGGTTGTTTTATTGTCAGGGGAATCACTAAATGACACAATGATCTTCTCTCCATTTGCTCCTGAGAGCTTGTTCAGGATCTCCTGTTTGATTGCATGTTGTTTTTCCTGTGTAGGTACTCCATTCGAAAAACTAACGAGCTTCGTGCCTGAAAATGAGTTTGAAACTTCATTCACCAAATACGAAGAAATGTCGCACTCAAGGTTTGAATAATTTAACGCAGAGACCCAATCAGGCGGCGAATAGTAATGCATTGAAGGAATAAACCTTCTGATGATATATATCTCATTTGCAGCTCCAGATCCAAAGACTGGTATCCTTGTTAATTTGTCACCTTCTCTGTGTTCACTCCATTTTGGTGAATAATAATATGCATTAATTTTGCCTTTGTCATCACATTTTTCAGCTCTCAAAGTCTCTCTGTTAAAATGAGAAACTTGCACCACTTTTTTGCCACTATAAGTCACTTGAAATGCAGCCTCTCCCAGAAGCTTATAATCCATGCAAATTCTTTTTAAATCTTTTGCTTTAAATAGATTTTTAAAAGCAGCAAATTCATCTGGCTTTCTGTTAGCATCAAGTGCTGAGAAGCCCTTCCCCATTATTTGACCTACAACTCCAGTGACTATGCTGTTTGTGGTGGGAGAGTTTAAAAAAGCATTGATTAACTCTGTATAAAAATCATTATGATCCCCATACCCAACATAATCAGAATGAGGATCTTCATAGATCTCAGGTGTCTGATAAGCTGCTAAATTTAAAACATGGAAATCACTATTCATAAACTAGAAAATCATTTGAGGCACTTGTATTTGTGATAAATTTGCCTGTGTTGGGTGAATATGTGCTGACTGATTGATTTGTTCCAAATATTTTATCTCTGTATAAAACAGAGTTTGTTGCAGTATTTGAAACCTCTAGCAAATAAGTCTGATCTTTTGCTGTATCAAGTCCAAAATTTGCTGTGTAAGTATAATAATATTTTAAAGCTGTCAAGCTTGAAACTGTTGCAGAGTAAACTTGCTTATTTTCCTGCTCATTTTTAATCACTACTTTGAAAATTGCTGCCCCTGTTGGTGTGTAACTTCTGGGGATTATATTAATTGTGTGATTTGCTTGTGTTCTGTCTAATACAATCATTACAACATTTTAAAAGTCCCTTGAGACATGTTGAAAATTTTGTTTTTGTTTAGTGTTTTGAGTTGCTCCTCATCTAATATTTTGGAAACCTCTTTTTCAGAAATATTTTCAAAGTCAGTCTCTGAAACTAGCTTAAAAGTGTATTGTGTTTTTTTGTCTTTCATGTGTTTGTTTTTATGGTTTTGTTAGGGCAGCATCATGATGATAACTACCCAGAACAAAACACAAATTTTAAGAGTTAGTCCCAGCAGTGATTGTCACTGTTGCACTACTCATCCCAGCAAATGGATTTGCTACTGTTGCACCATTCATCAGATCTGGAGGAGCTATTTCCTCAGAACCAAATTCAAGAACATACCCAGCCATATCGGCACGAGCATCCCCAGATTGCATTGTGGCTGAAGTCAATGAATTTCCATTCACTTTTCCTAAACACCATGCATTCCCATTCCTGTCGCTAACGACGATTTGCGGTCTACCGTAAGCCAAAAGTTTTAATTCAGCTCCGTCCTCTTTGCTCAATTTTGGAAGAGTCAAAGTGAGTGCAGTGCTGAAAAAAGTTGTTCCATTATCTTTTGAAGTGGTTGCAGTTGTTGTGAATGAATTTCCTGCACCATCCAAATCATAACGAAATGCTGTGAAACTCCCTGCCATATCTGAAATGGCATCTGATGCTTCTGTGATTGCACCATATAATCCATAAGAGGTGATATACACAGCAGCAATGCCCCCCTGAATATCTCGGCAATTAATTGCTCTCCCCCTCGTTACTAAACAAGCCATAAATTTTTGATTTTAAAATAGTCAGGGGAGTTGCCTCCCCATCCTATATGGTTAATAATTAAGAGTAAAAAACAACTTCAGATCCTATCCCTAGCGTCACACCAGCAGATCCACGCAATATCACTCTTGAGTTCTGTGAACCCCAGCTAGCTCCATCAATTACTGAAGCATTATTCATGTCTGAGAATAAAGAAGTTCCAAAAATCAAATTGTCTTTAGTAGTGGCAACAATATCCGTTGAAGTCATACCCGGACAGTGAAGCAGCTTGATTCCATCAAAATAAAGCTCCTGTTGATTTCTGTACCAAGTCCCCATTTTGTCATCAACACCAGTTGTCACATTTGAAGAATTGGCTGCACCAAATCCGCCCAAACTTCTTATGTAAGACTGATAAACTGCCGTAGGCACATAAAGGTATAAATCCTCCTTACCATAGACTGTCGTTGGGATTGCATCGACTACGCGCCCTAATTCTGTCGTTACTGTCGAAGCTGTTATTGCAGCTTTTGCCACATCAACAACATCTCCATTTGCAGCAGCTAAAACTTCAAATCCATTAAAGGGAATTGATGCAGATGCAGCAGTTCCCTGCCAGATTGCAGTTTCCATTGCAGCAGCAGTTTTTTCAACTACATGCTCAAGAATGAATTGTCCAAATGTTTGTGGCAATGTTGAATTGATCCCTTTCATTTGCTCGCTTTCCCATCCATTTCTGAAATTTTTTGCACAAACTTCCATGTTCACTTGGATTTCTTTCGGCTCAAGAACAATCTCCGTTGTTGTCAATGTTCCCGTTGCATCAAAATCACACGTTCCCGGTTTGATCAAATTAGCATCAGAACTTAAAACCTGAATAACTTCTTTAAATTTTATATTATCCCTGATATCAATTGCACCTGAATCAAGTGTTTTTCCACTCAACAAACTCGCAGACATGTAACCCTGTGCTGCCTTGCCTGAGAACGTAGTTGTGATATTGTGCGTACTTCCTAAGTCTACTTTCATTTTCTTTTTTTTAATTTTATTTATTTTTATTATGCTTCTGATGCCCAAACTCCATCACCACCTGTGATGTAGTATTCTGTTAATGCAACAGCCTTTAAAATAACAAAGTCACCTTTTGTTGCAGTTGCTTTTGTGTTGATCCAGTCTTTGTTCACTACTCCTCCAGAAGAGACAGCAGCTACTTTGCCATGAATTGCATCAGCAGCATTTGGAGAAATTGTGATGATGTTGTTTCCATCTGCTCCAGTGTTTCTGAATGTGAATTCCATTCCTATGTTCTCAGCACTAATTTTTGGAAGAGTGATCACTTTTGCATCTGTTGCAATGTTGAATTCACCTCCAGCTTGATTTGCAAAAACATCCTGAGTTTCTGTCAAAGTGATTTGCTTTGATCTAGCTCTAAGGACATCATTACTTGTATTAATTGTATTTGACATTTTTTAGTTTTTATTTGTTTATATATATCATCTCTCTAATTCTGTTGATTTTAGAATTAGTTTTTCTCGGTAAATTGCTTTGTGGCTCTGAAGCTGCTTCTGGGTTGTGTGCAATTGGCTCAACAACTTCTGCTGTCAATTCAACATCCTTTACTTCTTCACTCAATTCTTTTTTCTCCAAAAGAGATTCAATCATTGATTTAAGCTCAGACACTTCTTCTTTAGTTGCATAAACAACCTTTTGTGTTGTTTCAGTTGATTTCACTGGTGCAGTTGCTGATTCATTTGCTTCAACTTCTTCTTCAACTTCTTGCTCAACAGGAGCTTCTTCAGTTGCATCTTTAATCTCAGCAATGATTCCTTCTTCAGTTACAGTAAGCAATTGCCCTGTCTCAAGTGTATATTCACCAATTGGGAGGCTTATTTTCTGCTCATCTTCACTGATGATAAAAACCTCATTTTCTGGTGCAAATTCAAGACTCTCAATTGAGGTTCCATTTTCAAGCTTCATTGTTTCCAATTTGACTTCAGTCTCTGATAATTCTATTCCAAGAACATCCTTTATTTGGTTTACTATTTGTATAGCTTTCATGTATTTAGATTGTTATACTATAAAAACGTATAGCCCCCCAAAAAGGGATCACTTTTTTGAGCTTATTTTGTTATACTTTCCCAATGCCTTGTGCATACATCTCACCAGTACAACATTTTTTATCATAAGTTTTTCGGTCTTTACAGAGACACCCTCTTCTTCCATATTTTGGAGATGTTCTGCTGACTGTTTTTGATTCTTTTTTGTTTCTATTCATTGCACTCTTTTAATATTTTGCTGATTTCATCAATAAAGTCTTGAGCTGCTGCCTCTTCTTTGATGGTGCTGTCTTTAGGTCTTGCCATTTTATCACTGAAAAAAGCTTCAATAGAAAAACCTTTGACTTTTCCAGTTTTCACATAGTCCTCCCAGATCTCATCATTGTCACACTTGACACTGACCATCCAAGTGCCGACAGGAACGTTTAAATTGTAGTGTCTTGACTTATCTTTCTCACTCTCTACAATCCAACTCTCCACCACTGTAAGTCCCTTTAAATCGCTCTGATGCTCCAAAGTGCTATTTGATTGATTCCCTTTAATGAAAAACAATTCACTTGCTTTCCTAACTGTTTCAGAACTAAAAAAAATATAATAGTCCTCTGCTCCAGTTGAGTCTTTCCTAAAAATTGGGCGATTAGGAACAAGGGCAGCTCCAAGAAGCAATTTCTTCTCTTTGTCCTGTTCAGCAAATTTGAACTCTTGATTTTTTAAAGCAATGAAATCCTCTTCAATTGCTGGTGATTCAACGATTGATATCGCAGAGATTCCATTGTCATCTTGCAAATTTTCTTCATCCAGTACTAATTCAATTATTTTCATATTTTGGTTTTTTAGCCTATTGAGGCTGATTCAATTATATTTCTCTCTAATGATTGGGCAGTTGATACATCACTTGCAGTCACATAAGCTTTCACAGGCTCTTGAGTTTGACCACTGATGGTTTCTGCAAGTTGACTCTGAGGATTAGCTCCCACAACATTGAAGGCTGGAGGTGAAGAAGCTATTGCACCCCTTGCACCTGAAACTGATCCTGTTGATCCACCACCACCACCCGGAACAGTTTTCAGAATGTTTTTTGCTTGAGCAGCAGCCCCAAGAACAGCAGCAATTTGTGTTGCATAAAAGATTGGAAAAGCTAAAGCAGCCCCCGGTCCTGCAAGTGCCGCAGTGTCTTGTGCAATTCTCAAACCTTTAATCAATCCAACACCAGTCCCAATTGCAATCTCAGCAATTGCAGCAGCTTTGCTGGCAGCAGTTCCCTCTTTAAATAATCCACCAATTTGCCCAATTGCCCCACCTATTGCAGAAGCCAATTGAAATTGAAGTTCCATTTTTGCTTCAGCAATCACTTTTTCTTCAGCTAGTTTCTCAGCATTTAAAGCAGAAAGTTTTTGTTCACTGGCAACTTTAAAATCTTCAAAAGCCTGTTCTGCATCACTTCTTGCTTGTGTACCTTCTTTGTAAAGAAGGATTTTACTTTGGAGTCTTTCCCTTTCAATCCTGTCCTCTTCTTCAGCAGCAAGGATCAGTGCATTAATTCTCTCAAGGTTGTCCAGCTTCAGTTCTGCTGCAAACTCTTTTTGAGAAATTGCTCTGATGTTTTCAGCTTCTGTTCTGCTGTTTATCAGATCAGTCTCCTCAACTAATAATCCAACCCTGTTGACATCTTGCTCAGATATAAATCCAGTAATATTTTCAAGCACATCAGCATAGACTTTTTCAGCTTCTATGAGTGCAACTTTTTTGTCAATGTTTTTGGAATCAGCAGCAAGAATTTCAGTTGCAAGATCAACCTGTGTTTGTGCATTAGCTTTTTGCAATTTTTCCTGCTCACCTAAAACAACCAAGAGCTGATCATTTGCTGCTGTCCTTTCAGCCAAACTTTTTGAAACATCATCTCTGATCTGTCTCTGAAGTTCTGCATCTCTTTGATATTTGAATTGAAGTTTGTCATTTTCAGCAATTGCAAGCTTTGCATCATTTTGAAGTTGAACAATTCTTTTTGCTCTTGAATTTGCAGCAGTTACATCAATTGTGTCAAGTGATTTCTGGGTTGCATCAGCCACACCTTGAGCCAATTGTCCAACTTCACCAACAGCTTCTCCAAAATTATCTTTAATTTGTTTTCCTGCATTGCTTATGTTCTCCCCTGTTTTATCAAGTTTATCCCCAACAGTTTGGATCTCTTCATTGAGTCTTTTAATAGTTTCAGGATCATTGCCTCCAAGAAATGACTCCTCCCATGCCAGTTGTGCCTTTTTAAAATTCAGCACTAATCCTTGAATCATTCCCACAAATACATTCAAAGAGATAGTCAAAGCACCTCCCAGAACTTTCTGCATGGCATCAAATCCACCAGTTGCATCACTGACAGCTTTAAACATGTCAACAAAAACTTGAGCAGCTTGAGCAGCAACATCCTGAATGGTTTTCATCACAACAGAGACACCATCCATCACCTCTTGATTGTTTCTGAGTCCCTCAACTAAGGTTGCAAATCCTGCAACTAATAAAGCAAGACCACCAACCAACAAACCTTTGACAGCACCACCAACAACTTGCACACTTTTTTTAAG
>Ga0307488_10003479_pt1 | contig 13172 bp, 9 predicted proteins | sample SB02metaG_FD_202248 | JGI IMG/M metagenome (GOLD analysis project Ga0307488, IMG submission 202248) | Sea-ice brine microbial communities from Beaufort Sea near Barrow, Alaska, United States - SB 0.2 | ecosystem: Environmental > Aquatic > Marine > Coastal | place: USA: Alaska | collected 2017-05-06
TTGTTTATGTAATGGCTGAAATTTCTGGTCGCACACCTGTTGAAATTATTGCCGATGTCGCTGCAGACTTAAGCTATTCAAAGCTCAATAGTCGACATCTTGATCAGCTAATCGCTCAAGATGACTCCGGAAATAGTGCTCAAGCTAACCTTCAACATACTAAAAACGTTAGACCAACAAATTGGCAAAGCCGAACTTTTTTAAACTCGGGTGGGGGCGATTTTTGGGCCTTACCCGAAGACATTAAATTAGTATGGAGTGGTGAAGGTGAATGGCGTATTACCATTAGAGTGTTCAGAGACATGGGGCTAGCATTTGCTTTTGCCCTTGTTGGTATTTATTTTGTCCTCCGTATTCAAACCGCTTCAACCGCATTATCTCTTATCATCATGTCAGCCATTCCGTTAACCGTCATTGGTATTATGCCTGGTTTCTTTATGCTCAATCAATTTGGTGAGCGAGAAATTGCAGGGGCGCCAGAGCCGATATTATTTACTGCAACAGCCATGATAGGCATGATCGCTTTAGCAGGGATTGTCGTCAGAAACTCACTTATCTTAGTCGAATTTATTACCCAAGCCAGGGCGCAAGGGGCAGCGATAAAAGAAGCCCTCCTTCAAGCGGGAGCCGTAAGGATGAGACCAGTATTACTGACGGCAGGAACCACTTTATTGGGTAATCTCATTATCACCTTAGATCCGGTATTTAGTGGCTTAGCCATTGCTATTATTTTTGGCATTATCTCATCAACCGTATTCACTTTATTCGTTGTTCCTATTGTTTATTTATTGGTTTTTGATAAACCAGTAAAAGATAACAGGCTGGCACCATGAGCGACGTTTGATCAAAAGAAAGCTTTGTCGATTATCTTGCAAAAAATCGAACAACGAAAAACAGACAAAAACGAACAAAGGAGTAAATAATATGGAACAAGCGTTAATAAAAAAAGCCTCAATTGCACTGCTGACTCTCACGGGCTTATTATTGAGTGTTGCCTGGTTTGCCGGTTTGTTTAATGACAAGGTCTCGCCAAGTATTGCTGAACCACGAGTCAGAAGCTATCAAAATATCTTTACGGTGACACGACAAAACAATATTGTTTTTGAACCCATTGCTGCGACTGTTACCGCTAAACAAGCAAGCATTATATCGTCACGCATATTGGCACGTATCGATGATATCTTGGTAAGAGCGGGTGATAGCGTGGAGGAAGGGCAGTTGTTGATTAAATTAGAACAATCTGAACTTCAATCACATGTGTTACAGGCGAAAGAGCAAGTCAATGTTGTACTAGCTCGTTATCTAGAAGCACAGAAAAATTTTGAACGCTCGAAAGACATTCATCATCAAAAGCTAATTTCTGATGTTGCATTAGATAAATCCCAAGCCGACTTTACCGCATTGTTGGCTGAATTAAATACCGTAAAACAAGTGCTAAAACAGGCACAAACCACATTAAGTTATACCGAACTTAGAGCGCCGATGGATGGCCGGGTCGTAGATCGTTTTGCCGAGCCGGGCAATACCGCACAACCAGGTAATAAACTACTCTCAATCTATAATCCGTTATCGTTAAGAGTTGAAGGTCAAGTAAGAGAAACACTAGCCTTTAAGTTAACTCAAGGCCAAACCATTGAAGTACAACTACCAACATTGAATCAATTATTGCCAGCGAAAATAGAAGAAATTGTACCTGCGGCTAATACGGGCTCTCGCAGTTTTTTAGTGAAGGCTAGTATTAAATACCAAGAGCAACTGTTACCAGGAATGTACGCCAGAATGCTAATTCCTGCGGGCAGTGAAAACGTTATTTATTTGCCCAAAGATCGTATAGCTCAAGTAGGACAGTTATCAGTGGTTTGGGTTAATGAAGGAGGGCTCGCTCAACGCCGTTTTGTCCGTTTAGGCAAAGAAACGGCAACGGGTTTAGTGGCCATAATTTCAGGTTTAGACGTTAATGATCAGGTACTGGTTAAGCCTTAGCTATAGGGTGTTAATGTTGGAACACTTTCAAGCCAGTATTTTTAGGTATGGGTCACATCAGAGTGTCATAAAGCTCTAAGCCTCTCAGGTTAGCTGTTGTGCATACCTTGTTAGAAAGTGATCTTAGTCAGATATAAAGTAATAACTTAGTGAAATAGACTACAATAATGATTGACGCTAATGAAGATAAGGATATTAACAATGGATAAGATTAATTCAGCGCTTGAGTTTGAGATAGTCAAGGAATTTAATTTGCGTTTGAAATCGATAAAAAACGACCAAAAAGAGAGAGAGCTAATAGGTGTTTTGCTCCATGCGGCAATAGATTCGGTTAACGACAGGAGTAGTTACAACACTCTAAACTTTATTGGTGATGTCGGTGATTAGTACCATATGACAGACCGACAGTCCTCCGAGCCTATACCTCTAACGTTACCTTTATTGATTACACCGCCTAGATAATTATGCTTGCTTCGTATTAATATTACCTCTATGTATGACTCAACTCACTTGTGGGTAAGGCTACTGATGATTTTCTATTGATACTGATAGTAGTATATAGCCAACAATAATAGGCAATAGCCGACCATAGGAATTAGGGTTCCTCAAATAAAAAAATTCAACTGTGGCCCCTATTATTCTAGAATTCAATATCTGAAAACCTTGTACCCTTGATGAAAAAATTACTGGCGGGTGAACCGTGAGAAGTGAAATTTTGAAGAACTTGCCATGTCACTGATCTAAATGAATGACAGTATTCTTACATCCGTGAAGTTAAGCCTCAAATATTTGAAACGCAACATGAAATACACTATTCCAGTAACTCGGACCATGTCATCCTAGGAGGGCTTTTTGGATCTAATGTGACGATGCCTCAATAAGTCATTGCAAACGTAGCTATTGAATTTCCTCTTGAGCGTATTTAAGTCAAGAGCACATAGACTGTAAAGTATAGTCTCAAGACTGAAAAGATTGAACTCAAGCAGATTGTGAATATCGCTGATTTTGACCTTACTAAGCACGTAGATGTAACAAAACTTAATTCACGTATCGAGAGTGTCGCAAAAGAGTTATGGCAAAAATTTTCAGACATGTTCCCATTCAAGCCTTCTAACAAAGTAGAGTTGCAGCTTTATCAGAGAAAAGCGATTGTGCCCTTACCAACAGACAAACTGAGCGTGCTATTGCAGCAGCTAATTAGTCAAAACCAGTAGAAAAACCATCGATTGGTCATGGCTCCGATGTTATATTTAATAGCTTAATGATGGAAAACGTAACGTTGAGCGATATTAAAAACCGTTGTAAATCTATAGCTAATGGTGTTTGGCTATGATTATGGATGCTATTTTTTTATTGTATGCTCCACCAAAAAACCACAAAAGTCTTATGTTATATTTATCAAAAATATATTGAATTAATAAAAGGAAATCAATTGATTGGCCACCTATTAGTTCTTCGCTGATAAAATGATAGCGAGCTACTTATGATAAAGTGGGTCACACGCTTGGCTAACCCATTTTCATGTTTTATTAGTTAATGCCAATTAACTCCACATCAAATATCAACAGTGAACCGCCGTCAATTTTACCTGAGTTACGGTCGCCATAAGCAAGTTCACTCGGAATAAAAAACCTTGTTTTTTCACCTATGACCATCAATTGCAAGCCTTCTGTCCAGCCTTTAATGACTTGATTTAAACCAAAGGTAATTGACTCACCCCGATCAACTGAGCTATCAAATACAGTGCCATCAATTAACGTGCCGTGATAATGCACGGTCACCTTGTCGTTGGCCGTTGGGTGTTGTGTTTCATCTGATGGTGTTAATACTAAATATTGTAAACCAGACGATGTGGTTTTTATGCCTTCTCTCGTTTGGTTTTTAGCTAAAAATGCGGTACCAATAGCGTTATTGTTTTCCGAGTTTTCTGCATTATTAGCGTTAGAGAAAAGGTAAAAAATAATGCCAACAGCAACGATTATCGCAAGTAAAATTTTCATAGTGTTTTCCTTAAATAATTTCTATCATCCTATCCTTTGTTATCTCATATGCCAACCTTGAATTTTGAATGTTTGTAACCATATTTATTTGATAGCCAGAGAATAGAGATTAATGTGGTAGATCATAATAAAGCAGAAGCGCGTCCCGCCGATCCAAAAGATATTATCAAAGAAGAGCAAGCATTTAAAAGTTTATTACCCATTTTCTCTTTTATTAAACCGTATAAATTAATGGTGGTAATGGCATTGATTGCTTTACTCATGACGGCAGGTGTTAACTTGTCTTTGGGACAAGGAGTTAAATTTGTCATTGATAATGGTTTTATCGCAGGCTCTGAACAACAATTAACGTCTGCGATAACTGGCTTAATTGCCCTTATTTTTTTGTTAGCGATAGGAACATTTAGCCGCTTTTATTTAATGTCATGGCTTGGTGAAAGGGTGAGTGCTGATATTAGACAGGCTGTTTTTAACAAAATTGTGACGCTTCACCCAAGCTATTTTGAAGAGAATCGTAGTGGTGAATTAATGTCGAGATTAACCACTGACACCGCATTGCTCCAATCGATTATAGGTTCTTCTTTATCGATGGCACTCCGAAGTACGCTGATGTTAATGGGTGGTATTGTTATGCTACTGGTGACCAATTTAAAGTTAACGTTATTTGTTTTAGTTTGTGTACCACTTATTTTAGTGCCTATGATGGTTTATGGCAGAAAAGTAAGAAGGTTAGCAGAAAGTTCACAAGAGGCTATTGCTGACATAGGTACTTATGCTGGCGAAATTATTCAAAATATTAAAGTGGTTCAAAGTTATACTCATGAGCAGCGTGAGCAAGCCGCTTTTGGTGAAGAAGTTGAAAAAGCCTTTGCTGTAGCAAAGCAACGAATAAAACAACGTTCATTGTTAATTGCCGCGGTTATATTTTTAACCTTTGGTGCTATTGCCATGATGTTATGGGTCGGTGGCATGGATGTGCTCAATGGCACGATGAGTGGTGGGGAGTTAGGTGCCTTTGTTTTTTATGCCATCATGGTTGCGATGAGTGTCGCCACCGTTGCTGAAGTTTATGGTGAACTGCAGCGTGCAGCGGGATCGGCAACTCGATTATTAGCGTTATTAGCAGTAAAAAGTGATATAGAAACACCTCATATTGCGTTGTCATTTGCCAAGCAGCCATCAAAAGCGATACTGGCTTTTAACAATGTTGACTTTTACTATCCTTCACGACCCGATAGTGCCGCATTGAAAAATATTAACTTAACCATTCCTGTCGGGAAAGTGATCGCATTAGTCGGTCCATCGGGTGCGGGTAAAACAACATTATTTGAATTATTGCAACGTTTTTATGATCCCCAACAAGGGCAAATAAACTGTCATGATATTGATATTAAATCTTTAAATTTGAAGAGTTTAAGACAATTGATGGGTATGGTACCTCAACACCCTATTCTTTTTAGTAGCGATGTTTGGCATAACATACGTTATGGTAATCCGGATGCTAGTGATGAAGCGGTGATCGATGCCGCTAAAAGGGCACACGCCCATCAATTTATTGAACAATTACCCGAAGGCTATAAAAGTTTTTTAGGCGAGCAGGGCGTTAGATTATCCGGAGGACAAAAGCAACGCATTGCTCTTGCTAGAGCCATACTAAAAAACCCTGAGATTTTATTGCTCGATGAAGCCACTAGCGCTCTTGATGCTGAAAGTGAATATCACGTACAAGCTGCACTAAAAGAACTAATGATGGATAGAACAACCATTATTATTGCTCACCGACTAGCCACCGTAGTACATGCTGATATTATTGTTGTTATGGATCAAGGCAGAGTAGTTGATGTCGGTAACCATAAATCCTTACTTAAAGTCTCTCCACTTTATCAGCGTTTGTGTGAATTACAATTTGATAAGGCTGATGTGTTAGTTTAAATGAGCGTCAATTTTTTTTAAGTAAACTCATAGTGAACTTTCATTTTTGTTGGTCTTGAACTTTTATTATGCCTATTGTACAAGTCGCTAGATCTATAATTGGCATCAGTAGATGGCGAATAAAGCAACCCAAGCTCAGCCTGATGTTGTGAGTTTCAACCCAGTTTTTCATTCTTATACGTCGATTAGAGCTTTCCAAATAGCAGGTTTTACCAACTTTTTGAACACGTTTTGAATGGGAGGTTATACCGTTTGACGCGACGCCATCAGTAATGTTGAGGCTAGCATTTAACCCATTAAATGAGCCATCCCATGTGTCTATACCGAGACGGTTTATTGACGTTACCGAACCTATTCAGACCGGCAGTAACGTTGTCTGAGTACTCACTATTTACTCAGCGCATTTACGATATTTAGCGTTGCTTTATAGGCATTTAGATTTTCAGAGGTATCAGTATAAGCGGTTATGTTATTTGACCCTGCCCCAGTAATTGCAACTGCTGCATAAACATCGGCTGAAGTAGAAACAGCCCTATTGCTGCACCGGAATAGATGTCTGCACTACTACCCCCACTATAAATAGTTCCCCCAGTAAATATTCGCTAGTCAAAAGATAGTCCTTATCGGATATGAAAATCACTTTTGTTGAATTTTCATTCATCTCTTGCTATTTTTGACTCGTATTAGCCTCAATTTATTAGCTCTTTCAGTTACTAGCGTGTGGTGCTATTTATAGGAGTAATTGACTTACTATTATCACCTTCGATTTTGCCTCTCTGATCTCTCTTTCAAAAGCTTTTCCACCTTAACTTTTTTTTGCTCAATCCTTTTTAACTGAGTCTCTAACCTCTTTTTCTGTATGATTTCATTTCGCTCTAATATGTTTTCCTTCTGAAGTTTCATTTTCGCTACCTTTTGTTCCTGCCTTAGTATGTTTTGTTCCTTTTGTTCCTTTTGCTGTTTTATCTTCTTATTAAGTCGAGTTTTCATTAGCTTTACTCTATTTTCTCTTTTTTTCTGTTGAGCCTTTTGCCATTTTTTCCTTAGCTTTTTCCGTTTTATCAGTCTCCTCTTCATTTTGAGTATTCGTTCTTGCTTCCTGATTATTCTATCCTTATTATCTTTTGCTATTTTCTCGATCTTAATAGCTACAGCATCATCTCCTGAAAAGAACGGAAGCTGAAAGCCATCCAATCCTTGATCCAAATAAATCACTAAGAATAATGAACAAATAAGCAGTGGTATTTTTATATTTCTATATTTAGTAGTGGTAGCTATGAGATCTATATCCTTTATTTATAATTAAATTATAAATTTCCCAACTAGGAAAATCAGGTTTTAAATTTTTTAATCCAAATGTAGTACTTAATTTTTTTTATCGATTCTTCTGCTTTTTAAGTAATTCATCCCTCTTCATTAAACGTTCTTTCAATTTCTCTTGCCTTCTCCTGTCTCTAGCTTTTTGTGACTTTTGCATTTGCATCATTCTAGCTTTATGCGACTTTTCCCTTTTCATCTTATTAGCTATTATTTTCTGTTTTCTTGCTCGGTTTATATCGTCCCTTCGTTCTGCGTTTAACTTAACTTTTAGTGCCATTCTTTTTTTTAGCTTACTTACCCTTTTTTTATGTCTCTCCACCTTCTCCTTAACAGCAATATTTTTTTTCTCTAGTTCTGTAGGTTCAAGATTTAGATCTTTTGAGGGTGAATTATCGCCACAGCGTATAAGTATTAATGAGCAAATTAAAATGATCATACCTTTTGTAAAATCCAGCTTCAATTTTGGCTCCTTGAATGTTGCGGGTTAGGTTTATTTATATTCTGTATTAGTAGAGCTATATAACTAACCTTGACATCACCAGTTAATACCTCTGATATATGCATATATTGTATACCTTGGTGAGTTAAATGTCATTGTCAGTAAAATATTTTTTAATAACCAAATGCTCCTAGAACCATAGTTTTCCGTATATGGGTGATTGCATTTTCGTTTATCTAAAGTTTCAATAATAGATTATTAGGCTTGATAAGTCCTATAGGCCGACATATGAAGTTATTTATTATTTGGGAGACGAAATAAGTAAGAAAAATAGTCATAACGTTACAAAGCATCAGAAAATTATATTGTCTTATATTAAGTCAACAACATAAATGATGACTTTGTGCGCATAGAGGAAATGAATTAGTGCGAGTGTCAGACTTTTTTACAGTCAGCTAAAGGTCATATTTCTGACCGTATAGTTAGGTGTATTAAGGAACTGTTTTTTCATAATGGTTAGAGTTATAACACGTCCTAGCTAATTCCCTCCTGCGACGGGAAATGAAGCTAGAGTGACAGTGAAGGTACTCAGATTTAATCACCCAAAGCGGCTCCAGTTGGTTAGTCAAATATAATATTTGCTCTTTATTTTGGATGTATTGAAAAATTGTCTCAGATTACTGCTCAGTTAGCACAGACGATTTAGGTTTCGGTTGGTAAAATGTGAGGGGATCATGGCTTTTACAGCAAAAATTATCTAACGAACGCTATATCAAGGAATTAATAGAATATAATCGATGATAAAAGCAAAAAAATTAGTGACAGGTTATTTTACACTCCTAACTGACTTATATCAGTGACATTTATAAATTATTGAAATGTAAAGTATTTATATCTTGGTGTGCATTTTGCATTATTCTTGATGGTTTACTATTTTAATGATGGGTTCCTAATTCTATTCGGAAGTCTAAAGGGGTGAAAATGTATTTTAAAATGTTAAAAGTGACTTTGGCTGGTTTGGTTTTGACTATTAGTGCCTTTGCTAATGCTGACGTGATTACAACACTATATGAAAAAAATGATAGTGGAGCATGGGGTGGAGCAGTTTACTTTGACTTAATGGTTGGTGATGCAGATCTGTCGATTACAGGTTTTGATATAAATACAAGTGACAGGACTTTTTTTGATGATTTTCAGGTGTTGCTTCTAACGGGTGAAACATCTCAAGGAAATGAAGATTCTTCTAATTGGTTATCAGTTGCCACTGGCATAGGTACTGGAGCTGGTTTAAATAACGCTACAACAGTAACTCTTTCTAATTCTTTTTTCTTGAACTCCAATACGCTTTATGGATTGTCTTTAATTGCGGGCTTAAATATTGGTCATGATTATACTACTGCGGATGGCAGTAACCAAAACTATTCGAATTTAGACCTTAGCTTAAGTCTGGGCTCGGCAATAAACTTTGCATTTACTGGACCGGTCTTAACTCCTAGTGTTTGGAACGGTTCTATTCAATACAATGTAGTCCCGGAGCCATCTACCCTTGGAATATTTGCATTAGGTATTATGGGTCTAGCATCACGTAGATTCAAAAAAGTAAGCTAATTTGTTTACCACTCTAACATTTTGGTAATGAGTAACGAATAAAGTACCACAGCATTGGTGTTTTTTTATTGCCTATCGTTTAACTTAATTCTACTCGTCCCGTAATTCTTTGTTTGCCTAGGCTTGTCTCCTTTGTCCCTAACTTGGGCTAAATAATTATTAAAAAGCTTTAACAAGCACTAATTAAGGCTATCGACTACTGTGTTTGTTATATTTTAGGTATAGAAAAAGACGCTAGGACGCGTCTTGATTTTCAAAATTGGTAGGCAGAGGTCATCTGAATTGGTGTTGTAAATGCCTGTAAGTTAAAATGTATTGTTTTTATTGTATATTCTGAAGCCCTTAATCGTTTTTGTCACCATTTAAACTGGAAGATTAACTTAATAATAATTAACAGCTAGTGATTAGTGAAAGTCTTTATTATTTTTACCCAGTATTTAGTTATTACTCAATAGCCTTTTAAAAGACTAAGCCCTTTCCCTTTGCTAAAAAAAACTTGTTTGATAGTCTTATTATTCATTTTGGAGGAAGAATTTTAGTTTAATTAAAAATACTACCATTTCATATTCACTTCGATAAACACGTTATTTTAATCGATAAACATTGGTTCAAAAGCCTCGTACTCCCCTGTGTACCAGTATTTAAGGATTTTCTCAGCTGATTTACCTCTGATTGATTGCGATATACTTGGAAATGCTTCTACTTTCCCATCGTGCAATAATGTATCTGACAACCAATAACCAGTGCTTGAAGTAGTACCTAAGGTATTAAAATATGTTTGTTTACTAATTGCCCTTAACACACCTTCAATCCAAATTGCTTGAGCAGAAAAATCTGGTTTAACTAATCTTTGAATACAATCTGCGTCATCACCACCACCAAGATAATCATCATCGTTTTTCTGTCCTGACACACAAAATCCATCTTCTATCCAGCCTCTTGATAGATAACTAGCATGACTTTGAGCTGGTAAATTGAAAATCATTTTATGCTTTGCATTATTAGAACTTGCTCTACTCCAACAAGGATAATTATCCAAGCAATAATAGGCATTATAAGCCTGTTCTATATAATCTGTAGCCTTTTGTTCTATCAGACCAACGGTTGCAAATTCAACTTCATCATCCGTGAGTAAATTTGGAAAATTAAACATAACTCCGTCTACTTGATCGACAACTCGCTCATCATTCCATTGCGGAGCTTCACCGACATACACTTTCCCTGAAAATTTTTCTTTTATTCCAGCGATTATTTCTCCCATTCGTTCCATGTAGAAATTTTTCAATTCGTCAGTTTCGGCTTGAGAATGTCCTTGGTTAGCTATACCACAGTGAAAACATAACCACATAGCACTCCAATCTGCTGACATAGAATCTACACCAAGACGTTCTAATTGCTCTGCTTCCCATAATATATGTCCCTCATGGGCATCCATGATTTTCTTTAGCAACGGCATGTCAACTTTAACATTCCCATCAAACGGAAATAGCAGTCGTCGCTCACCCGAAACACTCATGTTGAATTGCCATACATAATGTACATTCATCCCCAACTCATGTGCTGTTAATACAATAAAATCTACATCCGCATCAGATAAATGTTTAGTACTATGGTCGACTTCCCACGCACCGTCATCATTCCAAGAGCCAAAATTATAAATAGATGCAGCTGTTACTCCATGAGATTTCAATCGTCTTAGCGTTTCTCTATACATGAGGTGAACATATTCTGTTTTTGTGCAATCTTTGACCCAGGAAGCGCTCTGATCCTTATCATAATGATAACGATCAGAATAAGCCTGATAAATCCATTGAACACCATAATCTTTAAATCCCATTCCTTTAAGATGTTCATCACCGAATGAGTTTTGAGGTAATGGTATTTCATACTCTCCTAAGTAAGACTTAGGTATATCTGCGTTGTGTGGATTCAGACAAGAGCCTTCAAAGTCCTCTTCACTGACGGTGACTGTTACATTAGAAGATATATCTCCACATGTAATGGTAAAAACTTGCTCACCTTGATTGGCCATTGCGAAAGTTTCACTGCCAGATGTTGATTTATCCCCAGACCAGTTTCCGGAAGCCGTACAAGAAGATGCGTTACTGCTACTCCATGTAATAACAGTAGAGTTACCTAAAAATACTTTAGTTAGACTTGCTGATATCAATGCAGTTGTAGGGTTACTAGGAGGGGGGGGCGAATCACTGCTACCACCGCCGCCACAGGCGTTAAGAAATAAAATGACGGTAAAAGTAATATAATATTTGTTAGAGACAAACATCGACAACCTCTAGAAATTATGTGGTTAATAAGCTACAGCAAAGATTGTAAAAACATCCATATAAATGCAATTTTACTACTCTGGGCAGCTCATTTAGCTCATTTAGCTCACAGCTTTACAATTGGCTAATGTGCATTAATAGTTGCCATTTAAATAATACTATATCGAAATAAAACAAAGCATTCAAGGTAGTGACTGGTGTTGATAATGGCAGCCTCTGTTTTGTACTTTGAAGTCATTGCAAAGCAATAATGTGAAAGACTATATTGGTGGCCAAGCGGACTATTGGTTGTGGTGAATTCAATGTGAAATTAGGTCTTCTTTATGGCATAAGTGACGATTAACAAAATCCAAAAATCGGTGTGTTTTTTAGCTCTAATATTTATTAGTGCTAATGTTCCCTTACACTTATTAGTTCGTTTAGGGTGTACTTTAACAGGATCAGTGAAGACCTAGCATTATAACAGTCCATTAAGTGATGAATACTATGTATAATGGACTAAGATAAAGAGACTATGTAAAATGGACTATTTTAACAATGAGTACTTTTCGAACGTATGCTTATTTAAGGGCCTCGACCAAAGAGCAAGATGCAGGGCGTGCAAAAGATGCATTAGTTCAATTTGCGAATGATCATGATTTGGTAATATCTGCGTTCTTTGCAGAAAACGAATCTGGAGCCACGCTTCAAAGACCTGAATTATTCAGATTACTAGAAATAGCCCAGAAAGGTGATGTAGTACTTGTCGAACAAATAGATCGGATATCTAGATTAAAAGATGGTGATTGGAACTCGCTCAAATCCATCATAAAAGTAAAAGGTTTAAGGGTAGTGTCATTAGATTTACCTACAAGTCACCAATTTACAGCAGTAAATGATGAATTCACAGGAAGAATGTTGTCAGCAATTAATGACTTGATGCTCGACATGCTTGCAGCTATTGCTAGAAAGGACTATGAAGATCGACGAAGACGACAAAAAGAAGGTATTATTAAGGCTAGATTAGAAGGTCGTTATCGTGGACGACCAATAGATATAGAATTACAACAAAAGGTTGAAGGCATGTTATCTGATAAAAAATCCTATGACTATATTCAGCACATTTTAGGTTGTTCTCGTTCAACAATTTCTAAAGTTTCGAAAAAACTAAAGTTAAATAACCTTAAACCCTAAATATAACATAGTCTGTACAGGTTTTTCCTGTCATGGGGTACAGCGATTTAAGCGAAAAATATTCGGTTTATGCACAGAGCCCCTACATTCAGACTTAATAGAAGAAAGTCTCGTTCTAGAGGATTATTATTTTATCGATTACTCGAACAATCAGTATCAACTAAACCGCTCACTTACAAAAAAATTAAGAGCAGGTAAACACTACGTCTAGTGGTTGGTTCCTCTAAGTGGACAACCCTTATTTACGTACAGCATCTCTGTAGGCTATGTGTATCAGGGTCTTTAGACGAACATTGGACTTTTCGCTGAAATGGGCGCAAAACCCCTAATAGCGGAAAAAAATTAGCCATTTTGTGGCCCACCTATAATGGGCAACTAATGGTGCGAAATCGCTCAACCATTATTACACGCAGCAAGTCGGCATACCCTGCC
>Ga0307488_10003480_pt1 | contig 13172 bp, 9 predicted proteins | sample SB02metaG_FD_202248 | JGI IMG/M metagenome (GOLD analysis project Ga0307488, IMG submission 202248) | Sea-ice brine microbial communities from Beaufort Sea near Barrow, Alaska, United States - SB 0.2 | ecosystem: Environmental > Aquatic > Marine > Coastal | place: USA: Alaska | collected 2017-05-06
AGCAGCAAAGTGCACCACGGTATCGACAGCGTGCTCGCGCAGCGTTTGTAACACGCGATCATCGTCGCAGATGTCAGCGTGGACAAAACTGAACTGCCGGTTATCGCGCAGCCCGTCAAGATTGGCGAGATTGCCAGCATAAGTGAGGGCGTCGTAGGCCACGACGGTATCCTCGGGGTGGTGGTGCATCCAATGGTGAACAAAGTTAGCCCCGATAAATCCGGCGGCTCCCGTTACTAACACAGATTTACCCATGTTCTAGCGCCTTGTAGTCTTCGAGCATCGCCCGCAATTGTTGGCGCCAGGGGACGCCGGCCAGCGCGAAGTCACGCCAGCTGTCGGTCTTATCCAGCACACTGTAGGCGGGGCGAGGCGCCTGCGTGGGATATTCTGCCGTCGTGATAGGGCGAATCTTGACAGGCTTCGCTAACAACCCTAACGCAAGCGCTTCTTCGCAGATCGCGACTGCAAAGTCATACCAGCTGCAAACACCGGCATCACTCCAATGATAAATGCCACTCAACTGAGGCCGAGCCGCGGAGGCCCAGACCGCTTCAGCCAAGCCGTGTGCCCAGGTTGGCGTACCGATCTGATCGGCCACCACCGCAAGTTCATCCCGCTGACTCATCAGGCGCAACATGGTTTTGACGAAATTGCTGCCATAACGTGAATACACCCAGCCCGTGCGCAGGATCAGTGCGTGAGGCAGTAATCGTTGCACCGCAAGCTCTCCGGCACGCTTACTACGCCCATACTCGCCTAACGGGGCAGTAGCCCCGTCGGGTTTATAGGGCTGGGATGCGCTGCCATCGAAGACGAAGTCGGTGGAGATGTGAATCAACCTCACTCCCTGTTGGGCACAGGCCTGTGCCAAGGCGAGAGGCCCTGCAACGTTTCCGCGCTGGGCGGCATCAACTTCCGACTCCGCCTTATCGACTGCAGTATAGGCGGCAGCGTTGATCACTAGTTGCGGCGCGACAGCCGCGAGGCACTGCGTGACAACCGCCAGATCGGCTATATCAAGCTGCGCTCGAGTCATCGGCAGGCATTCAATATCGGTCCCAGATGTGCGCTGCAGCTCTTGCCCTAACTGCCCGCCTGCGCCGACCACCAACACTTTCTGCATCACGCTGTGATCTCTATGTGCATGTGTGATATCAACCTCTTGTCACCGCGCATCGAAGACAACACGCCCAAAATCAGACCACCGGCGCTAGCCACTGGCTGTTCTGGCTTCGATTGCCGCGCACCGAATCAAAATACATGGCCTGCAATTTTTCTGTCAGAGGACCGCGACCACCGCTACCAATTATGCGGCCATCGAGTTCTCGAATGGGTACCACCTCAGCAGCGGTGCCGGTAAAGAAAGCCTCGTCCGCAACGTACACTTCATCCCGAGTAATGCGTTTTTCGTGCACCTGATAGCCAAGCTCGGCGGCCAACACAAATATGGCATCGCGGGTAATCCCCTCCAAACACGAGGTCAGCTCTGGTGTGTAGATTTTGTCACCCCGCACAAGAAAGAAATTTTCCCCGCTGCCCTCGGCAACATAGCCTTCGTTATCCAGCAACAACGCCTCCTCGGCGCCGCTATCGATCGCCTCGCGCAGTGCCAGCATGGAGTTGATGTAATTCCCGTTCGCCTTGGCCTTACACATAGAGATGTTGACATGGTGTCGGGTAAAGGAAGACGTGCGCACCTTAATACCTTGGTCTCGCGCCTCTGGAGCCATATAGGAAGGCCATTCCCAAGCAGCAATCATGACGTGCGTCTCCAGATTGTCTGCACGCAGACCCATGCCCTCGGAGCCATAAAAACACATGGGGCGCAGGTAACCTTCCTCAAGACCGTTCAACCGCACCACGTCTTTTTGCGCCTGCATCAGAGTCTCCTTGTCAAAGGGCATCGACATACGCAGAATATGAGCCGAGTTAAACAACCGATCGGTATGTTCCTGCAAACGAAAGATGCAGGTGCCCTGCTCTTTCGTCTTGTAAGCCCGCACGCCTTCAAAAACACCCAAACCGTAGTGAAACGTGTGTGTCAGCACATGTACCTTGGCCTCGCGCCAGGGAACCATCTCTCCATCCATCCAGATAAGACCATCACGATCGGCCAAACTCATCACATTACTCCTGTTTATTGATCCGTTGTTTCGTCGATATAAGGCGCAAATAATTGCTGCCACTTGGCGCTAACTGCAGCCCGTTCTTGCGCAAAACTGCCCTCCGGGGCAGTCCCTGGTTGCTGTTGTAAGGAAAGTTGATGGGCAGCGGAGCGATAGATTAAATAGGCCTGCGTAAGCGCTTCACACTCCTGCTGCTCAAACAAACCTTCTTGCCCCAGGGCCTCCAGAATGCGCACATTGTCCGACCAACGTGCCAATTCAGGCACGCGATGAGACCAAGTCAAGACCGCGTATTGCACCATAAATTCAATATCAACGATACCTCCTGCACCCTGTTTTAGGTGAAATTCCCCTTCTTCGGAGCGCCCACTTGGTAGTAAGTGCTTACGCATAGTTTCGCGCATGTCATGCACCTCGCGCGCCAGAGAAACATCATCGCGGGCCAGGGACAGAATATCCCGACGCACTGTATTGACCGCCGCAGCGACCTCCGGATCGCCCGCCACAAAGCGCGCTCGCACCAATGCCTGGTGCTCCCAGGTCCAAGCAGAGTCCTGCTGGTAACGACTGAAGCTCTGAACTGTATTCACCAACATGCCTGAATCGCCGGAAGGTCGCAGCCGCATGTCCACCTCATACAGCTGACCCATGGCCATCTGTGTCTCGATAATTTGAATCATGCGCTGACCCAGACGCGTATAGAACACGGCATTGTCGATACTGTTCTCGCCGCCTGTTACTCCGCCTTTGGCCGCATCGTAAATAAACACCAGGTCTAGGTCTGAGCCATAACCCAATTCAACACCACCTAGTTTGCCATAACCAAACACGGCGAAACCCAGACCAGCATGATCGCGACGGGGCTGTCCATACTTTTTCGTCAGGCCCGCCCAAGCGACGGCTAGCACCTCCTCCAGTATGACTTCTGCAATCCAGGTCAACTTGTCGCTGACCTGCATCAATGGCAAGCGGCCTACCAGCTCACTGGCGGCAACCCGCAACACATGCGACGCCTTGAAATAGCGCAGAGCATCCATCTGCGCCTCCAAATCGTCCGCCGCCAGACGTGCGACCTGCTGACGCAGTTCATCACGCAACAGGTCTTTGTCCGGCGCGGTATAAAGGCTAGCCCTGTCCAGAAGCTCATCAAGCAGCACCGGAGTTCGGGCTATTTGCTCGGCGATCCAGGGACTGGCGCCGCACAGCGTCACTAGATCAACAAGGGCGGGCGGATTTTCGAGCAGCATGACAAGATAGGCACTGCGACGGACGACCGCGGTGACCAGAGGCAGAACTCTTTGTAACGCAAGATCTGGGTCTGCCACCTCAGCACACGCGCGCAGCAACTGGGGCATGAACTGTTGCAGGCGATCTCGACCCTGAATTTGCAGTGTTGCCATGCGGGGGCTCTGCTGCAATGCCTGTAATGCCTCGTAGGCCTCTGACTCACGTCGGTATCCCAGATCGGACAGCGCCTGCTCACTCAGGTCTTTACCCCACAGCGACAACGCTTCGTCTGCCGCTTTGGCGTCCTCCTCAGGATCTGCGATCAGCTCCCTAAAGTGCCCCGCAACCACCTGACGGTGCATCTCCAGGGCCGCTTTGTAGTCTTCCCATGAGGCGTACCCCATCACTTCTGCCATCGCAGCCCGCGGCAATTCCGTCTTCGGCAAATCCTGACTCTGCTTATCCTGATAACCCTGAATGGCGTGTTCACTGTCGCGCAAAAATAGGTAGGAGGTGCGCAGTTCAGTGACGACTGACTGCGGCAGGCAACGCAAGGTGACACATTCATCCAGTACCAGCAGTAATTCGCGCTGCTGTAGACCAAGATCACGCCCACCGCGAATCAACTGGAAACACTGTGCGATAAACTCGACCTCCCGAATACCGCCGTGCCCCAGTTTTACATTGTCCTGCAACCCTCTGCGACGGACTTCAGTGCTGATCATCCGCTTCATGCCACGCAGACTTTCTATCGCGCCGAAGTCCACATAGCGCCGATAGATGAATGGACGCAGCAGCGCCGTCAACTCCGCGGCCTGCTGCGGGTTGCCTGTCACAGGCCGCGCCTTGATCATGGCATAGCGCTCCCAATCCCGTCCCTGGTCCTGATAATAGCCCTCAAGCGCAGTGAAATTGTGCACTAGAGCGCCGCTTTCACCGTAAGGACGCAGGCGCATATCCACCCGAAACACAAAACCCTCGACCGTAACCTCATCGAGGGCACCGATCACAGCACGCCCTACCTTGGTAAAGAATTCCTCATTACTGATAGGGTGTTCTTTGCTGTCGGTCTGACCGGCCTCCGGATAAATAAATATCAAATCAATATCGGAGGAGACATTAAGCTCCTGTGCCCCGAGCTTGCCCATGGCCAGCACAATCAGCTGCTGCGCCTCACCACTGTCTCGCCCTATGGGCACACCGTGCCGGCTCTCCAGCTCAGCCTGAGTAATAGTCAAGGCCTCTGCGATAGCCGCCTCGGCCAGCAGTGAAGTATCTCGCACCGTCTCCAAGGTATCGGCCAGACGACTGAAGTCTCGCCACACAATTCGCAGCATATGCCACGCCCGGTATTGTCTTAGAAGCGGCGACAGCTCAGCGCCATCACGACACAACATGCGGTGCAACTCATCGCGGAATTCAGCGTCGGGCAGGGATTGCTGCAACTGGCCACTGACGACCAGATCCAATAGCAATTGGGGCTTGTGTCGCAACAGGTCAGCGGCGAAGGGACTGCAGGCCAAAACACGCGGTAGCTGCAGTGCTTCAGGACCCTCAGCCAACACCTCGGTTAGTCTGTCGGCCAGTGTTTCCCCTGCAGACTCCAGAATATTCTGCCAAGCACGGCGGGCCTCCTCGGCGAGTAATTCCGGCAGCGCTGTGGTCAGTAAATTCATATCCGCTTAACGTTCCAACGACCGAGACTCAAGTGTCCATCTGCGGTGCGACTCGCATCACTTCCTCGATGGTGGTCTCACCACGCGCCACACGGGCGGCGCCACTGAGGCGCAGGGTTTGCATACCTTCAGCCATCGCAATGGCACGAATTTTTTGGGTGTCGAGCTGCGGCATTATATGCTCCTGCACCGGCCGGCTATTCACCAACACTTCATAAATCCCTTGGCGCCCTTGATAACCAGTTTCACGGCACTTGTGACAACCCACCGGACGCGCAATCTGTGCTGGAGGCGTCACATCCCAAGGCTGTGTCAACTGCTGCCATGCATCGAGATCCAATTCGCCAAAAGCCTTACAGTGCGGACACAAAATCCGCACCAGCCGTTGCGACATGATGCCCCGCACAGTGGCTCGAATCAGGTAGGCTGGCGCACCTAACTCCAGCAGTCGCGAGATAGAGCTGGGTGAATCATTAGTGTGTAACGTGGACAGCACCAGGTGCCCCGTTAACGCGGCTTGTATCGCCATATTGGCGGTTTCCAGATCGCGTATCTCCCCCACCATGATAATGTCAGGATCCTGCCGCATAAGGGCACGCACGCCGGTCGAAAAATCAAGGCTGATGCTGTGGTTCACCTGCATCTGGTTGAAGGCGCCCTCCACCATCTCAATCGGGTCCTCGATAGTACACACATTGACTTCCGGTTTTGCCAACTGGCGCAGCGTCGAGTACAACGTCGTGGTTTTCCCCGATCCCGTGGGCCCGGTCACCAGCACAATACCGTGGCCACAAGAGGTCATGTCATGCCAGTGGTGCAAGTCAGCATCGGCTAGGCCTAGCTGCTCAAAACTACGCTGCATAAGATCCGGGTCGAAAATGCGCATGACCAGTTTTTCACCGAACGCCGTTGGTAAAGTGGACAGGCGCAACTCAACCTCGCTGCCATTGGGTGTGCGCGTTTTTAGCCGGCCATCCTGAGGGCGGCGTTTTTCTGCCACATCCATCCGACCCAAGATTTTGACGCGACTACTGACCGCAGCGCAAACCTGCGCTGGCAGCTCGTACACGGAGTGCAGTACACCATCAATACGAAAGCGTACATTGCCCACATCACGCCGCGGTTCTATATGAATATCACTGGCACGCTGCTCAAAGGCATACTGCAGCAGCCAGTCCACTATTTTCACAATGTGCTGGTCGTTGGCATCAGGTTCATTGTTAGAGCCAATCTCAAGCATCTGCTCCAGATTACCCAGACCCGCGGGGCCGGCAGGTCGATCATTGGTGCGTGCACCGCGCACGGAGACGGCCATGCTGTAGAAGTCGGCGGTATGCCGGAGTATCTCCTGTGGGTCTGCTAACACACGGCGTATAGGCTTGCGCAACACATGCTCCAGATTACTCTCCCAAGAGCGCATGAAGGGTTCGGCGCTGGCAATGACAACGTCGCCGTCATTGACCTCAAGCGCGAGAATATGATGCCGCTCGGCAAATGCCTTGGACATAACATCTGACACTGCTGTCACGTTTATTTTTAACGGATCTATACGATAAACCTCCTGGCCCACCTTATTGCCCAGCCACGCCAACAATCGGTCCATTGTTAGATAGGCGCCAGAGGTCGCCGCATCGGACAGATTTTGATCTGCCAAAAAAACCAGCGGGTGTGCTTTCACTTTGCTAGAAAGACCGATACGGATAAGATCTTCATCCGTCAGGTGTCCGTCTGCCTTTAGGTCTTGCACGAGGTCAGACAGGCTCAGGCGGCGCTCCAACAATTGCTCGCTAAACGTGTTGGTCATATTCACTACAGGCCGAATGTGAGGCGCGGATTCGCCTATCGAAGTATGCTAACACAGTGTCCCGTAATCTCACGCTTTCGCGCTTTTCCTCCTCACCGAATCTCTCCCTCATGCGCCGAAAATTCCGGCAATGGAAACATTTCCTGTGACAGCTACAGGGTTAACCCTTAGACTATTGGCCGACTGCAAAAAGGAACCCAACACATGGCAATTCTCAGCCCCCTAGGCACTCTTTTTGGGCGCTCTCCCATCGGGCCCATTCAGGACCACATGGTGTTGGCCGATCAGGCTGCACAGCTGGTTCCGGATTTACTTCGAGCCACAGCTGCAGACGACTGGGAAAAAGCCAGGCAAGTTCACAAAGAGATTGTGGCGGCCGAAGCCGCCGCCGACAAACTCAAACACTCCGTGCGTCGAAACCTGCCTAATAGCCTCTTCCTCCCGGTGCCACGAAGTGATTTGCTCACACTCGTAGGGGTTCAGGATCACGTTGCTAATACCGCCAAAGATATTGCCGGACTGATCATAGGCCGTAGTATCCGTTTCCCCGAGAAGCTGCAGGATGCGGCGATAGAGCTGGCTATAGCCTGCGCTGCGACGTCCCAGCAGGCGCTCAGTGCTGTGCAGGGACTGGACGAACTGCTAGAAGTCGGGTTTACAGGCCGCGAAGAAGTGCGCCGGGTGGAAGCGATGCTCAAAGCACTGGATAAGCTCGAGGGCATTACTGACAAAATGGCCATTAAGCTGAGGGCAAAGCTTTTTAAACTGGAGAGCGACCTTCCGCCGGTCGAGGTGATGTTCCTATACCAAATCATTACCCTGATGTGCACCGTTGCAGACGATGCCGAAAGCGTGGGTGATCGACTACAAATTTTGATGGCCAAATAAGGAGTTCCCATGGAGATCATTGCCGAATATGGCAGTCTATTTCTAATTTTGGCCTGCTTGTTTGGCTTCTTCATGGCCTGGGGAATCGGCGCTAACGATGTTGCCAATGCCATGGGCACATCCGTCGGCGCCAAGGCGCTGACGCTGAAGCAAGCGATTTTTGTCGCGATGATCTTTGAGTTTCTTGGCGCCTATCTCGCGGGCGGCGAAGTCACCGCCACCATTCGCAAAGGCATTATTGATCCCGATGTCATGAGCGCCGAGCCGCAGCTAATGATATACGGCATGCTCTCTGCGCTCCTCGCGGCAGGCACCTGGCTAATGATTGCCAGCGTCAATGGCTGGCCTGTCTCCACGACCCACTCCATTGTGGGCGCAATCGTCGGCTTCGCAGCCGTCGGAATCTCGGTTGATGCGGTGCATTGGGGCAAGGTGGGCACCATTGTCGCCAGCTGGGTGGTCTCTCCCGTGCTGGCAGGTACCATTTCCTTCGGCCTATTTATCAGCGTCAAATCGATTATTCTCGACTCAGAAGACCCGTTTCATCGTGCCAAAAAATACATTCCCATTTATATGTGGATGGTCGGCTTCATGATATCGATGGTCACACTTCTCAAGGGCCTCAAACATGTGGACCTAGATCTCGATCTAGGTCTCGGTAGCGACTTCGCTAACGCTATACCCATTTCGTTTGGCATAGGCCTGCTGGTGGCGGCTCTTGGCATGATCCTGATGCGCGGGATTAAAGATGTATCGGATGATACGAATCGCTTTGCCTCGGTAGAGCGGGTTTTTGGCGTGTTGATGGTTTTCACCGCCTGTGCCATGGCTTTTGCACACGGCTCTAACGATGTCGCCAATGCAGTGGGCCCCTTAGCCGCGATTGCCAGCACCGTGCAGTCCGGCGGAGAGATTGTGGCCAAATCAGCGGTGCCCTGGTGGATATTGATGGTGGGGGCACTGGGTATTGTGTTGGGCTTGGCCACCTACGGTTGGCGCGTCATTCTCACTGTGGGGAGCAAAATCACCGAGCTGACTCCCAGCAGGGGTTTTGCGGCTGAGCTGGGCGCTTCTGCCACCGTGGTCATCGCATCGGGCACAGGCCTTCCCATTTCAACTACACACACGCTCGTCGGTGCCGTGCTGGGTGTGGGTTTTGCTCGCGGTATTGGCGCGCTTAACTTGCGCGTGATCGGCACTATATTTGTCTCCTGGTTAGTCACCCTGCCCGCGGGCGCTGGCCTTGCCATCCTCTTCTTCTTTTTATTCAAGTGGATCTTTGGTGCCTAAGGTAGGCACCCACTTGGCGGCAGGCGTTCGATTGTCTAGACTGGCCTCAGAGCCCACCCGCCTTCACAGCACCGAGAGGTCGCACCTCAATGTCCACAACCCACAAACAGATCTATAGCCAGCTGCGGCAACTGATAGAAACCCCGTCCGTCAGCTCCACAGATGCGCGCTGGGATCAGGGCAATCGTGCGGTAATCGACTTGCTGGCCAGCTGGTTGAGCGATCTGGGATTTGAGGTTGAGATACAGGCGGTAACCGCCAACGGTGACAAAGCAAACCTGATCGCCACTTTGGGCAGAGGCCCGGGCGGCCTAGTGCTCGCTGGGCACACAGACACGGTACCGTTTGACGAAGGTCGCTGGAAAAGCAATCCATTAAAGCTGTCTGAACGCGACAACCGGCTTTACGGTCTCGGCAGTACCGACATGAAAGGGTTTTTCCCCTTGGCCATCGCGGCCGCCAGTGCTTTTAGTGCAGACTCGCTCAAACAACCGTTGATTCTGCTGGCAACCGCCGACGAAGAAAGCTCAATGAACGGTGCACGTCAGTTGGCCGCAGCAGGACGCCCCAAAGCCCGTGCGGCGATCATTGGGGAGCCCACATCGCTGGTTCCGGTGCGCATGCATAAAGGCATTATGATGGAGGCGGTGCGGGTCACCGGACAAGCCGGCCACTCGTCTGACCCGGCGCTGGGCAACAGCGCACTGGAGGGCATGCATGCGGTGATGGGGGATTTGATTGCCTACCGCAAAGAACTCGGTGTGCGCTACCACCATGAATTTTTTAACATTGCGGTGCCCACCCTCAATCTAGGGTGCATCCACGGTGGCGACAGCCCCAATCGTATTTGCGGCAAGACCGAACTGCATTTTGATCTGCGCATGACGCCCGGGGAAGACAACGCCACCGTGCGCGCAGAAATCGAGCAGCGTATGCATGTTCTGGCGCAGCAACACCGTCTCGAGATCGATCTGCGCTCGCTGATTACCCCTATCGAACCTTTTGAGCAGGCCGCAGACAGCGAACTGGTGCAGCTGGCGGAAACGCTGACCGGCCACAGTGCGGAGGCGGTCGCATTCGCCACTGAGGCGCCCTTTTTACAGCAGCTGGGCATGGAAACCATTGTGATGGGGCCAGGTTCAATAGACCGCGCCCACCAACCCGATGAATACCTAGAGCTGGATCAGATTCAGCCGTGCATCGCACTACTGCAGCAATGCATCCGCCACTACTGCCTCTGAACACTGTGCAATATTGCCATTAGGTAATCAGTGCGGCTTTCGGTACCCTTAATAACTTTCTATTTATCAATAGCTTGGATGATGACGTGACAACTTCGGCGCAGGAGCATATCCGCTGGTTGAGAAATACTGCACCCTACATCAACGCACACCGGGGTAAGACCTTTGTGCTGATGCTGGGGGGCGCGGTGGCGCAGCATGAAAACTTTCCCAACATCATTCACGACATCGCTCTGCTGAATAGTCTTGGTGTGCGCCTGGTGCTGATTCATGGCTCGCGCCTGCAGGTTGACCAGCGCCTGACGCGTGCAGGACTAGACAGTACGTTCCACGAAGGCCTGCGCATCACCGACAACGCAACGATGGAACACGTTAAAGATGCCGCTGGCTCGTTGCGTGCGCAAATCGAGGCTCTGTTATCCATGGGTTTGCCCAACTCCCCCATGCAGGGGTCACGCATGCGCGTGTGCTCCGGTAATTATGTCACGGCCCAGCCCATAGGCGTCGTCGATGGCATCGACTTTCATCACACCGGGAGTGTGCGCCGCGTGGACGCCCGTGGGATAAACCAACAGCTGGCAGCGGGCTCCATCGTGCTGCTGTCGCCGCTGGGCTATTCTCCCACCGGCGAAATATTCAATCTGGCGCTGGAAGACGTTGCGGTGCAATGCGCGGCCGCCATTGGCGCCGACAAACTGGTGCTGTTTGGCGGCCCGGCCGGTGTGCTCAGCGATAACGACACCCTGATTCGTCAGTGCGCGGTGGGCGATATAGACACGCTCTCCGTCACCGATCCGCAGCAGGCCTCCTTGCTACGCAGCGCCAAAAAAGCCTGCCTTGCGCAAGTGGAACGCTGCCATATTATTAGCTACGAAGACGACTGCGCCCTGTTACAGGAGCTGTTCACACACGATGGCTGCGGCACACTGGTGGCCAATGACGAGTACGAATTGTCATGCGAAGCCAACATCGACGATGTCGGCGGCATACTGGAGCTGATCGAACCTCTGGAGCAACAGGGTGCACTGGTAAAACGCTCGCGAGAATTATTGGAAACCGAAATCAGTCAGTTTCGCCTACTGGTGCGCGACGGCCGTATTATTGCCTGCGCAGCGCTCTACCCGTTTCCCGACGACCGCTGCGGAGAAATTGCCTGCATCGTGTCGCATCCGGATTACCGGGGCGGCAAACGCGGGCAGCGATTGCTAAAAACACTGGAGCAGGAAGCCCGCAGCCAAGGTTTGGATCGGGTGTTTGTGCTGACCACCCAGACAGCCCACTGGTTTGTCGAACAGGGTTTTGTCCAAGCCGATCAGGATGCACTGCCGGGCGCAAAACAATCTCTGTACAACCTGCAGCGTAACTCAAAGGTGTTTGTCAAAAGCCTTTGAGTGCTCGGCGCGTGGGCCTTGCGGTGTGTTGTTACGGGATTAGTCTGATCGCGCTCCGGCGGTATTTTGGCCCTGCGCGATTAACGTTTCTAGATCTTCGCGAACATCGGCAAGCTTGCCGCGCAAATGTCGGCTCTGACGCTCACTGCGCGCGTTCAGTACCTGTGCCGCCAGCTGGTAAATAGCGTCCATATTGTGCTCATAAATACGCTGATATTCCGGTGTCATGGTGTTATTTTTCGCGCTAACGGCCACCCTAACGCGCTCCTGCCATCCGGGCTCGCGCGTCAATAAAATACCCAGCTCCGTGAGCCACTGCGCGCGTTCCTTTAACCACACCTGATCTGAGCGCAGCAATCGACGGCTACCGTCACGCACCCATTGCTTCTGGTCGTCGGACAGTTTGCCCAAATAATCCTGAAACGTGTCCCGTGTATTGTCGGCATTGTCCTCGAAAAACTCCTCTTCATCGCGCTCGAGATACTCCTCTTCGAACTCGCGCTGTTGCTCCCACAGCGCCTCCAAGAACGCCGCTATCTGCTCATCGGACAGGCTTGCCCCCAGATCCAGCAGCCGCTCCAGCCCCTCACCCTGTAAACGCAGCCACGCCAGCTCAAACTCAGTAACGATGGTCCCGACAATCTCTGCGGTCAACGGCTGATTCAGGCTGTCTTCTATACGGTTAAGGGCGGTGAGGTAGACGGGCAGTTCATGCGCACGGTGCCAGGCCAAAAAGGGCACCAATAGCTCGTCGAGGTACGCTTCCTGCTCCGCATCGAGGTCGACATAATCGTCCATATACCAGGGCAACAGAAAGTCTAGTCGGTTGTAAACATAGGTGGTGCTGGAGCAGGCGCTGACCACAAACAGCGCAATCACAACCCACACCCGAGCCCCTCGAAATAGCACCTCAATCATCCCTGTCGTCTCACTTGCGTCACCCTAGCCGGAGGCAAAGGGTAAGACCAACGTGTCGTGCGTGCAAGCACGCTCGCAGCACAACGCTGTCGTATTGACCTGCGCATCACGCTGCGACGTGCTGTTCTTCCGCGTTGGCCTTATTGATGGCACCGAGTATGCCATCGAGTGAGGCCTGCACGATATCCGAGCTGCGCCCCACCCCACAGTAGCGCTCCCCATCAATGTTGAGCTGTATGTAGCAGATGGCCTCGGCCTCGGCACTCTGGCTCAGCGCGTGCTCGTTATACTCCACCAGCACAATGTGTTTGCCGGTAAAGCCCTGCATCGCCTCCACAAACGAGGCCACGACGCCGTTACCCGTTCCGGACAACGTATGCACAGTGGACCCTTCCTGCAGCTGCGCCTCTAACTTGTCTACACCGTCCTCGCGGCTCACCTGATAGTTGCCCAGATTCCAGCGCCCCTTGGCGGCAAGATACCGGTCCTGAAAAATACGGTACACCTCAGACGATCCGACCTCTGCCTCGTGCTCCTCGGCATAGGCCTGCACCGCGCCACTGAAATCGATCTGCAGCCAGCGCGGCAACTCCAAACCGTGGTCACGC
>Ga0307488_10003481_pt1 | contig 13171 bp, 7 predicted proteins | sample SB02metaG_FD_202248 | JGI IMG/M metagenome (GOLD analysis project Ga0307488, IMG submission 202248) | Sea-ice brine microbial communities from Beaufort Sea near Barrow, Alaska, United States - SB 0.2 | ecosystem: Environmental > Aquatic > Marine > Coastal | place: USA: Alaska | collected 2017-05-06
TCAAAAAATTGCGAAAAGTGAGTTTGTAGATGGTCGAATGATATCGGTTCAGCATATCGAATAAGCGCACTATCCATTTGCTTATCAGTTAGCTGCATATGCCCAATCGCTAACCAACGTTGGTTTTTTGTCGACAACGATTGCGTCCCTAACTGGCGCAATAGGTCATCATTAATATTGAGCGTTGCGCCACTACCATTAGCTAGGCTAAAACGTTCTTCTGATCGATGCTTGGCTATCCATTGAGGGAAACCAAAAGCGATAATAATAGCGAGGTCCTGTAGCGGCCATTCTACTAATTGAATGTTCTGTTTACGATGCCACTGTTTAATAAGCAACCAAGTATTGTGTTGCTTATTTTTTAGCAAAAATGTTAACCGGGGAGTCACTTCAACGGTTTGTGCCTGAGGTAATGGATCTTTACTTTCAAGTAACGCAGCCACAGCGCAGGCTAAACTCTGATGTGCGCAACTCAATTGGGCACTCTTCAATAACATAATAGCAATGTTTGCGTTGCCACCCAAGGCATGAACTTGGCGACCAAATTCGGTCATTTTATTGCTTTGTTCAATGATACCAAGACTCATTAACTTTTCTTCGCCTTGCGACAATTGGGCTGGATGAGGTTGGTCAATGAGCGCTAAATCAGCCATTGGTGCCCCCCAAATAGCTGCTTCTAATACTAAATCTGAAACATCAGATTGCAGTATCTCAGGCGTAGATTGTTGCGCAAGCCGACCATGTAATTCTTTTGACCATAAACGATAACAAGTACCCGCCATCACTCGCCCTGCTCTGCCGGCTCTCTGGGTTGCCGAAGCTTGTGATATTTTTTGAGTTGTTAGTTGAGTAATGCCTCGGCGTAAATCAAATACAGCCTTTTTTTCAATACCACTATCAATAACCACTTCAATTCCTTCAATGGTCAAGCTTGTTTCCGCAATGTTGGTCGCTAAAACTATTTTCCTTTTGCCCTCTTTATTGGGCATTAACGCTTCTTGCTGATGTTCTTTATTAAGGTCTGAAAAAAGTGGTAAAACAATGCAATCATCTAATTTTCGGGACAGAATTTCAGCCGCTTTCCTAATTTCGTATGCGCCGGGTAAAAAAACTAAGAAGTCTTTGTCATGGCTTTCGAATGTTTGAATAATTAGTTCACATACCCTATCAACCACCGGCATTTTTGTGCTTGTAGCAACGTACTTAATATCAACAGGGTAACTTCTACCTTTCGATTCCAGTAGCTTTGCATCAGGCATTATTTTACTAATTGACTGTGCATTTAATGTGGCTGACATAACTAATATTCGCAGATCGTCACGCAAGGCTTGCTGTACCTCAAGGCTTAACGCTAATGAGAAATCAGCATGAATACTGCGTTCATGAAACTCATCGAAAATAATGAGACCAACGCCGGGCAATTCTGGTGTCGCTTGCAACATGCGCGTCAGAATGCCTTCAGTAACGATTTCTAAGCGCGTATTAGTGCTTGTTTGGTTTTCACCTCGGACCCTGTAGCCAACAGTTTTACCCACTTTTTCGCCCAACTGTTCAGACAGATAATAGGCAATGTTGCGCGCCGCTATCCGACGCGGTTGCAACATAATAATTTTACTCTGTTGAAAAGTCGGTTGTTGTAATAGAAACAATGGCAGTGATGTTGACTTTCCAGCACCCGGTGGCGCAACAACAATAGCATTACCCTCTTTTAGCTGCAGGGCGAGTGCGCTGAGTATTTCCTGTATGGGGAGCAAGTGAATGTGTTCCTAAATGAGGTGGAAGCGTTATACAAACGACTATGTTGATTAACTATCTAGTATGCAAGGATAATAGCAAAAACGGTTACTTGGTTCAGTAGCTATTTATCTTTAGCAAATTACTATTAAGAGAATAAAAATACAGGCCAAGGAATGCCAACATATGCGCCATCGAAAACCTAAAAAAACTCAAAAAATAACACTACAGTCACGGTTAAAAGGCACAACTCTCGTAGAATTGATGGTTGTGGTTGGTATTTTAGCAATATTGGGGACACTTGGCGTACCTAGTTTCTTGTCTATTCTCACCAAGTCTAGAATTACGTCTGAAACTAATCAGTTAAATGGCCTTATTCGCTTCGCCCGCTTTAAAGCAATCGAGCAAGAGCAACTGGCTGTATTATGTCCCACTAGCGATTACAGTCTTTGCAATGATGACTGGAATGATCCGAAAATCGTATTCATTGACGCTAATCACAATAATGAGAGAGAGCCTGAAGAGCCCATGCTGATGAGTATGCCAAAAAGTAATAACAGCAATCAAATTTACAGTCGAAACAGAACCCTCAAATTTTATGAGAGTGGAATTACAGCGAGTCCTGCGAGCGTGCGTATTTGCCCTAGCTCTAAAGAAGCAAAATACGCAAGATTACTAACGGTGAGTTTACAGGGAAAGATAAAACTCAGCCGGGACAAAAATGGCGATGGCATTCATGAAAACGGCGCAGGTGTCGCATTATCCTGTATATAAATTGTATTTATCTGTCAGTAAAGCCTGCACTTTATCTCTTTCATCTAATACGAATAACAAGACTAGATCGCCACTAGCGGCTCGATCCATTATTTTCTTAGTTCCATCTATAGGGTTGCTAGTGAGGATAATATCCTTTTCCCCAATACCTGTTGCAATCAAATGGTCTTTAACTAAAAGAGATATTTCGTTCGGCTCTCGCCCTCTAAGGTATCGATTAATCTCAGCTAAAACATAAGTACTAGGCTGTAATTTACTTACCGCGTTAGCAACATCAAGGATATCTTTATCAGAACGATCACCAGCATGGCTAAACATCACGTGCTTAGCTTTGGCCGGCATATTTGACGCCATGTTAACCAACGCTTGCATGCTATGGCTGTTATGCGCAAAATCAACAATAACGGTTACGCCATTAACTTCATATATATTGCCCCGTCCAGGATTATCAGTTGCATCACTGCCAAAATTAATTAACCCCGATAGAACAGCATCACTGCTAATTCCCAACGCCTTGGTTAGTCCAATAACACCTAACGCGTTTTGTATATTATGTTTGGCTGTGCCATTCACCGTCATCGGAATATCGGTAATGGTAGCGATAATTTCTTGCTCAATATGGCTGTATACAAGCTTACTATTGCGAACAAAAACGCAAGGATTGTTCTGACTCAATGCTTTTACGATTAGCGGATTATTTTCATTTTCGCTGAACCAACAAATAGGAACGTTAATGTTTTTAGATTCTGTCACTAACAAAGCGTCATCTGCATTCAATACAAGCGTACCTTTGCTAAAGTCAGTACCTTTTTGGATCGCTTTTGAAACCATACTTTTAACTGAAGCAATTTCCTCAACCGTATTGATCCCGTATTGTCCTAAATGATCACCAGCTACATTCGTTACTAAAGCCACGTTTGCACTTTGAACCGGTAAACCTCGTCTTAATAAACCACCTCGGGCAACCTCCAAAAATGCAATTTCAGTGCGCTTATCTCTGAGCAGAAGCCTAGCTCCACCCGGACCTGAATAATCTCCATCATCAATAATAGTGTCACCCACTTTAATAAAGTCAGTCGAGGTTACACCTGCATTTAATGATGCTGCTTTTGCAATTTCAGCAGCCAAACGAACACTTGTCGACTTACCGTTGGTACCTGTCACTAGTGCTAGTGGAATAGTGGAATATTGCTGCCAATTAACACTTTTAGGATCTGGGAATTTATCGATAGACCATGTCTCAGACTTGGCGCCCATACCTAAGCTAATTTCATCATCGTCGACTAAACAAACGACATTGTTAATTTGAGCTTGCCGCATAAATGCAAGTAATTTTGGTTGTCTCTCGTCAACAATTGTTGCTTTCAATGCCGCCAAACGAGGCAACATATAAACGATGGATGCGACCTCGCTACCGGCTGATAATTCGGCAACACACAAGTCCCAAGCCAGCTCGATGAGGTCGCATGCACTATACAGTAAATCCATTGGCGCAGAAATCGACATACTTGCGCCGCCGTTATAGAGGCGTTCATAACAATTTAGTGGCCACGCATAGTCACTGCCCAACGTAACTTGGCAGTGATAAAGATGCTTTCGCCAGCAATCAATGACGGCTTGGGATTCTACATCGCTAAAAAACACGTCAATAATCGCACCGGGTTCGTCTGACAATAAATTGGGACCCGTTAACCTTCTCACCTCGTCAAGTTCAAAAGTCATAAATATCACCACTCATTACTTTATTTATGCACAATTTAATCAGAATCTTCTTCTCTATCAACAACAATATGAACACCGCGCTCGTCTTGAACAATTCGTGTGCCTTCTTGAAGTTCAAATTTATGCTCAATAGGTTCATATAGTTTTTCAGGGAAGTCACTTGATGGTTTATCTTGTTTGTTTACAGGATGCTCAGATACATTGTTAAAATGCACTATCTGTTTCCAGCAACGAGTAATGTTGTCCCCTAAGATAATAACTAAATCACCCGGTGAACAGCTTTCTAGGGCCGCCTCAACCGCATCGGCTTCGCTTGGTATTACCTGAATATCTTTAGCGTCAACACCGTTAGTTTCTAACGTTTTCTTGAGCAACATTGGCACTTCATCGTGCCCTCGACCCCGGCGATCATCATCGGCTTTACACACAAAACTATCAAAAGTAGAAGCTACAATTTTAGCCGCTTCTATAATATCTTCATCTCGTCTATCACCTGGCATAGCGATTACAAGTCTGCGCTTACCCTTTACGTCTAAACGTCCAGCCAAATCAGTAATTGTTTTAATTGCAGCAGGGTTATGCGCGTAATCTAAAATGACTTTGAATGGATGTTCATCGAAAATATTGAGTCGACCAGGAGCTTGATAGAATGAGGTATTGAATATTCTTAAACCTTGGCGAATATTTTCTAAAGACGTATCAAAGCTATATGCCATTGCCGTAGCGAACATAGCATTTTGCACATTGTGCATTGCTTTACCTTCAATCGTTGCGGGTATCAAATGCGTCCATAACAAAGGAATATGAGCCCCTTTATCATAAATTGTAATCATGTCACCGTTAATGCCTTTTTCTAATACGACCGCCATACCGCCCTGTCGAATATGCTCTCGCACCAATCCATGACCTGAATCTATGGTGACATAACAGATTTGTTTAGCTTGGCAAAACTCAGCCATCTGCAAGCAATGAATATCATCTGCGTTAAGTACAACACAGTCTTGTGCTACTTCAACTACAACCCGCTTAATTTGAGCTAGTTGGTCTAAGGTATCAATACCTCGTTGACCCAAATGGTCAGCTGAAATATTTAAACAAGCGCCTACATTACATGTGCTGTAACCCAATCCGCGTTTGACTATACCGCCACGAGCCGTTTCCATAATGGCGAAATCGACACTGGGGTCGCGTAATACGATTTGTGCCGCTGTCGGGCCAGTCATATCGCCTTTTACAGTAAGGTGTCCATCTATGTAGACACCATCGGTTGAAGTCATACCGGTGGTAAATCCTGCGCTTTTCATGATGCTTGCTAACATTCTAGAAGTGGTGGTTTTACCATTGGTACCGGTAATCGCTGCAACAGGAATTCTTGCATTAGCGCCAGCAGGAAACAGCATATCCATTACTTTACCCGCAACGTCCCTTGGCTTACCTTCGCTGGGTGCAACGTGCATTCTGAAACCTGGCGCGGCATTGCATTCGCAAATACCACCGCCAATTTCTTTATATGACTTACTAATGTCATCAGTTAAAAAATCAACACCACCAATATCAAGACCAATCGCGCGAATAGCTCGTACAGCCATTTCTCTATTATCCGGGTGCACAATATCTGTAACGTCTATTGCAGTGCCGCCTGTTGACAAGTTTGCAGTCGAACGAAGATAGAATGTGTGACCTTTTTCAAGTACCGTGCTTTTATTATAATCGGCTTCTTCCATAAGGCGAGCTGCTTGATTGTCTAGCTCAAGTCTAGTAAGTACTTTTTCATGCCCAACTCCACGACGAGGGTCTTTGTTCACAATATCAACTAATTGTTCAATCGTATGAATACCGTCACCAATAACATGTCCGGGGACTCGTTTTGCTACGGCAACTAACTCATTATTAACCACTAACATTCTATGATCATAACCAGTAATAAAACTTTCGACCAACACAGCTCTACTTGTGCCATGTTTTTGTGCTTCAGCAAAAGCAGTTATAACGTCATCATCTGTCATCAAGTTAATACTAACGCCACGACCATGGTTAGCATTCAGTGGTTTTAATACAACCGGAAAGCCCATACGCTGAGCAGCTTTTACCGCTTGCCTGTCACTATAAATCATCACTTGTTGTGGTACTGGCAAGCCCAAATCGTTCAATAGATTATGGGTATCTTCTTTGTCACATGAAATCTCAACTGCGATGTGTTTTGTTTCACTCGTAATCGTCGCTTGAATTCGCTGTTGATACTTACCCTGACCAAATTGCACTAAGCTATAATTATTCAAGCGTAACCAAGGTATATCTCGCTCTTCGGCAGCGGCGACTAGCGAGGCTGTACTCGGACCAAACTCTTTGCGCTGTGCCATTTTAATAAAGTCATTTAACTCTTCTGCAAAATTAAAATCTGGCTCAATGTTAGCGGTAATCGAAGCTTGTATTGCTGCCGGCATTAAATGAGTTAGTAATTTTAAACCCAATGCTCCAGCTTCTAAACCAACATCTCTTTGCTGATATTGATAAACAACATAGTAACAGCCTTTATCTTTCAGACTTCTTGTGCGCCCGAAGGAGACAGAGGACCCGGCTAAGTTTTGCAGTTCTATCGCAACGTGTTCCCAAATATGACCAATCCAGGTTCCTTCATCTTCAACTAATCGTCTTAAAAAACCACCGTCTTCACCATAAGAACAACCGTGTTGTTGTAACGAGGGTAACGCAGCAACAAGACCATTAATAAAGTCTTCACCTAATTTAACCGAAGGCCAATTTTCTAATTCACCAATATCAATTTGATAGCAAATGACAGGGAAATTGGCATAGACATTTGGGCCGACGTAAACGTTTTTACTTAGAATTTTCATGGTTACAGATCCCTTAGTACGACTTTTTTATTAATTAACGACAGCTATGAAAAAAGCAGTGAGTCCAGCAATTGAACCTCTTGCATTATTTTAATAATCTATAGACATGAACGGGTCAATTAAAGTGTTATTATTATTAATCTAAAGTACATAAAAAAGGTAGCTTGCGCTACCTTTTGACGTGTTTTTATTTTGTTCTCATCTATAAAAGAATGAGAAGACGGTGACTGCGATTAACTTACATACGCTTTTCGATTTGAAATATCAAACCGAGCACCGCTCGCTAAAATGTGTAATTTAACGTTTAGCAACGTTAGGGCGTCTCCTGTGCGAGCCTCTGCCATTGACGAATACTCAATATCGCTAGGATCAACAACCGTAATCGCGCCACTCCCGAGAACTGTAAATATGTTGTTATGGTCAATAAATGCGGCCGTGTCTTCATCTAGTCCAACGCCAATCAAAAACGGATTGTAGCTAACGGCTGAAAGTAAACGCGCAAGTCGATTACGTTCGTTGAAGTGCTGATCAACAACGATGGTATTAATTAATCCCATACCTGGTGCTAAATTGACACCGTCTTCAGTAGGCACCGTACCGGTGCTACCACCCGTTATCATGTGTTGCGAAACAATAGCAGCACCAGCAGAAGTACCTGCATAGTTAACGCCTTGGGCATTTAGCTGACGAATTGTTTTCGCAATAGGTGTACCGCCTAAAATAGTAGATAGCCTAAGTTGATTACCACCAGTGACAAATATACCAGTACTTTTCCCCAAGGTTTTTACGTATTCAGGGTTTTGCGCATCAGAACGCTCAGTTATTGGCAAAGAATAAGTTTTTTTAACACCTATTTCTTCAAAAATTTTCTGATATCGTGAACCAGTATCGTCAAGCCGTGACGCCGTTGGAATAATGGTAATTACAGCATCTTTACCACCGCTAAGTTCGACAAATTTTGCCAAAATTTCGGGGTTATCTAATTTTTCTTCTGCACCACCAATCGGAATAACATATCCTCTTTGGGTGCCATCTATAGTTGGAGAGGGCATAATATTTACTCGAAAGTGCCTTTTTTGACTTGTTGTTTGTGTTTAACATGCCAATGACCCATCGCCATAACATGCTCAATCCGATTTTGCTTATTCAATATGATGATATCGGCATCAACACCCTTTTGTATGCGACCTTTATGATGAAAATTCATTAATTGCGCAATGTTCTTTGTAAAAAAGGGCAAAAACTTGTCAACCGCTTGGCCGTCATCAACTAGCTGGTAGAAGATATCCGTCATCGATTGTGACTCCGCGAAGTCCATTTTTTTCAAACTACCATCAACATGGAAATCCGGTAAGCATCCTCCACCATCCGAACTAATAGTCAGTTTATCTTGTGGTAAATCTTGTTGCATATAGCGTAACAATGCCTCACCCGGTTCAAAACCAACATCGCCAGTTTCAAACGCAGTAACATCAACCCAACAACCTCGCTTCGCTAGTTCGCAGGCTTCCTCGAATAAGAATCGCTGACGATTAATATGTGTTGGGTTATAAGTTCTAGGTGGAATTTCAGCTGTATCTAAAGCCTGCCTGACCAAACTCAAACCTCTTTCGCCATCGCCTAAATGCAAATGCAACATGCCTGCTTTACCTGTCATTAAACGCGCCACATGAGCTTCTGATGCTACTTTCAATAGCTCATTTAATGTTGGCTGACTTGAACGATGATCGCTAATAGCTAACTCACCGACACCAATAATCGGTTCAATGAAAACAATATCCGATTTCACCGAGCCAGTTAAGGTTGTAGCCGGCAAATGATAACCACCTGTGTAGCAATAAGCTGAAAAACCTTCTTCTCTTAGCGCGTAAACTTGGGCTACCAACGATTCAGTGCTGCGTGTTAAATCATCAGTGCCAAGTAAACCAACGGCCGTAGTGACGCCCGCTCTCGTAAATTTACTTAGTGGCACTGGAGGTACTCTAGTAGAAAAGCCAGCTTCTCCGCCACCACCTGTAATGTGGGTATGACCATCAATAAAGCCAGGCATTACAACGCAGCCTTCAGCATCAATAACATTATGCTCAAGATTAAGTTCAGGCAAAGTGTCGCCCACATAAACTATTTTACTTTCTGCAATAAGAATATGCTGTAAGCCCAAATGTTCGGGTGCATACACATCAGCATTCTTAATTATTGTGATCAAAACCGAAACGCTCTTTATATACGTTGAAACAATCTCGCAAGTCTATAGGTTACCCGGCAAAACACATAACCCTTTTTAGTCTATTTCACTTTTAATTTCGGTAGACGCTTAAAAATTTACGAGCATAAAAATAGTATTAGAGTGCAGCATCTTCCATCGCTGCTGGCTTTTCATAGATTCGAATCTGTATACAGATTCCTTTTTAAGTAACTTGCTAGTTGCATAAAAAGCCTCGCTCGGAAGTAAATTCAACTCCTTGCTGCGACCGTGAATGGGGTTTGTTCATGCTTAATTCACCGCGATACATCTGCATAATACATATAAAGGTGTAAGTAAATATTAATATCTGTTCCAAAAGTTATATTATATTTGATGTTCGGGAAGTTTGTGCCATTTAGGTACGCTCACCAAAATAATATTGAAAGCGCATACTACAGAGGACTAATCACAATCTATTGAATAATAATTGTTGTTCCTCCGACATAGAACTTGGATCCGCCATAAAGTTGCGAAACAAATTGCTGTTTTGTTCACTACTCCCTAGGTTGGAATACCATTGTGACATCGAATTAGTAGCTGCTATTGCAGAAGCGGATTTAGTGGCACTTGTATTTTTTTGTAACTGAATACCAACAAAAACCAGCGAAAATACGATCGCTCCGGCGCCAATAATTTAGGCGATTTGCGCGACTTCTGATCGTTTATATTTCACACCTGAGCCTTTTGAGGTTTTATATGAGCAAAAGCAGAATAAACGACAACCTTGTTCTATTCAACAGGTGTTGATTTTTCTGACTTAAAAGATACTAACTGATTGTTGATGCAGGTTTGAGTTAAATGAAATTACGCTTTTGGTTAGGCAAATAAAACCCTATACAAAAAATTGCAAGATCAACTACAGATCAGCCTCGCGGCAATAGCAGACATTATTTGATGATAACCGCTTTATACGTGCAGGAAAGATAAACGATATGACTGTTCTATGCAAAAAGTTATGTTTTTATTGGCTTAAAGACTTGGCGGCTGAGGGTTGGTAGTGGTTTTTGTTGGGTGAGTTGGTAACAAGGTCGTATAGCTGACTGTTCAATGCTGATATTGCGTATTTTTGCACTAGCAAGCATCGTTTGCCCCTAACTTAATTGAAGGTCGCCTTTTGGCATAAGCGTTTAAAACAGGGCCGTTTTGTATAAAGAAATATCAGTTTATAATGATACTAAAAATTAGTAACAGCCTCAAAGACAAAGAACTTAGAGATCTCAATTAGTCCAAATGACCATTTCTGCATGCCAACTCGTTGACTTGATACTACCGGATCAAATGCTGAATTCGCTGGGATGAGATATTTGCATCCATTGTTCATTAACGTGAAACATAGTTTAAATAGCTATTTGCAAACGAACACGGAATTCACTGCCATCATCATCATTGAGATTATCTTTGGCGTCAGAAAAAGTCGCCCCGATGCGAATAAAATTATTTATATAATAATTAACTCCGACACCATACGAGGTCGCATCGGTAGAACCAAGTTCTTCGTCTGAATATGCACCATCTCCATCTTCGTAGCGAACTACCAACTCCCAAGCACCAGATGAATTAGCAGGCTTAACTCGCTTAAAAATCCCGTTTTTATACGGTCTTTTTTCACCAGTGATGATCCAACCTGCTTGTACATAAAATCCGTTACGACTTACGTTATTTTCTTCAGAAGATATAAACTCAGACTGAATATGGTAACGATCTTTCGCATAGGCCACTTCTAGACCAGTGATGTCGAGATCTTCTTCGCGGCGACTATGAGCAACACCAATATGAAGAACTTCATCAGCAGACTTGATCGGTGCATAAGTCACTCGGCCAGTAACAGCAGTTCCATCGTTTGCCCCGTCGTCTTCAAATACGCCAAGTGCATAAGTGATGTCACCACGCTGACCACTGAAAAGTATGCCTTCATGGCGTCCGGGCACATAACCTTCAGTAATGGCTGAGCGTTCAAGGTAGCTAATATCTTTTGATGACTCTAACTGTTCCAGACCGAAGGGTTCATTTTGATTACCAATAGTCACAACAGCTTGTTTACCCCATCCGTTGTATCTTATATACAAGTCCTCATGAGTTCCTCCATTGCCATTACCTAAATTGAATTGCACTTTGTAGGACCAATCATTCGCATTACCAGACAGATACAAACGCGCTCGACGAATACTAAAATCATCTTCATCTGTAACACCATTTAGTTCAGCATGATTGTAATCCCACTGAATACGCCCACCAAGTTTGGCTGAATAATGACCATCAGATGATTCAATTTCAATGGATTCCTTGATATTGAGGGCTACGTCATCTCCATCTTTAGTTACGACGCAAGCGAGCAGGAAGTGAGGTAAAAAGAGAAGTGCCAAAAGCATAACTAAATTACGCATTACCATATCTGCCAATTTTAAGAATTGTAGTCGATTGTAATTTGATTAGTTCACCCACATTAAGATTGTTATGAAACTTTTATGATATTTTTATGAAATTTTTATGACATTTTTATGACAATCCATGATTATTACATTTTTTCGTGTTGTTAATACAGTTTATTGAATGGTTTTTAAAAACTAAATGTCATTAAAATTAAACTCACTCCAAACCGCCAACATAAAAACAGCGATGATGTGAAATAAAACAATTGTTGTTTCCTTCTTGGCTGGTTGAATGCTCAATATCCGTTATCAGGTCTCTCCTAGCTAATGAATCATTGCTCAATTTAACAGTGACTATCTTTATTTACTGCACTACGTCGATATCTCGGACGCTAGACATTCTTCGAAATAACCTTCTCAGTAATCTACATTCAATAAGATCAAAAATCAGCGGTTAGGTCAGCTAACCTGTCTGTTCAGTGCATTTTTGTACGCAGTTGTTACTATGCCGTCATAGTAACAACTGTCATTTGCAAGCTGAGTTGCTTTAGATTATTTTTTTTAATGGGTTTATTAAAAAGCACCTCACGCGTTTACTATGCATGCATAGTAAACACAGAAAAAATTGTAAAAATCATCAACTAAATAAAGGTAAGCTATTGAAAAAAATAAAGTATGAGGAGTTTGTTGAATGATGCTGTCTCGTTGTTACAATGAAGCCTTCATAATAGAAGGTTAGGTATCGCAATGAAGTTTGTCATCACTTTAATACCTTTGTTTTTATATCCACAAGTGTTTGGTCTTGCTCTTTTCTTGTGAGTGGAGAGAAATACAATAAGCAGATAGAAGTCATCAGCACTGAGGATGAGGGAGTGTATAAATTTATCATCCCGTCCGAAATGGAAGGATTGAATGGTTTAGAAATAAATTTGGGCTACTCTCCAACAAATGCAGAAGACTTTAAATTTATGAAAGAGTCACACCGACTTGATTTCAAGATTGTTGGTGATAATGCCATTGGCACTTTTACAGTGGTTAAAAAGGAAAAGCTGTTACCTTTCTTGCATGTCATGTGGCGGCCAGAAGGTTTGGGGGCTTTGTGGGGTAGCAGTTAGTAGTGACTTTATCGGTGTAAGCAATACCTAACAAAGCAATTAAAAACGGACACGTAAAAGTTGGCTCGGTTTCGCTTCGCTTCACATTTTAGCCAACTATTACTTAGCCGTTTATTGCTGCGTTGGTATGACTCCGCCCGTTAAGCAGAACGAGCGTTATCCTGCTTCTTTTTTAAAGCCTTAATTTTTAGTAAAATGAGTTAACCCATCGAGTGAAGCAAGTAAATTCGTCGATTGTCATGCTGATATCCGTGGATTATTCATCTTTCGATGAACAGCACCTACTTTACTTAATCCGTCGTAACACCAGTCTATGTCCTTGGGAATTGCTATTAATACTCACTTACCAAGGGAGGA
>Ga0307488_10003482_pt1 | contig 13167 bp, 18 predicted proteins | sample SB02metaG_FD_202248 | JGI IMG/M metagenome (GOLD analysis project Ga0307488, IMG submission 202248) | Sea-ice brine microbial communities from Beaufort Sea near Barrow, Alaska, United States - SB 0.2 | ecosystem: Environmental > Aquatic > Marine > Coastal | place: USA: Alaska | collected...
TCACCTCGTCACCCAACGATAGAAGGGGAAATTCGTTTCCCCTTCGCCTATTCCGATAAATACATATATGATTACTGACTATAGCCCAGGCGGCATCGTATGTAAGATGCCTGAAGAGTTGCTAACTCTATTACAATATCGATTACATAGCTTTCAAACTATAGAAATACCAAGTATGACCGGCACACTTGGTGCGCCTGGTTTCGGGTACAAACGATGGATGATACAAAGTCCACTTCACATTTCGCATACTTTACAAACAGACATTTCATTAATTCCTAACGAACATAAAAACGAAGCACAGATTAATATACTTCAATACGAAGATTTACGTCCTGTCATAGAGTTTTTCGAACAACATGTAGATTCTGTTTTTAGATTTAGAATGTCAGTGTTACAACCAGAAAACGAGATAACAGCCCATGGCAGTCACAATTTCCCTAGAATTCATATACCATTATGTGACACTGATTTTTCATTCTATATTAATGACAGGTTAAATAATGACGAAGTAAAACCTATAAAACTAGAATACGGTAATGCATATTTTATTAACGTAAGTAATAATCATTGGGGTAAGATTAAAGAAGGTTCTGGAGAACGAAGCACTGCATTTTTTAGTTTCAATCGATTTAATGACCCTGAAGTAAATAAGCAGTTTAACATTGATGAATACTTTATCCGATAAATACTTCTATGAACATACTTGAACTCGAAAAATTTAAGATCGAAGATGCTATCAACTTCCATGATGAATATAATCCATGGTTATTTGATGGTGACAAACTAAAACCTACTATTAAAAGACAACTAGAAATAATTGCTAATGATTTTATCGAGTACATGGGTATACCTGATCTCGCTATTGAAGACATTATTATCACAGGATCTAATGTCGCATATACATATACATCACATTCAGACATAGACTTACATTTACTTGTAGATTTTGCAAAACTACCAGAGTCAGACGTATACAAAGAGTTATTCAACGCAAAGAAATCTCTCTACAATGATACATATGAAATTACTATTAGAGATATTCCTGTTGAAGTATATGTACAAGACACAGCACAATCACATACTAGTTTAGGCGAGTATAGTTTATACAAAGACATGTTCACTCGTATACCTACAAAGAAACGAGCCAACTTAGACGAGATATCAGCCGCATCTAAATTCGAAAGATTAGAACAACTTGCTATTGAAGGATTAAAATCTGATGATATTGAAAAAGTTAATGGAGTCTTATCTATCATTAAACGATATCGTCAATCAGGTCTTGACACTAAAGGTGAGTTTGGTCCAGAGAACTTAGCATTCAAAGCAGTTAGATCGAAAGGGTACTTTCAAGCATTGTTTGATCGCAGAAACAAGTTAAGAGCAGAGCAGTTATCCCTTGAAGAAGAAATGTTACGCAGAACATTCGAAGAGTCTATTGGCATTTACGAACAAGAAGTTGAACTTTCTGAAGAAGGTGTTTCAGAAAAACTAGGTGAATATGGTACAGGAATGTTAGCAAGGCGCTACAAAGTAGATAGAAAAGAAATAGCAAAGCAAATAGATTTAGGTGTGCGACTCGAAATGAGACATAATTCTAAAGTCTCAGCAATTACTCCACAACTACGTAGAGACCAAGCCACAGAGATAGTAAGGAATAATATTGCCAAACGTTTAGACTACTATCAGCATTATGACAAGCACATGAATGAATCATTGCGATATGATCTGGACACAGATTATGATGAATATGGCATGCCTGACTATTCTAAGTATCTATCTGCCATTGATAATGTTGTTAGAAAAGAAAGAACAAGAAGCAAATCTGACATCATACGATATCTTGTAAATCAATTTCCTAATGTAGATAAAAGAGATGCGATGTCGCTTATTAGTAGATGGGAAATGCAACAAAAATCCAGATCAGGATCAAGCCCATTAGTATCAGAAGCATCAGGTGAAGATGATTGGTCAGATGAACAGTTGAAAAATCTAAGTCTGGAAATGCAGAAGATGGCAAAAGAAATGAAAGATGAGTACAAGAAACTCAACAAACAAAGAGCCAGAGATGGTCTTGAGCCATTAGATTTAAACTCAGATTTAAACGAAGCATCAGGATATATTCCAAGTGAAGCACAAAAGAATGATCCAAGATTCTCCTACGCACTGACTAAAGATGTCAGACCAGACACTATGAAAAAAGGTGCTAAAGCAATGGGACTCGGAGATATATCACGTGCTGGTATTCCTCCATTGTTACGTCCTGGAAAGTCTTCGACAAAGAAAAAATCTAATCCTAACAAAGACTTTGGTAAAGGCATATACTAAACAATGAATGATCAACAGTATTTTTTTATTGATAATTTTTTAGATACTGATCTAGTAAGTGCCATAGCAACAGAAAAAACTAAACTAGCAACCATAGAAACTTTACCAGATAACTGCGGACATTTCATCAACCCTGATGGCATAGTAGTTGATGATTCTACTCATCCTAATATCTATAATCGATACCATGATAACTCTATGTTAAAAAGTTTACTCCCTAAATCTGTTGGTAATCTTATTGATAAGATAAGAGTCAGTCTAACTCCTTATTTAAACAATCCTGTTATCTATAACTATGCGACATTACCAAGTCTTAAAATGAATGTGAAAGAAACTTCAGGTGGTTGGCATAAAGATTATAACCCTATAGAAAACTTTGATGATGCTACTAAGCAATGGATTACATTCTTTACTTTGAGTAGTGATGACGTTAACTCAGAATTTCAAGTATCACATACATCAGAATGGCCAGATGTTTGGAAAAGAGGTATTAAAGAAACATTGTCTGATAATAGACTCTTTGCTCACAATATGAATCTAGGTCATCAATATCATCAGAATGATAAAAATGATGTAACTTTAATTTATATACGTTGGTATGATAATCTTATCAAATAATACTTGACATTACTCCCAAAAGGTCGTATAATTACGGGTATGACTGAGAAATTCACAAATGCTATTGAAGCCCGAGAGTATATGGATACTCTACTAAAGCAGATCAAGGCTTGTTCATATAGCCCTGATCTTAGGGTTCTATGGAAGAATTGTAACTCAATGGTTGATGAATTATCTAGTATTGAAGTTAGATGTAGACAACGCCAAAATTTCAATTCCGCAGACATATATAGAGCCAAAATGCATGAATCTACTGATTATGTAGAGAAATTGATCCTCATGCTGACTCTAATGTCCCCAGAAGACTCCTAAAATAATCAAATTAATTTCAAAAAACGCTTGACATTGGTACCAAAAGGCTTTATAATACATATATATTAAACAATAATACATCGGAGTAAGTAAATGTCTCAATTAACTGACAACCTGACTGTAACATCAGTCCAAGCAAAAAAAGCATTGCGTAAAGCATTCAACAAAAAGCGTCCAGCTTTTCTATGGGGACCTCCCGGAATCGGTAAGTCTGAAATCGTATCAGAAATCGCTAACGAATGGGGTAATACTCTAGTTATCGATCTGCGTATGGCACAGATGGAACCTACTGATATTCGAGGTATCCCTTTCTTCAACAAAGACTTAGGAGTTATGGATTGGGCACCGCCAATCGAACTTCCTTCTGAGGAACTCGCCGCTCAGTATGATCATGTTATATTGTTCTTAGATGAAATGAACTCAGCAATGCCAGCAGTACAAGCGGCAGGGTATCAACTGATACTAAATGGTCGTGTAGGCAAATATGTTCTTCCTGGTAATGTTGTGATTGTTGCCGCTGGTAACAGAGATTCAGACAAAGGTGTTACTTACAGAATGCCGATGCCGTTAGCAAACAGATTTCTTCACTTAGAAATGCGTTCTGATTTTGGTTCTTGGCAAGAATGGGCGATTCTTAATAACATACATGAGGATGTAATTGGTTACTTATCATTCGCTAAACAAGACTTGTATGACTTTGATGCGAAATCATCTAGCAGAGCATTTGCTACTCCTAGAACATGGACATTCGTTAGTGAGTTACTTGAGGAAGATGATTGCGATGCTGACACATTGTACAATCTCGTAGCAGGTACAGTCGGCGAAGGACTTGCGACTAAGTTCATGGCGCATCGTAAGATTGCTAGTAAAATGCCTAACCCTTCTGATATCTTATCAGGTAAAGTTAAAGAACTGAACGTCAAAGAAATCTCTGCGATGTATTCTTTAACTATCTCAATGTGCTACGAATTAAAAGATGCCCTTGAGAATGGCAAAGCAGACACAAAAGAATTTCACAAAATGTGTGATAACTTCTTTGAATACATGATGGCTAACTTTGAAACAGAGTTGGTAGTCATGGGTGCTAAAACAGCACTTAAGACTTACAAACTTCCGATCGAACCTTCTCAGTTGAAAAACTTTGATGAGTTTCATAAGAAGTACGGTAAGTACATTGTTGAGGCGGGCAACTAAGTTGCTGACCTGGAAGAGTGTAAGGTCCGAGACATTCCTTACACTTTTCCGAACTTTTTACTTGACATGTCTCCCAAAAGGTAGTATAATATACTTATAAATACTTAAGAGTACTGACACATGACAAAAAACACTTCAACAACTAATAACGACAAAGAAAACAAACTGGCTCATCTAGTCGGTCCTACTGACCCTGCTATCGATGAACAAGCACGTGACAGATTAGTCACTGCTCGTATTGGTCTTCTACTTCGTCATTCATTCTTTGGCAATCTTGCTACTCGTCTGACTCTTATTAATGCTGACGAATGGTGTCCTACTGCCGCAACTGACGGTAAAAATTTCTACTACAATTCACGTTTTATTATGATGCTCAAAAAGAAAGAGGTTGAGTTTCTAGTTGGACATGAAGTATTACATGTAGTTTACGATCACATGGATCGCAGAGGTACTAGAGATCCTCAACTATGGAATATTGCTGATGACTATTGTGTCAATGCTGACTTAAAGAAACATGGTGTTGGTGAGTTCATCACAACTGTCCCTTGCTTGTTTGACTATAAGTATGCTGACATGTCCGCAGAGCAAGTCTATGACATTCTGTATGAGAACGCAGAGATTATTGATGTTAATCAACTATTAGAGCAATTGCTAGACGATCACATTGATGGTGATGGCGGAGTTGGTAGTGAGGACGGTGAAGACAGTGACCAAGAAGGAAAAGGTCCTGCTAAAATGACACAAGAAGAAAAAGATCAACTCAAACAAGAAATCAAAGAAGCAATTATTTCAGCCGCACAAGGTGTAGAAGCAGGCAACTTGCCAAAAGGTGTTGAGCGAATGATTAAAGACATGACTGCTCCTGTAATGGACTGGAATGAATTGATTCAATCAAACGTTACATCAGCATTCAGTAATGACTACTCGTTTATGAAGCCTAATCGTAGAGGGTGGCACATGGATGCGATCTTACCTGGTATGACTCCTGGTGAAGAAATTGAAGCAGATGTCTTTATTGATCTATCTGGCTCTATTGGTTACGAGCAAGGCTCTACGTTCTTATCAGAAGTTGGTGGCATGATGTCACAGTTCGATGGTTACAAACTACGTGTACACTGTTTTGATACAGCAGTTTACAATAGCCAAGAGTTCTCAAGTGAAAACATGGACGACATCGAAGAATACGAAATGTATGGTGGCGGTGGTACTGACTTTGACTGTATCTTTGACTATCTTAAAGAAGAAGGTCGTGTGCCAAAACTTCTTATAGTATTCACAGATGGTTATCCTTTCGGCTCCTGGGGAGACGAGGACTACTGTGACACAACTTGGATCATTCATGGTGATCCTAATCCGAATCCCCCTTTCGGTACGTTTGCTCTTTATGAAGATCATAAGAACAAGGCAAGGGCCGCTTGAGCAAAGACAAGTTAGAACCTCACAGACCTGCTTCGGCAGGTCCAAAGGATAAGTTTATCTATGAAACTCCAGATGGTGGCAACACCGTTTATGCTAGACCACTGGGAACAGACTTAGCACAACGAAAAAAGGTTTACGAGAACCCTGAGATGCTTGAGGAAAAAGCATTTTTTGAACGTTGGCACATGTACAAAGATATCCTTGAGATATCTAAAGATAATGATGTGTTAGCAAAGTTATTAGAACAAGTAGAAATACTGTACAGGCTTAACAAATGAAAATTGAAGACATTAACAAGTCAACTTGGTTTACTAACAGATGTATTAATTATGTTCCTTGTCATTTTGTACCAACACGTACTCCTGTTACTGATGAGAATCTATCCTGGGTATTTCAAAAAACTTTTGGAAGATTTAGTATAATTTCGCCACCTGAATCTGAGGACAACTTATCATTTTATAATACAAAACTATATTCGTTTGAAGATCCAAAAGAAGCAGTTCAATTTGAACTAACTTGGTCATAATGTTTAAGTGTATATGTCATAATGTACGAGAAGGAGATAATGATCGTTATCATTTGATAGGAACTAAATGCGGTAAGTGTTTAGATGACCCTATGACAAAAAAGATGCAAAAAAAGTTTAAGAAGAAATATGCCAAAATGATAAAAAGGGTAAATTGATGCTCTACTTTTATTTTCAGCACCTTAAATCGTATTAAATAATATTGTTAATGTTAAAAACCTATAGGAGAATATAATGAGTTTTTTAAGACACGTAGGAAAACACGGTGATCGGAAGGTCGCAGTAATTTTCCGTGAAGTACCGAATGAAGAACATATGTGTTTAGTATGCTATCCACAATTGTTGAATCAAAATGTCCATGATCCTTTGATGGCAACCATCGAAAGTGATATTGGTCAAAACAGTGAAGAACTTGCTGATGCGTTAAACAGACAATATACTAAGTCTGGTGATCGTATACTACAAGTATTACACGCAGAAGGAATGCTAAAGAAAATTAGAACATCAGAAGTCATTATGACTCCTGCCTCTAATACTGCTATTAGATTAGATGAACTGAATAAAATGCTTACAGAAATGAAGCAAGGCGCAGAGGCTACTCGTAAGATGGCTGAAGCAGATTCGCAAATGGGATTCACAGGTAATGCCGCTCAAGTCAAAGCAGAATCTGAAAGAGAGAACGCATTGATTGGTGAAGGTAAAAGACCGATGCCTACAATGGGAACAGTCTCACCAGAAGCAGGGCTATTAAATCAAACTGGTGGTGCATTAAGTGATGCCGCATTAGCAGAAGGATTCACAGCACAAGCCGCTACCTTTCAGGCTCAAGCAGAAGGCATGTTAGCAGAAGCAAAAAGTTTAATGGCTCAGGCCGCTGAACTTGCTCCAGCAAAACCTAAAGCAAAGAGAGCAACTAAGGCAAAGGCGCCTGCTAAAGCAAAAGCAAAAACGACTCGATCTAAAAAGGCTTAATTAAAAGGAGTTTCCCGTGGCAGATAAATCCCGTTCGATACAAGACTGGGAACGACTCCTAGAAGATGTTGAAAAACATCGAATCCCTGTAGAGTTTTTACAAAAACTTGTTTTGCGTTTAGAAGGACGAAAACAAAAAACAATTAATATTGAAAAGTTTTTACGTCAAGGACTTGATACTGAAACAGTAGAGATGATTGTCGGTAAACAACTAGAAGAACATGAGGAAGATATATTAAGTATTGATTTTATTCTTAATATAGAACGAATTGCTGATGCAGTTCAACCCGAAACTGACAAATTGTTATCAGGATTATAATAACATGAAAGCAAAATTAATTAGTCACAGTCAAGCACCAAAAACAGATTTAGATGATGGTCCGAGTACATTAGACTTAATTGCATATTGTGCTAGGGTAAGTAATCCTGAAAATCAAGCCAACACTACAACCAATGAAAAACTTGTCAAATATTTGATCAAGCACAAACATTGGTCACCACTTGAAATGGTATCTGCGTGTATTGAGATTGAAACAACGAGAGACATAGCACGACAAATTCTCCGTCATAGGTCATTCTCTTTCCAAGAGTTCAGTCAACGATACGCAGATCCAACGCAAGATTTATCTTTTGAAATTAGAGATGCACGATTACAAGATCCTGTTAATAGGCAAAACAGTATTGAACTTGATCCTGAGATGGATGGACATGCAGTACTTCAAGGTGAATGGAAAAACAAGCAACAACGAGTTATAGATGCTTCACTAGAAGCATACAATTGGGCTGTAAGCAAAGGCATTGCTAAAGAACAAGCAAGAGCAGTACTTCCAGAAGGCAATACAGTCAGTCGCATGTACATGAATGGTACACTAAGAAGTTGGGTACATTATATCGAACTTCGTGGAGCAAACGGAACTCAGCAAGAACATATGGACATTGCACATGCTATTGCGAAAGTCATTGCTGAGATATTTCCGCTTATAGAAGATATACAAACTACATAATGAAAATAGGTATATTTGGAGATAGTTATGCTGATGGCAACCCACAGACTTATAATAGTTCTGGGTGGCCACATATGCTTAAAGATAACTACAAAGATGTAACCTTTCATGGACTAGCTGGAACTTCAGTGTGGTGGTCCAGAAATCTTTTCTTAGAACATTATAAAAACTATGATGTTATTATATTTTCTTTTACTAGTAATAACAGATGGCCATATTTACCTAAGCATTTAGACGGTTCTCAATGGAATATAGGTTATGTAGAAGAATCTAAATCTGATTTTCTTAATGTTGTGAACCCTTATTTTTGGGAATTGTTTCCTGATGACCTCAATGATTATATTAACACTTCAATTTACAAAGACATAGTTAAACTTTGTAAAGAAAACAACAAATATCTTATTGCTGTTATTCCCTTCGACCACAACTATGACATTCACACTACTGATTTTCCCTGTATTACAGGATTAGACAATTTATCACATAGAGAACAATTAGAAATCGACGGCCAATTAATAGGTACAATAAAAATGTTTTCTAAAACAGAAGGATTTATTGATATTCGTACATGTCATTTATCACCTGACAATAATAGAATCATATCAGATTGGATGACAGATTGTATTGACACTAAAAAGTATGGTGAATACTTTGATGGAGATAAGTTTCCTGATTGGAAACTTATTGCAAATAAAGAACATGCTATGAATTTGATTAACTATAACCCCCAATAACAAACAAGAGAAATATTATGCCATCTAGGAAGAAAACAAAAGAACCAATCAAAAGACCTAAAATTTTAGTTACTGGTGGATTAGGTTTTATCGGTTATAACGTAGTAGTTCAATTGATCAACGATGGTTGTGACATCGCTATTTTAGATACTAAGACTGATTATGGTATTATTCCAAAAGATGAACTTGATTATATTATGAAAGAAAGATTCTATAGTATTGCAAATAGAATCACTGAATCAAATTCATTAAACATCTATACAGTTGATGTCGGTAATCCAGAGTTAGATACTTTATTTGCGGCAGAAAACTTTGATGCTGTTATTCATCTTGCTAGTTTCCCTCGACAGAAAGTTGTTAATCTTAATCCAACAGCAGGCTCACAAGTAATGAGTGAAGGATTACTTAATTTACTAGAATTAAGTAGCAAACATAAAGTTAATAGATTTACTTACATTAGTTCATCTATGGTCTATGGTGATTTCAAAGACAATGTAACTGAAGATACAGTATGTAACCCTTTAGGTCAATATGCCATAATGAAGTATGCTGGCGAACTGTTAGTTAAAGATTACACTAGACAATACGGATTAGATCATACTATCATTCGTCCGAGTGCTGTCTATGGTCCAGTAGATGTAGATGACAGAGTAGTCTCTAAATTCCTACTAAGTTCTATTAAAGGTGATAACTTAACAGTTAACGGTAAGATGGAGAAGTTAGACTTTACATTTGTTAGTGATGTAGCAAAAGGCATTGTAGATGCTACTATGTCATCTAAGGCAAAGAATGAAACATATAATCTAACACGTTCAAAAGGTGTTACACTTTATGATGCCGCAACCACAGTCAAAAAGATTGTTGGTAAAGGTAACATTGACGTAAAACAAAAAGATAAAAACTTCCCAACTCGTGGTGCGTTGAGTATCGCAAAAGCACAGAAAGACTTTGACTTCAATCCAACAATAGATATTGAAGAAGGTTTCAAAATATACTATGATTGGTTAAGAAACTCTACTTATTGGCAAGAACAATTAAATCCTAAACCTAAAAAGAAGGAAGAAATCAAAGTTACTCCGGTTAAGTTAACTAAGCCTAAAGCAAAAACAAAAACAAAGAAGAAATAGTTCCTGTTATGATTAAGCACTTTGGATTAGACCGTCAATATGCAAATCTTAAAGACGAATTGCTCGGCGCTACTGATACAGTATTGTCTAGTGGTAATCTTAACGATGGTATATACGCACAGAAATTCAAAGATTGGTTATCAGTAAAGACTAAGGCTCATTATGTCATACTGTGTCATAGTGGAACACAAGCATTAGAGATCATTGCTCGTTATGAACGAGACACTTCTCCAGACCAAGACCCTTATGCTGAATGGGAATACGATAAAGAAACATATCGAACAATCAGAGTTCCTAATCTAACATACCCTGCAACAATGAATGCGTTTCTAAGTGCTGGGTTGAAAGTAGAACTAGCAGACACAGATAGAAACGGTATTCTGTTACCACAAGACGAAGACGAACTACAAAAGATTGAATGTCATGTCGGCCTCTTTGGTGCTCCAACTGTCGCAGTAGAGAGTGACAATGGCATAAGTGTTCTGAACAATAACATTGCTATCGTAGACGGAGCACAACATTGGTTGATCGCAGACGGCAACATCGGTACAGCAATGGCAATTAGTTTCGATCCAACTAAGAATCTAAATGCTTCAGGCAACGGTGGCGCCATCGTCACGAACAATCAAGCCCTATATGAATTTGCTAATCAATGGCGAGACAACGGCAAGCCACATCATTTCTATTCTGGTACTAACTCTAAGATGAGTGAAATAGATTGTGCCCATCTGATGGTCAGAACAAACTATATTGATGAATGGCAAGAACGCAGAAAACAAATTAGACAATACTACATAGAAAGATTTTCACATATTGAACCATTAAGATGTCTAAGTGAAGGCTTTGAGACTCATGCTGATTCAAAGTTTGTTTTGTATACAAGCACTGAACGTGATGATTTGGTTAAATGGTTAGAACGAAAAGATATAGAAACTAAGATACATTATAAGATACCACTCTCTGAATTACCAATTGCTGATGACATGGTAAAGCCTGATCTGATGTCTACAAGTACAATGCTTACACGATCATTACTCAGTTTACCTATGTATCCTGAACTTACTGATGCTGAAATAGAAACTGTTGCCAACGCAGTGTGTACATATTATGCTCCTTAATACTAAATACTAGTATATTATAGGAGATATACTAATGGGATTAGGTATTATAGATTCAGTAATAGGTGTAGCGGCACCGTTACTAGACAAATTTATTGTCGATAAAGATAAGAAGGCTGAGTTCGAACATGAACTCAAAATGGTCTTACACAACGCAAACTTACAACAAAATCAAATCAACTTAGAACAAGCAAAGCATCCAAGCATCTTTGTTGCTGGAGCAAGACCTGCTATCATGTGGATCTGTGCATTTGGTCTAGCCTGGGCATATGTACTAGCACCAATACTTAATTGGGGAGTGCAAATAAGCGGAGCAGAGATCATTTTGCCAGAGATTGCAACTGAAGGCTTAATGACTCTTACATTGTCGATGTTAGGATTAGGTGGTATGAGAAGTTTTGAGAAGATGAATGGATTGGCTAGAGAAAATATGAAGGCCACTCCGCCAAAACAATAACTTTATCTATCTCCCCAAGTGATAAATACAATATAAGACTGAGATAATCATATGGCTGTAAATTACGAAATTATTAATATAGGAGCAACACCAAATGATGGTTCTGGTGATCCGTTAAGAGTTGCCTTTGGTAAGATTAACAACAACTTTGCCAATCTATCATCAACTGCTGTTATTTCATCCAATACTTACACAACTGGCAACACAGCTGGACAAGTAATTTGGCAAATGGCGGCAAACGCATTTACATTAGGTTCATTCTTTATTAAATCAAATGATCCAGGCACAATTGATCAACAAGATGTAAGATTAGATGCTCAACTAAGTGCGAATTCAGCAAACGTTAAATTTTCAGCATACTCATCTACACAATGGGGTAACGTTCTTATACCAGGAAGCGGTTATGACATGGATGTCACTTCTGGTAATGTTAGAATTACAGTTGACCCTGATGTGGCAAATGTAACTGGTTCGCAAACATTATTTCATTTTATTAACTCTTCAGTCATGTTCCAAGGTGCGGCACCAGCAGGTCTACCATTAGCAATAGATGGTTATGTAGATTCAGAACTCGCAACAGAAACTGGTGATGGTGTACTCACAACTGAAGAAACTCCATAATGAGAGCAAAAGAATTTATTACCGAAGATAACGGTCCAGGCAAACTTACAAAACGTCAACGTTATGCTACTCGTGGAGCACATAAGTTCCAAGACGTAGACGGTAGAGATAGAGTCTATGAACTCAATCGTGTAATGATGGCACTAGCACAAGCAAACGGTGAATCAGGTGAAAGGATAGACTTAGATTCAGAAAGCTGGGTAGGCACAAGCAACTTAGCATTCCCTTACACAGAAGTAGAAGCAAACATGTTAAAAGCCGCATACAAAGCAGTAGGCTCTGAATGGGAAGACTTGAACTCAGGCGACATGAAGTCAGTTGAATTACCGTCAATCAATAAAGAAAGTCCTATCGAAGGCTTCAAAGGGTATCCAAGATAATGGCAGCCGTAAATGTACCAGTCAAAGGCTTAACAGGATTAATTACAATCTTTGCATATGCCGATGATGCTGTAACTACAATAGCAGATGTACTTGCTTCAATCGTTGCCGCAGATGGTATAACTGCAGGGTATTACTACAATCTAGCATTAGTAAGAGATACTAGTAAAGATAATTTAACAACACCCACAGCAACACTTTCATCATTAAACTTTGTAGGCGCAACTGGTACAGATCCTTTTGCCGCAGGCGCTATCGTTAGTGAAACATTTAATAACGGAACACAAACAACTATCCCAGCAACAGATATCTTTCTTACTACACCAGCATCTACATCAAATGCTCCTGCTAGTACGT
>Ga0307488_10003483_pt1 | contig 13167 bp, 10 predicted proteins | sample SB02metaG_FD_202248 | JGI IMG/M metagenome (GOLD analysis project Ga0307488, IMG submission 202248) | Sea-ice brine microbial communities from Beaufort Sea near Barrow, Alaska, United States - SB 0.2 | ecosystem: Environmental > Aquatic > Marine > Coastal | place: USA: Alaska | collected...
ATCGTCCCAGGCTAGCGGGTCGTTGAAGGTAGCAAACCAACCGATATCGTTGAGCACTGCGCCGACGCCAACCAACTCCCAATCAATCACGGCAAGCAGCTTGCCAGTCTTCGCGAAGAACAGATTCGACCACTGGAAGTCGCCATGGAAGATGCCAACTGGCGCGTTAGCCGGCAGCTGAGCTAGGAGTAATTCGCGGACTTCCGGCACCAACATCAAACTGCGTGGTTCTGCAGCCTTCCCGACGAAACGGTCCCAGCGCACCACATCCTCCTCGAAGGCCATCGGCTCACCCAAGTATTGCGCCCCTTGCCAATCCACGCGGTGAATTCTTACCAGCGCGTCGATAGCCTGCTGTGCCATCCCAACTCGCGCAGATTTCTCAAGCGCTTCGACCCAGCCATCGCCCTTTAGCTTCACCACGTCGCCTTCTAACTGCGGCACTATGAAATAGGGACGACCGAACCATTGCGGATCGTCCCCCGACCACTTAACTGTGCAGTGAGGAACCGAGTTAGGCATCACTGAAAGCGCCGCGACCTGACGGAGCACGTCGGCAGTCCCCTGCAGTTTCACGTCCGGCGGAGGCAGCCGTATATACCATTTGTCTACAGCTAAAGCTGTCTGCACCGAGAAACCATAGGCGAAGCCGGCATGACCCGGCATCTTAAACACGTTTTTGACTTCTAGCGCGTCTTCTTGATAGTGAGCACGACTAAATGGAATAAGTCGCCTCTGTAATTCTTCTAATTCCAAGTTAACCTCACTATATTGATCGGCAGTATGCACTATCCGCACAGACTACTATTTTAGCTTATCCATGAATAGGCAAAACAAAGCCCTAGCGCCATTAAAAATAGACAAAAGTCGGTTTGATTACTCACGGCCTAGGCATGAGTTTAAACACGCTTGCTCGGCAAGTGTTGCTGCATGAGACTAGCCCTTCTCCGCCATCAAGGCCCTTCCTAACTTAGTCGAATCAAAACTAAGCGGGTTGATTCATTTACGTCGGTTGTTGCGCGTGCCTTGTGCTGAGAAATAGCATCCGTTAAATTCTGAATTGGGCGGTTAAAAATTTTACTGGACCGCGGTTCAGGTGTTTTTCAAGGAGAAAAACTTAGTAACATCACCTGTAAAATTAATGGAAGTTGAAGCGACGTTAATCGTTTATTATCAGAGGATTATATAAACTCACCAACTCGCTCACGCCATGAGGTAATAGTTTTGACCGACAGCCCCTGCCAGATCGACCAGCATGATGATCACATTGTCTTAACTATCACTCGCCCTGCACGCCTGAATGCGATCACAGGCGAGGTCTTGGACCACTTAACCGACTGTATCGAACAGCTAGAACAGCAGTCAGGCAATCGCGGCTTGATCATTACTGGCAGCGGCGAGCGCGCCTTCTGCGCCGGCACCGACCTATTCGAACGCGAGGGCCTAAGCGAGGACGAGATTCGCACCAAGTCCGACCGGGCCCGCAATTTACTTGTCCGCCTGCATAGGGCGCCCTTCATCAGTATCGCCGCGCTCAATGGCCTCGCTTATGGCGGAGGCCTAGAACTAGCGCTTGCCTGTGTGTTCCGCATCGCGGCACCCCACGTGACCTGCTCTCTGCCGGAGGTGAAGATAGGCTTGATACCCGCCTACGCCGGCACGCAGTTACTGCCCGCCGTAGTGGGGCCCTCACGCGCACTGGACATGATGCTAACGGGTCGAGCAGTAGCAAGTGACGAGGCCTTAATGATGGGCCTGATCAATCGCATCGCCAACAATGAGGCCCCTCTGCTGAATCAGGCTGTAGACTATTTAGCGTCGATCAACCAATACAGCAAGATCGCTATCAACAGCATCCGCGAGTGTGCCGCTGCTGCACGACCACCTCTTAGCAACGAAGGTTTGGCTTTAGAGCGATACCATGTAATAGAGGTGGGGAAGAGTGAAGACGCCGCCGAGGGCGTGGCTGCATTCCGCGAGAAGAGACCAGCGGTTTTCAAGCACCGCTGACAGTATTGACAAGGCAACTACTTCCGCTCTCAAAGTCCACTGCTTAGCTTCCTCTAAATCGTCACTGCCTTTTTCGAGATGCAAACGCAGGCGTTCTAAAACACCAATAGATTTTTTTAGGCACTAAGTGACTTCTTAAGTGTCCACCAGTGCCTTGCTACTCAAGTCAACAGCCTGCCACAAACAACTCGTCCTCCCATGGAGATTAATGAGCTCTCATCTATAAAGAAAGTGTCGCCATAACCCTGATATTTTCTTCTTAACCTTTGAAAATATTTCGAACCAATATTATTGCGCCACAGGCGAATAGCTGACGGTGATGCCCCTCGGCCATCCAATCTTCGACGTCACGGTAACTCAGCTTGAATCGATGCTAAAGCCACTCGGTAGTTTCGATTATTTTAGGCCGAAATCGGTGGCGCTTGACCATTTTTGACTAGACCATACGCTAAACTCTGTTAAATTCGGAGTTAACATTTCAGCTGCCTAATTCCACACATCATGAGTCAACACCAATTTCCCAAACTGGTCCCCTGTGTGCATTTTATTATAAGCCTCACGGATATCTTTTATGGACGTGGGTCCATCTACCCGAGGATGCAACTGTAAGGTGTTAACAAGGTCAATCATGCTGGCAAAGTCCGCGTTATTGCCCATTGTAGTTCCCTGAATAGTGATTTGTTTGAAAAACATTTTTCGTAGATCGAGGCTAGAGGGGAACCCAAGAGTGGCGCCAAAGAAAGTCAATCTACCCCCAGGCTTCAGACAATCAACCAATGACGCAAAGCCATCGCCACCGGCGCTGTCTACAACCAGATCAATGCCATCTGATTCGGTTAGCGCTTGTAATTGCTCGACCCAATCTTCACTGCGGTAATTTACGCCAGCGATAGCTCCATCTGCCACCGCGGCGCCAATTTTTTCATCACTGCCGGAAGTAACATAGACCTTCGCTCCGCGCCCTACCGCCATCGCCAGCATTAGCGAAGACACACCGCCCCCAATACCGCTTATAACGACCACCTGGCCCGATTCCAGTCTGCCCTGAGTGAACAGGGCTCGGTAACCTGTAATGCCCGCAAGAGGCAGTGCTGCCGCTTGTTCAAAGCTCAAGAAATCCGGCTTCGCGAAGATATTTTCCGCGGGCACCCTTACGTACTCCGCCTGCGTACCATCCTCTGGCAAGCCAAGAATACTGAATTCTTTACCCTGTACTCTAGGATTATCACCGAAACGTAAACTTGGATTAATGATTACCGAATTGCCAACCAAGCTAGAATCAACACCGCTACCAACCTTGTCTACTACGCCGGCTGCATCCGAGCCAAGAATGATCGGCGGCTTAATGCCGGCATACAAACCCCGAACTATCCACAGATCACGATGATTAAGTGCACTTGCCATAACCTTGACAGTCACTTCATTTTCCCCCGGCTCTGGATATGGCACATCGGCAGTCACCAGAGAATCGAACAAATCCATTCCTTTGGCATTTTTATTAAGTTCCTTTAAGACTATGGCTTTCATATTGAGACTCCGTGATTTTTCAATTTGGGAAAAGGAAATAGATAAAGTATTTTGCATATTACCGTTTGGCAATTGATGACGTCCACTAACGAAGATCAAATCTGAGCTCAGTACAAGAAGAACGTTATTGACAGGCTAACTATTAGAATCGAAAACAAACACTATTTCCTGCGGCTAAATAGCCAGCGCCTTACCCAAGCCTCAAGGCAGCACGCTCTGAAATGCCGATGGCTTTTGCTAGCACCATATGACGGCCAAGATTGAATCGATGAATATGACAACACGATTTTTATATTTGTCTCTGATAACGGAGCGGCAAGTTCACCTTTGTTAGATTCCGACGGAAATTCTCCGCTCAAAACGTGGTTTGACCGGGTAGGGTACAACACAGACTATGAAACTCTAAGAGAGAAAGGCTCCTGGGTAGGGATTGGTCCAGGCAATGTGACAGTCGCCGGTTCACCTTTGCTTTACTGCAAGTTTCACGCTAATGAAGGTGGACTGAGTGTTCCCCTGGTGATGTCAGGGCCGGGGATTTCTCAGCGTGGTGAAATGAATAATGAATTCACCTTTGTTACCGATCTTGCCCCCACTAATCTCAGCCTGGTTGGAATTGATGATCACGGAGGTAGTTGGAACGGTAAGACAGTTGAACCCATAGTCGGTTCGGATTTCGCGGATTATCTAGCAGGAGCTACAAAAGAGATTCATTCCCCGTCCGAACCCATTGGCTCCAAGCTAGGGGGTAGTAGCGTACTATTCAAAGGCGATTACAACATCGTGTTCAATCGAACCGAGCAGAACGAGACCGAGTGGCATCTGTTCAATATTAAGGCTGACCCGGGCGAGCTAAGCGATCTAAGCGATCTAAAAGATGAGCAGCCGCAGTTGTTTGAAGAGATGCTGGCAGACTATGAAATGTGGGAGCAAGTGAACAATGTGTTGCCAATGCCTGAAAATTACAATTGTGGGCGCACGATTTTTAGAGGCGGACTCAATTAGTAATTCGGGAGCAGGACGCTCCGGGATGTTACGTAAATAGGGTGTCGAGACCAGTCCCTCCCTGATAAGATATTCTTTAACTGTATTAGCGCTTGTTTTTGCTCTGGGGCTCCGGTTTTATAAATCGATCGAGAAGAATGATTTGGAATTAAAATGAAACGACTAACAACAATGATATTACTCTGCTTTTTCATGCCTGCTGTCGCTCAAAAGCCTCCGCTAGAAAATCAGGGTGAAATGCGCATTCTGTCTGTCTATCACGGACTTGATCCCGTACGAGCACGCGCCACTCTTTTGTGTGGATTGCCGCCCAAGGCAGGTCAGGATGGAATGCCTGTTACTTTTTCTGTCCAAATAAATAGTGCATCAGTTTCTGCAACTGCCTTTGCGGTTGAAACCAGCTCTGGAGAGATTGTCACTCCGCTGTGCGCAACACTGCGTCCTGCTATAGAGCCGCTCGAACAGCGCACAGTTCTTCTTATGGGGCTTTTTAGTACGGGGGATGCACTGCCGGTCAATGTAGAGGTCGTGGCACAACTCGAAGATTTCAACGGAAATTCATTGGTCGGCTTGAGAGGTGAAAAAGTGACAGCCCTTGCGGAGGGTCCTAGCCTTGTCCTTGCCGAACGTTTTGCACCCGACACGCTAGGTCTCGAAGGGGAATGCTTGGAGGGAACCGCACAAGCGATCCAGCTAACGTGGGAAGGCGGGGTTACTGGACCGCAGGGCGCCGATCTTGCAGAGGCCCAGCGAACAGCGATGTCGATCCTTCTTGAAAACGGTGACCGCGTGCACCCACTTTTGCTCGCTGATGATGACCCAGACAATCATGTTATCGCTTGCATAGCTGAAACTAGCCTAGCGATTTCGGTAAGTGTGAAAGCAGGCTTTTTTCATGATCCAGGTGATGACGCAAACCCCGAGACTAATATAGATGTGATTTCGAAAATGATAGAGTAAGGCGATTGCGGATAGCTGCGCAGCTTTTGTTACTTAGGTGACTTTTGCGACTTTTGTGACTTAGGCAACTCAGGCAGCGAACTAATTCGGGCCTTTTAAACTCCACTGCCAGTGAAAAATTATTATGAAAACAACAAAAATCCTAGCTCTACTCCTCGCTCTCTGCTCCTTATTTTCCTTGACCCCTGCCGCACAGGCAGCAGAACCACCCAGCATCACTGTCACCCGCCTGACCAATGGACCCATAATCACGCCTGAGATGGATGCTCGAATGGGCGGCAATATTCAAGGACCCTCGTTGATCAAAGTGCCTGATTGGGTAGAGAATCCACTTGGCAATTATTATCTGTACTTTGCCGATCATCGCGGCACCTATATTCGGATGGCCTATGCAGATGAAGTGACTGGCCCCTGGACTGTGCATTCGCCCGGTTCCTTAACCCTAGAAGATTCCTTATTTCCAACTACTTGCCCACCCTGTTCTCCCGCACCAGGGTCAAATGCACCTCTCTATGCACATATCGCATCGCCCGATGTACACGTGCGTGAAGATCTTCAGCAAATAGTGATGTACATACATGGCAGAGATGTAGGAAGACAATTCACACGTGCAGCAGTGTCTCGAGACGGCATTAATTTCGAAGGCACAGAGGAGGATCTAGGTCGCGCCTACTTTCGTGTGATCGAGCACAATAATTATTTTTACGCTATGAGCATGCCCGGTTATCTGTATCGCTCAGCCGATGGTTTGTCAGATTTCGAAGCCGGCCCCCAGTTTTTTAACAAGGACATGCGGCACTCCGCCCTTTTGATTCGTGATGATCAACTTTATGTATTCTTTACCCAAGCAGGACAAGAACCGGAACGAATCCTGCTTTCCACCATTGATTTAACAGATGATTGGCAGGAATGGGCCGCATCTGAACCGATAGAGGTATTGCGTCCTGAATTTGACTACGAGGGCGTTAATCTGCCACTAGAGCCCTCCAGAAGGGGGCATATCGATGTGCGGGTCCATCAGCTACGGGATCCTGCCATCTATAAAGAAGCCGATAAAACTTATTTACTCTATTCGGTTGCAGGGGAGAGTGGAATCGCTGTTGCTGAAATTGAATTTAATGACTTTTAGGTAATGCCATTACCGCATTTACAGTGCTCCTACATTTACTGCTAATATATTCAACCAAAGAACAAAACTAGAATCGAAAAGGTGCCTCATGAGTCTTCGCCCTATTGTTACTAAGCTGCTAGCGCTTGCGCTATTGTGTTGCCCTCTTGCTAACGCTGTCGCACAAACCACCCTGTCACCGACGGATCATTGCCAGAATTTTACGCAAGATGCCATCGTCACCTTCGCCGATGTTGACTTGGCCGAAGTAGTCAATGAAGCGCTAGGATTGGCGCCGGATGCAGCTTTGCGCTGCGGACAAGCGGCCATGTTAGAACGACTGGTTGTTGGCACCACTATTGAGCGAGTAGTTTACGGCGGCACCTTAAGACCCTCACCCGAAAAACCCTTTGAAAGCCTAGAAGGTATTCAGAATCTCACCGGTTTAACCAGATTGAATTTACTCAACCGCCTGATTACTGACATAAGTCCACTGCGCAGCATGACGAATCTAGTTAATCTGAACCTACACACTAATTGGTTCAGCGACCTTAGTCCCTTAAGTGATTTGATCAACCTCGAGCAACTCATTATCAGTGAAAACCCAATCTTCGACATCAGCCCCTTAGAAGGACTCACCAAACTGCGCCAGCTACATGTGCACGGTTTGTATCCTCATCAGCTTAAACATTATCTCGACATGAATGACGGGCGTGATCCCAATGTGGTGTTCAATGGCATCACTGACATCAGTGCGCTTGCCGACCTAACGGAAATGCGGTTGCTGCGTATTCATCTTAATGCCATATCCGATATCAGTCCTCTGGCTAATCTCACCAAGCTCACTCATTTGCGCATCTATAACAGTGAGATTAAGGATATCAGTGCACTGGGTGATCTAGATGATCTAGTTCTGTTATGGGCTCATAACAACCAAATAGAAAACATCAGCGCACTAAGTGGCAACAGTGGCATGCAGCAGCTCAGTCTGAATAATAATGCCATCTCGGATGTTAGCGCTTTAAGCGACATGATTGATATGGAACATTTGTTTCTTAGCAACAACGATATTGCGGACATCTCCCCACTTAGGCGACTACATGCATTAAAAGTTCTGCGCCTAGAGAACAACAACATTACTGATGTAAGCGCTCTGGCGGGCCTTAGCGAACTAAATGAATTGAGTCTGGCGCAAAATTTTTCGCTTAATAACGTACAAGCTCTGCTACTTAACTCAGGTCTAGGAGAAAGCGACGAGCTAGACCTACGCTTCACCGCCGTGCGCTGTTCCGACATGGCCGCATTCTCCAATCTGGGTGTCAATCTACTTAGAGTTACAGCAATTAATGGGTCATCCTGTCCCGGCCGCAGGTTAGAAGATCCCTGAGTTCTTTAAGAATCTGAATAAAAACCATTTAATAAGAACCATTTAATAAGAACAGGTAAGAATGGAAATGAACAAACTCCAAAATATGTTACTACTCACCTTAGCAGCTCTGTCTTTATTGGCTGCTTCTAGACTCTCTTATAGCCAGGGAAATTTTGAGGGGGTGGAGCTTTCCATTAAGCTTGTCGCGGGCAATGTTTATATGGTGCAGCGCCCGGGAGGCGGCGGTAACATTGGCGTACAAATAGGCCCGGATGGCATTCTGCTGGTTGACTCCCTGTTCGCACCACTTGCGGACAAATTGGTTGCAGCGGTGACTCAGGTGAGCGATGAAAAAATTCGCTTTCTAATCAACACTCATATCCATATTGATCATGTTGGCGGCAATGAAAATCTCGCGAACATGGGCGTGATGATCTTTGCTCATGATAATACTCGCTTGCGCTTTTTCGAGGAGAGAAGTCGCTTCCCCAGAGCCGGAGGCAGTTCCGTCCCACAGCAACCTGCTGCCGCTAGACCGCTAATAACCTTCAACGATACCATGAGTTTCCACCTTAACGGCGAAGAGGTTCGAGCCTTTCTGGCTCCTCCCGCACATACCGACGGGGATGTTTTCGTCTACTTCCCTGAGTCAGATGTGCTCCATCTTGGCGATGTGTACCGCACCACTAGCTACCCTATTATCGATCTATATAACGGAGGCACTCTCAGAGGCACAATCGCGGCAATGGATCAGGCTATCGAGTTAGCTGGCCCGGACACCAAAATTATACCGGGCCATGGCCTAGAGGTAGTTGGTCTAGACGAACTGGTGGAATTCCGTGACATGATCCTCGACATTCAAGGCCAAGTGCTCACCATGATCCGAGAGGGGAAAAATTTAGGCGAAGTGATGGAGGCACAGCCGACTGCTGCCTATGACGCCCAGTGGAGTGATGACCCTGGCTGGGGTCCGGAAGATTTTGTTCCCATCGTCTATTACCAACTCGGTGGCACTGGGCGTCTGGCCGATCGCTAGCTTTCCAAAAAAAAATTATCACTATCAAAATTTTAGGAAAAGATTATGGCTTTGCTGAAAAAATTGTCTCTGCTTATCATTATTCTATTCAACTCCTTAGCATTGCACGCACAGGATGATGACTTTGTTTTCTATTCTGATCTTGCAAGGGACTGGTATCAGGCCGGAGATTATTTTGAGTGGACATCAACTACAAAAAACAATAACGGCGCTAAAGTAAACGTTTTTTATAGAACCTGGGGGGACGAAACTAAACCGAAGCTGGTCTTGATCCACGGCTTCCCGAATTCCAGTTTCGACTATTACAAAATGATCCCACTTCTCGAAGACGACTATCACATAGCGGTTCTGGATTTTCCGGGCTCTGGGTTTTCCGACAAACCCCTTGATAGCTACAATTATATGCTGGCAGAGAATGCCGAAATCCTTGACTATTTCGTGCGTGAAGTGGTCGAATTTGAGGATTTTGCACTCTACACCCATGATCGCGGCGTGAGTATAGGTCTGGCTTTTCTCGGCAACTATCTGGACAGCACTGACCCAGGCTACACCGTTAACTATCACTTCCTCTCAAATAGTGGCATGTTTCTTCCTTTAGCCAATCTTGTCCCCTTTCAATTAACACTTCTCGATACCGACGCCGGTGAACGTATGATAGCCGCACGTTCGGCTCGGGCACGGCGCACCGAAGGAGAACCAGAGTCACTCGCCTTTTCGGATATCTTCGCATTCAAGCAAGGCAATATCTCACTACTGTATGTTGGTCGCTACTTATTGGAACGTCAGGCGAACGAGGTTCGCTGGTTAGAAAATTTATCACGCAGCCCCGTGCCAGTGGCTTACCTTTGGGGATTAGCCGATGACATTAATCCCATTCGAATTCCCAATCATGTTTGGGATGCCTATCTAAACGATAGAGAAGTGGAAAGCAGCTTCTGGATCCTACCCACTGCTGGCCACTATCCTCAGCGCGACAACCCGGTCGAAGTCGCAAAAGTCATTCGCATGGCACTGACCGGCCAGGTACCTGAACTCGGAGAAGAAAGCCAGTTCATGAGACGTTATGGCGCAAGCAGAGACCCAGAAGATGCTGCCTTTGTAGGACACTCAAGAATCAAAGAATTGGACTTCCCCAGCTCTATCGAATACACCCCATCGGGCTATCGTGTCATAGACTAAGAAGACTCCGCGTGCAAATGCTTGCACTACAGACGTCAAAGTCGAAAGTAGACACGTTGCCTGCAAGCATTGGGACCATAAGTAGCACTTTGCAATTTATCAGAATGTCAGTTTTTTGCAGGTCCAGTCTGGATGATAAGTCTCAGATCCGGTTCGGCGTCCGGTTAGAGAAACGGTTTGAAGAACTGCGAACTAGGCGGCTCAGCTGGCCACCCGATTTCAGATAGCTTCGGAAGGGCTACGTTTTGGTCAGGATCTGTGAACCACCAGAGGAGAAACTCTTAGAACTGTTCAAGCTACAAAATTAGAATGCCACCAATTTCACTGCCTCATCATAAGATTGTCCGCGGATCGAGTCATCAAAGGCTAGCCATTTTCGTTCACTTACGATTAGGCATAGCAGACTTTGGATTCTCAAAATCCGTCGGTCGAAGCCTAACATTCCACGACTCAGGAATCCGTCTTGAACACAATGCATACTCAATGAATCCCGGTGACAATAAATGCTGCCGTCCATTTTAATTAGCTCTTGCCCCAAACCCTGACAGATTGGAAGTTAAACTATCAACACCTTGCACCGTTATCACCGCATCTTTTTAGGTGAAGCAATTTACATGTAATGTTATGTGACAGTTGTTACTTTTCTTAACCCGTCATTTCGATGGACGCGCCATGGGTCTCGCGATAAGCGGATCGTTGCCGAATTCACTCTACATAGGCAGTAACTTTCAACAGCGCATCCACCCAAGTCCTCGACGTCGCGGCGACTTAGGTTGAATCGATGGCATAACCACTTGGCAGTTTTATTATTTCAAGCGAGAATCAGTGGCGCTGACCATTTTTTATTTCGTCATATACTAGACCCCGCCAAGTCGGGAGCTGACCCGTCAATAGCATCCTATAGCCACTTACGAAATTACACTCCTGCGCCTCAGTATATCTCTCCATTTATCGCTAGCTGAGTTAGATAGAGGCGCATATCAAGCTCAAGTTGGTGGTAGTCGCTGGACATATGACAACAGAGTTTGTAAAAGGCTTTGTTATGGTCCTTTTCTTTTAAATGGGCTAGCTCATGAACAACAATCATCCTTAAAAAAGGTTCTGGGGATTTCCTAAAAACATCACTAATTCTGATTTCATTTTTGCTCTTCAATTTATTCCCTTGAACCCTAGAAACAATTGTATGCAATCCAAGTGCGTTGTTAATTACATGGATTTTAGGATCATAAATAACCTGGCTTAGTGGTGAAGACTTTTTTATATATTGGTTTTTTATTGCTACAGCGTACTCTCGAAGCAATCTGTCATTCACAAACTCGTGTGTTGTGGTGTATTTATTGAGAATGTAATCAGCGAGATTATCTTTCTCTATCAATTCCAGCACTTGATCTTTTACTTGCTGAGAATAGCTTGAAATATATCTTAAAGTGGACATTGTCTAGGCATCTAGTTTGATTGGAATAACATTTCTATCAGACGAAATTAAGTGATTCTCAGTGATAAGTTTTCATAAGAAGCAAAGTACCTTGGCTACTAAGTCACCGGGTCGATAAATTGAATCTTCTTCGCAAGGCTGGCAATAGCTCAATAGTTATCAGATGAGAAGCTGTAGCGGGAAGTATCTTCCCTCCAGTGAGGGCCAGCTCAAGAGTTGCATGTGAGAACGTAATCGATACTCATCCAGGGTTCATCAAATAGCGCCGATCCAAAAGATTTCTGCAAGCATCGTATCACAGAGTGACTACTGGCTTCGCCCGAGGCCTCTTGCATACGAAAGCGCAGTCGACAAAGCACGATACATTATTGACACGTTAGCTACCCAAATCGGAGTAACTAAGGAGGCCAATCGCGCTCGACCTTGCCTGATTGGAGCACCCACCAATTACTGTTATGTTGAGAGTTAACTTATTATTAGTGTCCCAAAGATCTGATTTCAATCCATAGCGGCCTTTGAAATAGTTTGACTCCGTTGGCTTTGCGAATAACTCACCATACAATTGCAATTCAGAGTCAAAAACAGTCAGTCACCAACGAAATATCTGCTTTTCTTGATCATGAAGACCCTTATCACCTGCAGTTCGCCTCGCACCAAGGATCACGACTCTAACTGGCTTGATCAATTGCAAGAGTATGAGGGTGAAAATGCATTGATCAAACCCGCGACGATGCCCTCGGATCGTTAGCCACCTTAGTTGCCTTGACAGACCTTGGTTACCTGAATGCCGGTATGACGTTGATAGTAAATGTCGCCGCAGAAGTCCTGGGTGCTTATGGCATTCAAATAGCGAAATTATTGGGCGAAAATGTCACAGCCATTGCTGGAAACCCCCAAACTGAACTTTTGCATTCAGATGGTAAAGATAAAGTTTGCAACTATAACCAAATCAGCATTAGTGATTTTAGCGATACCTAAACCTTCGCACTGAAAAGAACGGCGGAGTCTGTTGGAATTACAATATACGATACTCTAAAAGCTACTACGCGTAATTGCCACGAACCTGCATTGACAAGGATATACATTGTGAAGATGAAAAACCGACCTAAAACCAATAGACCAAGGGCCTTATTGTGAGCCATGCTATCAAAAAGGTTGTCGCCTTAAAAACTAGAATGTTATACATAGGAGCACCTATTCACTGGTGGAAAGGTTTTTCAAGAGCTCAAAACTGAGTGGATGCCTTTGATAGGTTACCGATCTTTTTTCGAAGCAAATCTTTTAGTGAGTAATTACATAACTGGCTATTACAGCCATATAAGGCCACATTAACATAACGTTGGACATCACCAACCGAGGCAGAAAAGAAGTACTGGCATGACCATAAACCAGTGGCCAATATTACTTGACCGCGATGGACCTACCAATATCAAAATTATCATTAAATATGCTAAATTTCTTAAGAAGTAAGCTTATAAGAGAGTCGAGGCAATCAAGAGGTCTATTTATTGTCGACATATCCGCTACCTCCAGTACAATCT
>Ga0307488_10003484_pt1 | contig 13165 bp, 9 predicted proteins | sample SB02metaG_FD_202248 | JGI IMG/M metagenome (GOLD analysis project Ga0307488, IMG submission 202248) | Sea-ice brine microbial communities from Beaufort Sea near Barrow, Alaska, United States - SB 0.2 | ecosystem: Environmental > Aquatic > Marine > Coastal | place: USA: Alaska | collected 2017-05-06
ACGTCCCCGGCGAGGGTCTGGTTGTTGCCGCTGACATAGGCTGTGTTGCAGTCGAGGGCGCTCACCCCTGTGTCTACCGGGGTCTGACCTGTCAGGGTCACGGTAGCCGTGACGAGGGCGTTGCTCGCGTCGTTGATGATCAGAGTGATGTCAGCGGTGTCCGCGTTGTCCGCGCTGGCGACCCACAGGTTCGCCGCCACCGTGGCGAACGTCTTCCGGCGAAAAGTAGAACCCGCATCAGCCGCACGCCAGATGGTGATGGGGGTTACATCCGCGTTGTCTATGTCCAGCACGGCACCGAACTTCGTGCCGTTGGTGTGGTTGGGGATGTTCCCCAAAGCCACCTCCAAGGGGAAGTCACCTGTGATCAACGCCCCCGAAGAGTCTGTCCGAAGAGGACTACTGTTGGTCCGCAGATCCGCTTGGATGAAGAATGCGCCTTGACCCACGGACCCATTGGTGTACTGAACCCGAAACCCATCGAGCCGCGTTGGGAACGACAGCGGAAGGTAGCCCCGGACGATGTCGTTCTGCGTGTACGAATAGGACTCAGTTGCACGTGGCGTGGCCGCACCCTGAACATCGTCAGTGAACTCAACGGTGATGCCACCTACTGCGGACAACTGGTCGGTTGAGATAAACAACTCGGCGGTGACCCACCCGTCCGAGTCGAACCAACCGGAGTTGTACGTGGAACCCGCTACCAGTAGCGCAGACGAAGTGAACGCAGTGCCGTCTGCCTTGCCGTTCACGTAGTCGCCATCCGGCTGCTGGCCCGAGGGCACAGCCCGCACGTTGGTAACGTCCGCATTGTCGAGACCGTCCTCCAGTCGGGAGACAAGGCTGACCTGCGACGAGTGAAACATCGTCTGGAGGCTGAACGTGGTCTGCGCAACCGCACCGTTGGTGTAGACCACCCGGAAATACTTGGCGATTACGCCCAACGTCCGGGGGGAAGCCGAAACCACATCCTCTACAGGGACCGTGATCACCTTGGTGGCGGTAGCCCCGTCGTGGCTGAACTGCATTACCAGCGTGCCTGGGGCCGTGCTGGCGGCGGTGCCATTGAGGATGACGCTGATGCCGTTCCAGACTTCTACGTCGACCCACGCCCCCGAGAAGGCTGCGGCACTTCCAAGAGGCGCGGTGGTGCTGTTGTTGGAGTCTACGGCGCTGCGTACTGCGGGGGAGTAAGCCATGTTGATGCCTCAGAAGATAAACCAGTTGGCGCCATCCGAGATCAGAGTGATCTGCTCCCACTGGGCGAGAAGCGGGAGTCCCGCAGCAAAGTAGTCGGTACCGTCAATCAGGGTCCCGGCTGCAGCGGGCTTGACGGAAACGCTCACCGGAGAGACCCCAACCTTCACGGAAACGCGATGATTGAGTGCGGGTGCTGGAAGTGAAACCTCAACAGTTCCCCCAGAAGTTACCACAAAGTCGAGGTCCGACGCCGCATAGGTTGGCCCTGCTGCGGGAGACACGTTCCAGGAAGGGTCCGTTCCAGGGGTGACCTGTACAAGACCCCAGTCTGCTCCCGCGCCATCGGTGAACATGGGCGTGTTGGGGGTGTCGTTCTTTACCCAAAAGGTGCCCTCGCCTGCCCCTGTAGAGGCGGGATCTGAGCCCTGCTCCGAAAGGACAAGACCCGTGGGATCAATCAATCCTGTGACGGTCAGCTTGCCGTTCACCACAACTGCCCCGGCTGCGTCCGGGTTCATCTCGATGTTCGAAGCAGCGCCGGTCGACCGTAGGACAACATTCGTCTGCCCGACCAGCTCATCCCCGGTGTCGAGCTGGAGGTCGTTCCCGCCCGAGGCGTTCCCTGCCGCGAGGGTTTGCGCGAGGGTTTCAGCCGCAGCTGTAGACAGCTGCCCCCAGGCGGTGTCAGCCGCGCCGGTTTTGACCCAGCACTGGCCTGCGGCCCCCGTTCCTCGCAAGAACAGGGAACCTTCAGGAGCGTTGACTCCTGCTCCAGCACTCGGGTCGACTTCCCCCACATGAAGGGAGACGTCGTCCGCAGTGCTTGACAGGCTCAGAACGGCTTGCGTTTCCACAAGGCCGGACTGTACGGAAGTAGGGCCGGAAACGCTTACGGAGCCCCCCACGCCCGCAGAGATGTTGATGTCAGATGCTGCGGATGCCTCAAGGGTTACATCTGTTTGACCGACGAGCTTGTCGCCCGTACTCAGCTGGATGTCAGTGCCCCCAGTAGAGTTTCCAACAGTGAGGGTGTCGGCCAAAGATTCAGCGGTGGTAGCTGCAGCCTGAAGCTTCAGCAGGTTGAAGTTCTGCTCGTTGGCCCAGCCCTCTACGGATACGTCAACCGGGATCGTACCAGAGCCGTCACGCCGCTCCCCCGCTGAAACGAGGGTCAAGGCCAGAGGGGTTGTGAGTGCCCGCAACCGGACGTACTGGGCGTCCTCCGTAGCGAGACCCTGATCAACAATCAGGCGAATAAGGTATGGGCCGTTGTGGTCCACAACGAAGGAGCCGGGGCTCGGGTCGGTAGCCGCGCCAGAAAACGTCGCAGTGCTGGGGGTTCCCGAAAGGTCCTCCGGGGCGAAGGCGAGGCTCCAGTGGTACGTTGCGGCTGCGTCAAGGGTTTGAACGGTGACGACGTCGCCGATGACGAGGTCATCGCGGCTCAAGGAATCAACGGGTGTTATCCCGTTTCGTAGACTTCGTATCCGAGCAGCCATTAAGGTACTCCCTGCTACACCCCTTAGTTCAATAGGGTAGAAACCGGACGGTGGAGGGTAATCGTACCCCTATGAAGGAAGGAGGGCCGGATGTCCGATAGGTACGACGTTATTGAGGCACTTATGGAGGACCCGCTGAACCTTGCGTGCGTTCTTCGTGTCCTACGCCTGGGCGGTTCCGAAGTTCGTGGCGTCGGGGCGACGTTGGTTGGGCCGTCCAGAATGTTCGACGGGGTGCTCATCTTCCCGACGCTCCTTGGCCTTGAGGCGGTTCGCAATGCGAACCCAGTTGTCGACCGGGTGATTGAGATCTTTGAGCTGGGTCCAGGCTGGTACATGAACGACGTCGAAAAGGAAGAGGAGTACGGACCCTTGGAAAGCCTCGACGCCGCTGTAAAGGCTGCGGAGGATCTCCTTCGGAAGAGGGGGGTAACTATCCTGAGTGAGGTTCCCTGGGAGAATCCCTAAAACGAAGTGACCCCCGCCACCTTGCGGTGACGGGGGTCACAAGACTCGTCTCGTAGGGGGCTACGGGCGAGCGATGGTCAGGCGAGCCAGACCCTTCGGGTTGTAGCAGCCGATACCCAGGTTCTCGAAGCACGAGAAGCCAATGGTACGAGCCTTCGGGTCGTCAGCGCTGAGGACGGTCAGCTCGGTGCGGACAGGAATCCGACCGAACATTTCGGGCTCGCAGCAAACGTACACGGTACCCACGGGCACGAGGCGGCTGACGATGATCTGAGCACCCCAGAGGGTTCCCATCAGACCGGTCTTCAGCAGGTCGCGCTGAGTCTCGATGTCCAGAATGTCCCGACCGAACTTCCGCAGGTCAGCGTAGTCACGAGCGTTCATGAACACGCGAGCAACTCGCAGGTCATGGCGTTCGATCAGGCTGAAAGCGTCAGCGAGGACGGCACCGGAGATCGGGGCAATGACAGCAGTATCGGGGTTCTCACCACCGGGAATGCTATCGAAGCCGTCGGTCGCCACGGCGTCGAGGGTAGCGAAAACACGCTCATCCTCAGCAGCCTGGATCTGGGCCCGAGCGAGATCCTGGGCCCGCTCAATGAGGTCGAAACGACGCTCCTTGATCTGGGTCAGGGGGATCTCGGGGTTGGACGCGATCTCGAACAAGGGGAAGATCACGCGGCGGGGCTTGGTGATAGCGAGAATGTTCTCACCTTCTTCACCAATCACATACGCGGTCACATCCGGATCCTTGTCGTAGATCGGAAGGGCTCCATCGGGCAACTGCTCGACGAGGAAGGTCTTACGACCAACTGCCATGTAGTCGCGACGGAGTCGCAGGGGTTGGGTCATTGAAGCTGCCAACTTGGCACGACCGGCTTGGGAGCCGATGTACTCGCTGATCAGCTTCGCTTTCACACTGTTTGAAATAGACATTGTGTATGCTCCTTTTCAGATGCGCTGATCGAAAACGATCTCAGGTTGAACAGAATCCGCCGGCATCTTCAAGATACCGAGGGTGGTGACACCACCCGCAAGTGCGGGAACGGCGTTGGTGGTCTCGAGGAAACCACCGCCAGCAGTGTAGTCCGCACCAGCCGAGTCCAGCATCGGGTACAGGAACCCGTTGTTGGAAGCGGCGAGCGGCATACCGGTCGTGTAGGTGAGAGCATCACCAGCGGTGTAGGCAGCAGCGGTTGCGAGAGCGTCGGTCTCGTAGAGGCTGGAAGCGTAGGTGCCCTGTCCGGAGACATAGGGACCCTTGCCGGAAGCCGGACCGGGGGTGTTCTCGTAGGCGTTGCCGACTGCGGTGTTGATGAAGAGTCCCAGGGGACGCGTCAGGATTGCCTGAAGCGGCGTGATGCCGGTAGCCGCATTGGTAGCAGGGCCACCGATGTAGTTATCGCCACCGTCGGGACGGGTGAATGCGACGGAGCCACTGAGAACACCGAGCGTCGAGCTGTCATAGCCGTTGCTGGTGTTCGCGATCGCGCCCGCGTATGCGGTGATTGACGGGTTGGTCTGAGTGAAGCTGTCATCCGTCAAGATACCAACCGTGTTTCGCACGCCAACGTGCAGAATACGGAGAGCACTTGAAGACTCAAGCCACCCACCACTCGCCTGTCCAAGTAGTGCCATGATGGAACTCCTCTTTGTTTACAGAACTGGGTTTATTGGATCCGGCAGACCGCCTTCACCTACAAGTAGTGCTGTATATATGAAGGCTATTGAAAATAGCACCCCCAAACGCAAGAAGACCCCCTCGCGTTTCCGCGAGGGGGTCTTACTTTAGGACGGGGAGGGTTCTTAGAAGAACTTACTCACGTCAGGAGCCGACTCCCAGAGCTGGCTCAGGTCCGAGGCCTCGCTCGAGGCCGCCTTCGAGACGCCCCCGAGAGTCTTGGCACCCTTACTGGCACGCTTCGGCTGGGGGCGGGTCTTGGCGGCGGCGACCTTGGGGGTCTCCTCCTCGCTGTACAGGCCAGCGAGGATCACCTGCTCCTCCTCCATGACTCCCTCGTCCATCATACCCATGGGGTCAGCGGACATGGCGTCACCGTAGAAGGACTCGGGATCGTTCTGATCCATGCCGTCAGGGGCATTGACCTCGATCATGTCGGCCTCGTACTCGCTCAGAGCCTCTTCCTCAGCGGTCTCGGAACCCTGACCATGAACGACCTCAGAGGCCTTTTCGTGGTGCATGCCCTCCTCTTTCATCATCTCCTGGAGCAGGCCCTCTTCGTTCTCTTCGTGCATGCCGTACATGCCCTCTTCCTTCATCATCTCCTGGTACATCTCTTCGGAACCGGGGTCCCAGCCTCCAGGGGCGGTGTGGCCGGGGTGCCAGTCAGCCTTCTTGGAGGACTCATCCTCACCCGGATCCTCGGAACCCTTGTCGTCGTCATCATCGTCGTCGTCATCGCCCCCCTCGGGGTCCTCCGAATCGGCGAGGCGAACAAGAACGCGCTCGAGTCGAGCGACGCGAGCGGCGAGGGAACGGTTGGCCTTCTTTTCCTTCTTCAAGGCAGCCTTGTCGTCGTCCTCGTCGTCCTCGAGGTCTTCGATGTGGTCCTCGTCGTCCTCGATTGCACCCTCATCGTGGTCCTCTTTCTCCTTCTTGTCCTCACCGGAAAGGCGGGAAAGGGTGGCCGCGAGGGCACGGTTGGAGAGGTCCATAAGCGTGAGAGCTTGGTCCTCGATGGCCTCAACGCCGGCACCGGCACCGAGCATCGCGGAAGCCACGCGGATGCACTTGGCAGCCTTGCGCTCGAGAGCGGCAGCCTTGTGCGCCGGGTGGGCCGGTCCCTCGTCGGGGGTTGCGGGGTGCTCACCGTTGACGTAGGGGCCAGGGTTGGGCGTGGCGCCGAAGTCCGAATCCATTCCGTACTCGTCGACGGAAGGCTCAGGCTTGTGTGCGGGGGAAGCGGGCCCCTCGTCGGGGGTGGCCGGATGCTCGGATGCGCGGCGGTGATCGCTGTCCCAGGTAAGTCGTCGTCTGCTCATTTTGAACTCCACTTATAAGGTTGTTGGGTTGTTTGTGCTCTCCCAATGAGAGAGCAAGGTGCCGACCCGGACAACAACCCGGAGTTCGGCAGGCGTGAAGTCTCGGCCTGCTGCTTTACGGCAGGCGTTGACAAAATCAGAAGGAGCTTGAAACTTTGAGGTTGACCCAGCCTTTAAGACCGCACGGTACACGTCGGGGTCTACACGGAGCTGGTAACTCTCGTTGATTGCGACGACCCCATCTACGAGAGCTGCGTCAGAGGACGCTACTCGAGCCAGGGTCCGTAGCGCGGTCTTGTAACGGGTCGCGCTGCCCTCCTTGATGAGAGAGTCGTTCGGGGCGTCCGAAGGGGGGAGTGGGGCCGCTATGGCCTTTTCCTTCTCGTCCTTAGAAAGCTGGTCCTCGAGGCGAGTCTTTACCCGGTCTACAACCAGGGCGTACAGGGAGTCCTCCAGCTTGGAGAAGGGCGGCGGCGGCTTTTCTTCCCCCTCACCTTCTCCACCACCTTCTCCGTCGTCGCCGAAGTCGAACGCTTTTCTGGGGCTGGGCGGGGAAGCGGCCATCGAGGCAGCCTTCTTGACCGCAGTTTCAGACCACTGAGGGGCAGTAAACGCCAGCATCTTTCGGAGATCGCTATCCTGAAGTCCGGTTGCGGATCCCGTCTCCATGATATTCCGCATCACGGCACCGGGAAACGCTGGAACGGCGACCCAAGACCCCTCGATGAACCTGACGCCACCGGGGGCCTCGGGGTTCTCGTCGTAGGACTGATGCCCGCAGAGTTCTGCGATTACGCGCGTCTGGCCCGAGTCGTCCAGGAACGTGTTCAACTTCGCGTGGCGGATGCACTCACACAGCTCAGTCTCATCCACGGCGAAATGGCCACACTTTGTGCAGATCGTGAAGTCCGTGGTGCAACCCATCGAAAGGGTGCCCATCCTGCCGGACTCGATATCCTGAATAAGAGCGGCGTTCTTGCGGTCGGTCGCTACCAGGATGTCCACGTAAAGGGACTCCCCGATGTCGCGGGCAACGGCGTCGATGATGCGGCCCTTGGACTGCTCCTCGATCTGAACGTGCTCTTGAAAGTTGTGCGCCCCGATGAACGTCGGGTACGCCATCTTCAGGACCTCACGGCTCCAGGAGTCACCGTTGTTGTTAACATACTGCGAGCTCTCGGGCTTAATGTAGTAGTCGGCCCATTTCCGGTTGACCGTCTTAGAGCCGACCTTCACGTGGCCCAACTTGGCGTTCGGGACCGTGTCCGTGTCCACCGAGGCAACGATAGTGCAGTGGGTGAATAAGTACTGGTCGGGGTCTACGGATCCCCCCAAGATCTCCCGAGCCTGGTCTGTCAGGTTCCGGCTGGAGCCCGAACTTGCCGTCTTACGAACGCCACCCCAACCGCGTCCGGAGATGCGGGGGTGAACGACCATAGCGTTTGCACGTTTGAGGAAAGCCATCAGTCTTGGCCCTCAATCTCGATCTCATCCGCTACCACCGGCCCGAAGTTCACGATGTCTGCGTCTTTGATTAGGAACATGCAACCAGGGCAGCCCTGTAGGCGCTCACTGGAGCCGTCCCGGCGCTTGTAGGTAGCCTTCTGAAGACCGTGGTCAGGACCGCACCGAGGGCAAGTAGGCTTTCCCTCGCGGGCCTCCGGTCCGGACATACGGTACTGGCGGTCCCGCTGGGTCCAGTACAGAGCCTTCTTAGCATGGGCCTGAGCCACCCGCGAAGAAGAAGCCGTTACCGGGACCGACCCCTGGCCCCCTGGCGTCGAAACCGTACCAGGGGGCTCAACGTCGTTGTTCTTGTCGAACCGTTGAAGATCTTCGACGGGGTACCGCTTGTTTCCGTTCGGCATCTCCACGTCAACCATTCCGATGCCGAGCCAAACTGCAGTCACCCGACCAGCCTGGTCAGAAAACATGCCGTATGGCACAACACGGTCGCCAACTGAGAACTCCTTGGCCCTCAGCTGATAGTTGACGTTGTTGTCTGCATTTCGAAGCAAGGGAACCTCAAGCGAACAGGTTGAACTCAGTATCCTCTGAGGCAGTCCGGGGACCGTCCTTCAGAGCCTTCATGAGCGAATCGTACGAAGAATCGATGTCCTGGCCCTGCTTCACAGCCACCGTGGCAGCGGTCTGTATGAAGCTGACCATTCCCTTCCAGGACTTCTCGAGCCAACTCTGGAACCGGGTTAGCATCTCAACCAGACCCGCAGTCTTGCCCTGAACCATGACCTGGTCCTCAAGCTCGAAGCCCTTGAACGAGATCGCCATGGACTTGTTGGTCTGACGGAGGGACTCCATCGTGGTCTTGGCGAATTCACCGATCTCGATCTCAAACTTCGCCTCAAGGGCGGTGATCAGCTCGGCGAACTGGGAGTCCATCGTGCCCTTTCGGGCGGAAACCTTCAGCATCGCTGCGGCGCGGGAGGCCTTGCTCTTGGTCTCGACGGTCACGTTTCCGATCTTTGTCAAGCTGTCCTTGTACTCCTTCTTGATCGTGGCATGGACCTTCTTCTGGTCCTTGTCCAATGCGCTCCGGGCTTCAAGGAGGGGACCCACAGCAGCGTCAATCTGAGCCTGGAGCTCGTTGATCTGGTCCTCGATCTCGCTCAACTGGCGAACCTGGCCCATCAGACCGTCGTAGCCGCGAACGTAGACGTCCTCCATCTTGGAGGCTGCTTCGAGGAGGCGACCCAGCTCCGAGATCTCAGACGCGAGGACCTTCGAGTTGGCGGCGTTGCCGAGAGCACCCTTGTCCTCGAGGCGAGTAAGCTCGCTGAAGTCCGCCTGCGTGAACTGGCCCTTCAGGTCGGGGTCCTTGTCTTCCTCGTAGATTGGGCCCTTTGTTTCGGCCCCGATCTCGTCAACAGCGGCTTCTGCCTGCTTCGGGAAGTTGATCGTCGCGGTGGTCTCAACCGCGTCGGAGATCAGGTCGCAGCGGTAGGAGAAGTCCTGGGCGATCTTCGGGTCGATTCCGAGGATGGCGGCATTCTTCTGAACGGTATTTGCGATCTGGTCGATGGAAGCGGTCAACTGGGACGCGCCGCCTCGGGTCAGCTTGGGGGTCATGTTAAACTCCGTGAGGGTGTGAGGGGGCATCTCATATCAAGTACCCCGCAGTATAAAGTGAAAACCGGGAAACAACGAAAAGGGTCCCTAAGTTTGCGGCCAAGGGGCGAAGTCCCATTGAGTTTCAAGGTTAGTGGGCGGGGTACGCGAACCCACCCTACAAAGAACAGGGTGCTCGGAGGACAAACGGGGGTTCGATTTAGTAATCTTTGAAATGCTCTCCATAAACTTATCGAACCAGCTCTTAATCGCCTTCTTCCCCTTCGTCGGAGCCTTGACGGACTTTGCACGCAGGGGGCCAGCTACCGCTTCCCGCTCCTTAACCGTTGCCTTGCCCTTGCCGGTAGCCTTGGTGGCGGGGTCGATGAAAGCGAGTTCGGCAATCGACATGTCGACCAGCATCTCCCGATATTTGGCTCGGTCGGCCTCATCCAAGAACCGACCCGCCCCGGCTGGGTCATTAAGGGCGTCGGCGAGGGATCGTCCAGGGTGGTCCTCGGGAAGAAGTTTCGGCCACTCCTCGTCAGGAAGGGTCGAGTAGATCTTCCGGACGAGAGCCTGGTCATCCGTCGTAATACCACTCGCTGAATCGAAAGCGGAGAACCCGGAGAGCTCAGAGAGGTAGCCTGTGTTGTCAGCGGCCCGCATGAGCGCAGATAGGCCGCCGCCTGCCTGCGCGTCGGACCCCTCCGCCACGATCTTAGAGACGGTTGCACCCTTGATGGCCGCCGAGATCTGCTGGTGAGCGAGGCTTCCCTTCTCATGAGCCGACAGTTGACGGTTCATCGTATCCAGGTGGCGGTCGAGGCTCTCGGAGTCCATTTTCCGGTACTTATCGACGGCCTCGTCGAATAAGCCCTTCAGCTCACCCTTCTTCGGAACCGCACTCGCACCCTGCTCCGCGATGGGGGTGGTGAAGCTCAACATGGGGTTGTCTACGACCTTATCGTAGTGCTCGATTGAGGCGAGGGCGCGGGCCAGCTCTTTAGGATTCTTCCTCAGCTTGTCCCCGGCAGTCCCGTAGGTTTCGGTCAGAGCCTCCCGGGCATCCTCTACGAACTTCTTGAACACCTTGTCTTTTGAGAGGTCCTGCTTCATCAGGGACTCGAGCTCGTTGTTCCGACCCTCGACCAAGTCGACAACTTGTTCTACGGAGTAGTCCGCCGTCGCCTCAAGTAGCTTCTTCCGCTCAATGCCCGCAACCTCAGCTGTTATCCCCTCAACTTCCCGCTGGAGCTTTTTCTTGAACTTCTTCGAGGCGGGCTTGAGAGCCCGCTCAACCTCCTTGATGTCATCAGAGTCAGACCCAACCACGAGACCCTTGAGGATATCGTTCAAAGACGCGTCGTCCAACGTGTACTTCTCAGCAAGCTCCCGCTTGAGTACCTTCAGCGAGGTGGCGTTTTCAGTTCCCGGTTCGAGAGCGGCCTTCAGAGCGTCTTCGACCCCCCAGAGGTCATTCTTAGAGCTTCCCTCGCCTACACCGCTCAGAGCTTCCGCCATCGTATCCGCGTCAACCCCGTGAGCCCGATACTTCTGCATCAGGGACTTTCGGTAAGCCCCCAAACTTGCCTCATCCCCGCCCGCCACCCCTCGGGTGTCAACGTAATCCTCGAGATCGTCCGGAACCTCAGCGTCGGGGTCCGGCTCAGGTAGGGCGTTGTAATCTTTCTCGAACTTCTTCTGAGCGTCAGTCTTCTTCTCAGTCTTCTCGGACCCAGCGGGGGGCTCGTCGCCCTCTTCCGGGTCAAGCTCAGGCTCCTCCTCGTCGATCTCCTCAAACTCCCCACCTCGCTCCTTGAGCGTGTCCTCTGTAACCTTCACCACCTTCCCGGTGTCCTTCCTCTTTACAGTGACGGTGTCCTTTTTCTTTACATCCCTTGAGGTTTTGGCCTGGGCGGAAAACCGGGCAGCCACCGCCACGGCACTTGCGTCCTTGTAGTTATTCGACAGGTCCTTCTTGTCGGCCTTGTCATCCGGGTCTTTTTCGTCCGCGTCCGTGTCCTTGACCCGACCCCGCTCCAGGTCAACCCGGGGCGGCTTCTTTTTCGGAGACTGGCGCACGAGGCGGTCGGCCTCCCGGTCCTCTTTCTCGGAGTCAGAAAGGGTGGCCTTCTTGAGGTTAGATAGAACGGTCCCGTCGTGGAGGTAGGACTTCTCAAGGCCCGGAACGAGGTACTGCCCCTTCAGGGTTGCACCCTCATGGCCCACGGCCTCAGCCGCCTGGGCCAAGGCGCTCTTGAACTCAGCCTTGAGGATCTTGTCCTTTTCCTTGCGAGAACGCGGCAAGGTCGGGCCAGCCTTTCGATGCCTTCTCAGCTCCTTTAGCATCTCCTCGTTTGCGTGAAGGCCGCGAATGTCCTTCGCCGTAACATCGAAGGGCTTGAGGTAGGCGTTCACATCCTTAGACAGGACGGTGCAGTCTGAGCCCTCGCACAGAAGCCTCTCCGACTTCGGCTTGCCCTTCAGGGCTTGCTTCAGCCCCTTCAAGGTAGCGGCTGAACTCACGACCTTCTCTTGCTTGACGCCGGACTTACCGGTGTACTGGACGGTAGCCTTCTTAGGCCCAAGGGTGACGTGCCCTACAGTCCAGTTTGTGACCCCGTGATGACCCGCCTCAGCCGACTTCTCGTTCCCCACCCGCTCATAGGTCTCATCAATGAGGGCGACCGCAAGGGCCGTGAGCCGCGTCTTAGGGTCTGGGCTACCCAGGTCCCGCCGAACGGTCCGCCGAAGTTCGGGGAGCCGGTCTCGGAGCTTCTGCGCCCTCTCAGCCTTCTCCCGGTGGCGCTTCGCAACCTGGCCGGGGCCATACTCGTAGATCGTAGTTTCCCCGGACCCGTCCGTTTTAGGGACCTTCCGCTTCGCCTTGTACTTTGCGGCGAGAAGGCGGACCTGGGCCTCAGAGGCTTTGTGCGAGGTTCCTTCCTCCAGGACCTCAAGATCCTGGGGGGTGATTCGAACGCGCTTCTTCTGAAGCCTGTCGAAAAGCGTCTTTGGCATGCTTACAACCCCGTGCTTGTTCGAAGGTCCCAGGGACCCCAGTGCTCGTGGCGGGTAATCTTACTCCGGAACTCGCGGGCGGTGTACTTGTGGAGGTTGTCGTTATTGTCGATTCCCCCCAGGGCGTAGTAGTCAGCCTTCGGCATCCGAAGAGTCTTCCCGTTTGATACGTCGATGACGGTGTTCCCATCCTCGATCCAGCAGTGGCCGTAGTTGACCCCCGCCAGGGGACCTTGACCCGTCACCTCCCCGTGAACGAGGCGGAGTGACTTGTCAGAGCCGGGGAACAACACCTTGTCCATGAAGTATCGGCCGTTGCTGTCGTAGCAATCCCCCGAGGCTCCGGCGGCTTCCTTCCGGGCCGTGTACTTGGCAGCGAGCCGGGACGCCTTCTTCCCGGTCTCGTCGGCGGCGTCCATCTGTCCTACTATCTTGTTTACCCAAGCCTTGGCGGGGTCTCCGCCCCACAGGAGCCACGCGACATACCCCTTGTCGTTCCAGGGGGTGCCTTTGTTGTCCTCGCTGATCTCACTGGACTTCTCCGAACGGGACAGGAACCCCCGTATCTGCTTTATGACCTTCGGAGAGACAGGATCACGGTTCTTCAGGTTCACAGCACGTTGGACGCCAGAGCCGATGCCCTGCTTGCCGGCTTCGGCGGGGGTCAGACCGCCCTTGTTTGAGGGGCTGGCCTTCTGGCGTAGTTCCAACCCCTTGGCAGCGGCGTCTGCCACACCCTTGGGAGGCACGAAGTCGATGTGCTCGTACTTCTTCGGGGCTGCTCCCTTGCGGATCCCACCCCAACCGCGTCCTGAAGCACTTTGCTTACCCACCCCGCAAACCTCGACGGGCTCGACAGACTTGAATGCACCCGACCCCCAGATGCAACCGCTCGCCACATCCCA
>Ga0307488_10003485_pt1 | contig 13164 bp, 19 predicted proteins | sample SB02metaG_FD_202248 | JGI IMG/M metagenome (GOLD analysis project Ga0307488, IMG submission 202248) | Sea-ice brine microbial communities from Beaufort Sea near Barrow, Alaska, United States - SB 0.2 | ecosystem: Environmental > Aquatic > Marine > Coastal | place: USA: Alaska | collected...
AATTTACCATGAAATATCCCCCGCTTGGCCGCTGTGCAATAATTACGTGTATGATCAACCACAGACTGTTTGAAAACTATCGGATAGATACTAACAAAAATTTAAAAATCAAAAACAGATGTCCCAGGCCTTACGACACACTGCTGATAGACAAGCAAGGAAGTTGCTACGCTTGTGAATGCACGAGTTGGTTGCCACAGAGCATAGGTAACCTACAGATAAAATCACTGGACGAGATCATTGGCAGTGACATGCGTCAGCATCTGCAGAGTTCCATCACAGATGGCACTTATCGTTATTGCAACGAGCATCAATGTTCCTACTTGAAGTCGAACACTGTGCTCGACAGCAGACCCCAACACATAAAACACCTAAGGCTGGCCTTTGACGAATCGTGCAACTTGCGATGTCCTAGCTGTCGTACAGGGTTGATATTCCACAAGGAAGGCAAGGAGTTCGCCAGGAGAAAATTGTTAGCAGACAAAGTAAACACATGGTTACACACCTGTGAACAGGATGTACAGGTGCATATAGGCTCAGACGGTGATCCGTTCGCTTCACACGTGTACAGACATTTTATGGAGAACACACCCGTGAAGGACAATATTAAGTATTCGATGTTGACCAATGGACTCATGTTCAAGGAGTTCCACCTCAAGGTACCTCATGTTATCAACAACCTGACCAAGCTAGGGATCAGCATAGATGGTGCCAGCAAGGAGACGTATGAGAAACTGAGAATTGGGGGCAGGTGGGAGAAAATATTAGAGGGGCTAGAGTGCATAGCAGAACTTAAAACAAAACACGATTTCCAATTTGACCTGCACATGGTTGTACAGCAGGACAACTGGCACGAGCTAGAAGAGATGTTGAAACTGGGTCGCAGGTATGGGGTGGATAGGATATACTTCAATAAGATAGAGGATTGGAATACCAATATTGATTTTAATTTACAGACTTTTGTAGAGCTTGACGAGTTTAAAATTTCCATGAAGCAGGTCGGCGCAGACCCCATAGCATGGAACAATGTTACTACTTCAACTTAACACTAAACCTTTCCAAGAACAGCTGAGCAAAACGTTCATGGTGTTCAACACCGTAGTGTTCTCCGTCATTTGCAAAGCTGGGTTTAGAATGTAAGTCCCTTGCTGTGAACTTGTCCCAGTACGGCCAACAGTTTTTGATTGTGTATTCTTGCAGTACATTGAGATCCTTGATGTGTTTGTGATATGAATCTTGTGCAAAACAATGGAACACCTTGCAGTTATTCCTTTCAGCATACTTCTCAACAAAGAAAACATTCTTGAGAAAATTATTTTTGTCCGTCTCATCATTCTCAAACTTCAACTCTTCGTCACTTCCTGTTAGATTCTGTGTATAGCTCTCTAACCTTTCCCTACGACTCCATGCTGGCCAACACACAATTACTATTCTGGGATCAATAAGTTTCTCACACCCATGTAATATACGTACAATCTTGTCAGCACTTGCACCAGGTTGTCCCAGGTTCCAGTACCTTAACCTTTTTGTATTGTGTTGTGATAGGAAGTGTACCCAATGCTCATCATCGTTGCTACCTTGTCCAAACGTGTGGGAGCATCCAAGTACCACAACGTTCTTCTTGCCATCCGGCATTGGATCCCAAGATTGGCATCTGTATCCATGTCCTGATTCCGGGAGTTCTCTATCTGTGTAGTGTCCGTGTTTCACACAAGTAATTATTGTGTGCTTATGGTGTGCCGGGCATGATTCGAACATGCGACCTTCGGTTTAGGAAACCAACATTCTATCCAACTGAACTACCGGCACTTGTTAGTAGCGGTCCTAACCGATAGACGAAGGGACCGTGCAGTGGCGGGAGTGAAGGGACTCGAACCCTCGACCTATCGCGTGACAGGCGATCGCTCTAACCAACTGAGCTACACCCCCACTTTGGTTGTTTTGGTGGAGGATACAGGGATCGAACCTGCTACCTCCTGAATGCAAATCAGGCGCTCTCCCAGATGAGCTAATCCCCCAAATATACCAAACTTACCAAAACAACCACTATTACCAAAAAAGTCAGCATAGCGTTTGTCTTGAGAGTCGTGTTAGTGGTGCCCCTTGTCCGAGTCGAACAGACCACCTACTGATTACAAATCAGTTGCTCTACCAGATGAGCTAAAGGGGCCTCAGTAACAATATAATATTACACTACAAACTGCCTTATGTCTACCGTTTAACCTTACATAGAGCTGTGTACACGCATGGTAAAGCACAGTCTGGAGCAGTTGTACATTTGCCATAATACACGCACTTAAAGGTGTTTAAATGCATGTATGTTCTATACGCATATCAGCCCTGTTGACAACACATAAATATCCTATACAATAGTATTATGAGAGATTCAAAATTATTAACATCGTATGCCGCGAAACTGATGCGTGAAGCAAAGGAGAAGATCCTGTTCAAGACTTTACGTAAAGAAGTTGATTCAGGAGCCAACGGCACACAGGAGTACGTGATCAAAAAAGGTCCGAACACAGGCAAGATTGCCAAGGGTTTCCAAAAACGCCAATAACATAATACCATTATATTACCAATTACAACCGGCAGTAAATACTTGTGTGAGCAAAGATATGGAACGAAAAATTATTATATTATTAACATTGATTTTGATCTGTATTGGTGCGACCAGTTGTGCCAAACCAAAGGTTAATAATGATCCTGTAGAAGAAGAAAATATACCCACAGTTCAGAGACTAGAAAGTATTGCAAATGTTCTAGGGTGTATGTTTGATCCCACTCCTTGCCAAGACAAGAAAGACCTGGGAAAGACCGAGGAGGGCAAATGATGATCGAATTCATATGCGAACTCTGTGGTTGCGAACAACACTGCAAGAAAGCATGTGGCCAATGCCGGGACTGTCCTGATTGCAGATGCAAACAGTGTAAAGACAAATCTTAAAATATTATTCTTAGCATAAAAAATACTCCACCGCCAACAATAAACGATACTGCTATTATGCCGGCCTCCGTATAAATTAGATTCATAATTATGGTGCTGGAGGTGGGCCTATGAATTCTGGTATGAGTGATACACAGATAGCTTCTAAACCACCTTTTAAAACTCTCTTGACTTTGCAGTCATATCCAGTTATCGAAGATAGTATTCTATCGTCTGTGGTCTTCTTATCATTGGCAGACAGGCCGAGATCAACGGCACTCTTGGCATAGGTTATCGTTTTATAGGATTCGTATCCACTAGTACCGGTGCCTACCACTGCTCCTATGCTACCACAAGATGTTAGTAGTAGTAATAAAATCAATGAGCCATATAATGGTTTCATGGGTGTACCTAAGTGTTATTTTTCAGCAATCAGCTTACAGTTTTCTTTGTTTGCGTCTAGACCTTTTTCTCTGTCATAAACCCAAAGGTGAGACCAAACCACTTGTTCTCCGGTGTCCATACATCTCTTTCCCCAAGCTAATGTGGGATTTTTTGGTACAGCACAACCTACTAATAGTATTGATGCTAAAACTAATGTTGCGAATGTTTTCATATGTATATTTAACTTAATATACTGCTATATTAACACAAGGTGGCAACAAGTCAACCGTCATTTTTAAGGTAAATACACCTGCAACCACAATATAGGAGGATCATTCATGAATCCGATTAAATGGGTAAAAGACAGAGTAGAAGAAAGAACATCATGGGACGGCACTGTGTTAATAGCAGTAGGCGTTGTTGTGTTGATTGCAGGACCACTTGCCAAGTTAGCGGCATGGGGAGCAATCGGTTATGGTGCTTGGACTCTATACAAAAGGGAGAAGTAGTATGAAATTCAAACTACCAAAGATGCCTAATGTTAAGATGCCTGACATTGTTGGCAATGCCAAGAAGCTTGGCAAGGCAGTCAGCAAAGAAGTAGGTGATAAAACTAAATGTGCTGTAAAAGGACTTAAAGGATTAAACCCTTTTAAGAAATAATAGATATGGAGGTAGCCTTATGTACAAATGGATCAAAAGTATGGTCGGTGCATACGAGAACATGTTCAACATTGAACTACCAAAGAAGCCAACTGTATACAAGATTGGCAATAAAAGATACGTCCGTACCAAGAGGATAAGCAAACGAACTGTTGGTAGGGTGAAGTATATCAAACAAGGAGAGGAAGAATAATATGTGGACTTGGTTACAAAAATTAGTAGGACCCAAAGCAGAACCCAAACGTGCAAGAGAGAAAGGCAAATACAAAGCAGACGACAAGTCTACTGCGGATGTCAATGAGGCATGGGTAGGTGGCGAGGCTCCTAAAAAGAAAAAGAAAAATAGGCTGAAGGCAAAATTCAGATAGAAAAATGAAGATCAGCGACAGCACATCAATATCAATGCCAATGAAGAACTTGATTTCAATCATGGTGGCAGTTGCCATTGGCGTGTGGGCGTACTTTGGAGTCATAGAAAGACTTACCATGTTAGAGATGGAGAACGCTCTGCTGACAAAAGATCTACAACAAGCTGAACAAAGATTGTCACAGGACATAGACAAGAACAACGAGTTCAGGATCAAGTATCCTAGGGGTGAGTTGGGACAGAGCTCACAGGACATAGAACAGTTCATGCTGATCGAAGACCTTTACAAGTCTGTCGAGAAGATGGAAGAAATTTTAGCAGACAACATGACCAACCAAGTGAACATCAACTTCCTTAAAGAGCAGGTCGCGAAAATGCTGAATGACATAGAGAAGCTGAAGGACAAACAAAGACAGTTCTCTAACGGGGACAAATAATGATAGAAACAGTATTTGCACTGTTGATGATAGTGGGCGGTGAGATCAAAGAACACAGAATACAAGACTCCATGGGTAAATGCCTGAGGGGTAAACGTACAGCTGAAAGAGTCTACAATGAGAATGTCAAGTACCAGTGCCTCAAGGTAAAAGCAGAGACAGAGATCTACATGGGCCAGAAGTCCATTAAAACAATAATCTTAAACTAGAAGTTATTACCAATACCGTTTGTTGAGTTCTAGATTTATATAGAATCGTTTCTGAGATGAGTTGTAGGAACAGTTGTTCCACCAATCCTGACTGTCTACCTTCATGTTACACAGTTCACATTCATGTATTACCCAATTAGGTTCCTGGAACACGGGATTTCCTTTCCACGGAGTGATGCAGTGTGTGTGCCAATACACCATCTTACGAGTCATTATGTAGATCAGTTTACGCTTCTCCAAGGTGTACATGCAAATATTTAGAACAGGATCCCACCAACTTATATTGGTATATTACTTTTTGTAAATTCTTTACAAAAAAAGTTTACAAACGTTTACATCGTTTACAACTTACGACTAGGTTTTTGGTGGTTTTCGTGTTAAGTTTACAATAAGTAATTTTAGTAAACAAATTAATTTACAAAAAGAAACAATACAATGTACCAAGACAAGGAAAAGAGCAAGAAGATCTATGTTGAAAGTAACTGTGTTTCTCGTGACGACTGCTGTTGGGATGAAACACCTGAGATGCTAGAAGTGGTCTCTGTAAATGAAAAATCACCCAAGCAACCAGAACCATGGCCGGAGCACTGGACCAAGCAACTGTAAGGTATTAGTTTGCGAACCAGTGATGGTATGCCAGGTATGGTACCAGGATGGGCCATACAGTGTGTTCTACGATCTCATAGATAACGACCACCGTCAGTAGCACTGCCCACAGCCTTGACGTTTTGGCTTTCATTGAGATGAATGCAAAGAATCGCGAGTGGTAACTTCCTATCTTTTTTATTAATGCTGTCATAATATAATTGTACTGCTAATAGTAACTATTCGCAACTACTTATCGTGGTGTTTGGTGATCTAATTAGAAAGTGGTCGCCTGTCTTTGGGTAATGGCTTCTTGGCTGTCTTTATTCCGTGCTTGTAGCCAAACAGGTAGGCCAGTGCTATGAATCCTGATATCAACAGTGTGTGCCAGATGTAGAACATGCTAGTTGTTGGTGTCGTCGTCAGCTCTGCTGGTGATTATCTTGTCCACCAATCCGTATGCGACGGCCTCTTCTGCGTTCATGAACTTGTCTCGTTCCATGTCGTCTTTCAATTTTTGTAGGGGTTGTCCTGTGTTCTTCTCGTAAATCTCTGTAAGCTCTCTCTTCCATCTCAACAGTTCGTTTGCTCTTATCTCAACGTCTGTTGCCTGTCCACTTGCTCCGCCTAGTGGTTGGTGGATCATGTGTCTTGCGTGTGGTAGCATCAATCTCTTGCCTTTTGCTCCTGCACTTGCTAGGAGTGAGCCCATAGAACAAGCCTGGCCCACTACTATTGTTTGTATGTCTGACTTGACATACTGCATGGTATCATAGATAGCCATACCTGCCGTTACCAGTCCGCCCGGCGAATTGATATACAAAACGATATCCTTCGTGGCATCTTGTGATTCCAAGAATAACAGTTGAGCACAAAGCACTGAAGCCGTGTGTTCCTCTATCGGTCCTTCCAACATAATGATTCTATCCTTGAGAAGTCTACTAAAAATATCGTAGCTTCTTTCGCCCTTGGATGTTTGTTCTATTACTATTGGTGTAAGTGACATATACTATAATTGTATAACAGTTCTACTTCTTTGTCAACTGGTCTTTGATGAACTCGTATGTGTTCTTTAATCCTTGTTCCAATGGATAGATTGGTTTCCATTCGGTTAGCTTTTGTATTTTGGTATTATCAGAATTACGTCTCATGCATCCGGCCGGACCGGCAGGTAGATATTTCTTCTCAATCTTCTTGCCAGATATCTTTATCAACATGTCTGCAAGTTGTGTCATTGTGATTGCTTCATCTGATCCCATGTTTATAGGTCCTTGCACATCATGTTCTATCAATTTGTCCAAACCAACCATAAGGTCGTCTATGTAACAGAATGATCGTATCTGTGTTCCATCTCCCCATACTTCTATCTCTCCTGGGTCTTCTGCATTCAGTATCTTAACGCACATGGCCGCTACCACTTTTGAATTCTCTAGTATGTCGCAGTGTGGTCCGTACATGGCATGGAAGATAGGCAATGCTATTTTCATGTCATACCCCTTGGCATATTCCTGTGCCAACTGCATGTTGTAAAGTTTTTCCATCCCGTAGATGTTCCCGGCAGGTTGGGCTGGCCATATGTGATCTTCTTCGTTAAGGTCTGGCCCGTTGTGTCCTTGGTATTCTGTATTGTATATCATTGCCGATACGGCATATACAAAGTGTGATCTGTTCTTTGATGCGAAGTCTAATGCCTGTATAGTCTGTATTGGATTGCTCCTACCGGTAGTCAGCTGACTCCCACCGATGCCTTTGGAGTTTGGTACATCTGCTGATAGATGATACACTCTATCAAAATCATTCTCCATTGATATCCTCTGCTCCATGTCGTGTCCCACAAACTCGTCAACGAAGACCGGATCACCGATCTTGAGTTTCTTGTCTATGCCTACCACATAGTGCCCTTGTTTCTTTAAATGCTGTGCGAGATTTTTACCAATGAATCCTTGGCAACCTGTTATGAGTGATTTCATGTTGATATTTACGAGCCTAGTCTTTTAAGGTCTTCCAATATGGGTGGGTTTGCTTCGTGGTAAGATCCCTTTTCTTAGAAGTCATCGCGGCCTTCCTGTCGTACCCTTTCAAGTGATCCATGTACTGTCCCAGCTCACTGTTGATGAATGGGTGTCTGCTTCTCCTGTCGCCTGCCCATCTACCATCGTTGAGATCCTCGTTCTGGATCTTGCCTTCCCTTTCAAGCTCTAGTCTAGCACCATCAAAGGTGAAACTGTCTGTGTAACCTTTGAGTTCTAGGAACCTGTCCTTGTCGTAGTAGGTCTGCCAACGCTCGAAGAACTCTCCTGCGTGTTTGTGTGCTGTGTTGAAAGCGTAGTAACCAGTTTCCGAGAAACCTTTCTTGGGTCTGCCCAGGTATGAGGTGAACTTGTCGTCTGGCGTTATGTGTGTCAGCCAGTCCATCGTTATCTTCTCAAACGTCACTATGTCTGCGTCCAGGAACCAAAGCATGTCTGGTTTGGTCTTCTGCCATGCATCTATGCAGGCGAACACCTTGTAACTGAAACGCACAGCATCATAGATGTATATCTGTGTGTTCTTGTCGAAGTCCTTCTTCTCCTTGTCGTTCTGTTTTATCCTGGGGTTGTACTCGGGATTGTCCTTGTGCCTGTCTATGAATTCCCGTATCTTTGGTTGTTCCTTGCACAGGTCGTAGTACTTCGTGTTACGCAACGGCATCTGCTGTGACATGTCATCCGGGTAAACTAGTACCTCGGCATGGTCAGGCCAGAACTGCTCAATGGTCTTAAGACCTTTCTGCGCCGGAAGTGGCCAGTACTTCGTCCCGTATGTTGTTACGATTGTTAGTTTCTTCATTTACAGTGACCAGAGTGGAGGTATGTAACTTTCTTTACCGTTTACAATTCCTGACATTACTTCATACATCTTGTCTATGCCTGCAGTCATGTCTTGACTACCATTACCAACAAAAAACCCGTTGTCGTGTATGTCGTTGGCCGCTGTCATCTCGCTGGATGTTATGTAATCTAGATCTCGCATGACTGGTTGTTTTAAGAAGTTTCTCGATGCTAGTGGTCTGTTCTGTACACCGGCTTTGTCTAGTGCTTTAACAACTTGTGCCCGGTGGCCTTTCAACGTTCCGTCTAGCACAACACCAAACGTAAACCAACTGCTCTCGCCCGTCTCCTGTTGTAGTCTGCACCATGGCTTGCCTGCAAACAGTGAGAAGAAGTGTTCTTTGTTCTTCATCCTAGTTGCCATCATACCTGACCATTTCTTTAACTGTTCCGATCCTATTGCTCCGCTCATTTCTAGCGGCCTAACATTGTATCCCGGAGTTGCAAAGACGAAGTTGTCATCAAATGCGTTGCCTGTCTTTTTGTACAGGTGAGAGTCCGCTGGTAGGTCCCTTACCCATCCGTGTGCCCTCAATGATCTCATGTAGTCAGCATCGTCTTTGTTCTGGCAAAGCACCATGCCGCCTTCCATTGTCTGTATGTGGTGTGAGAAGAAGAAAGAGAACGAGCCGGCCAGTCCTATAGTACCTGTGTAGCTGTTGTTGTACTTGGCTCCCATGGACTCGCAGTTGTCTTCAATCAACAACAGGTTATGTTCTTTGCATAGTTCGTTGATCCTTGTGTAATTGCAACTGTTACCTAAAAGGTTCACAGGCATAATTGCACAGGTCTCTGGTGTTATTGCCTTCTCTATTTTTTCTACATCTATGTTCCATGTGTCTGGATCAACGTCAACAAAGTTCAATCTGAAACCGTTCTGTGCAACAGGAAAGTACGTTGTTGCCCAACCCACTACAGGTACAATAATGTCACCTTTTAATTTGTATTTCCATTTCAACAAGGCCAGCATCAACAGGTTGGCACTCGAGCCTGAGTTGACCATTATAGCATGAGGTGAGCCAAACAGTTCCGCGAACTCCTGTTCGAACTGTTTCACGTGTTTGCCCATAGTGTACATGTCCGTGTCTATCACACGTTTGATTGCTTCTACTTCTTCTGTCCCCCATGAAGATGATGCTAATGGATATATCGGTGTCATGATTTTTTCTTCTCTCCTATTATATTTTTTTTGTCGTTGTTTATAAATTTATCATGCGATTTATACGCCTTCTTTGCTATAGACGTCCTTAGATTATCAACATGAACCAAGGAGGATAGCTTCTCGGAGCTTGGTACAAGTTTATTAGCGCCTTTTAGATGATTTAAAAATTTATTCAATGGTGATGTTGGTACTGGATCTTTCGGATCAAGGGCTGTGTGGTATGTCATCAGATCCATCTGTTTGCAGTCCCTGAACGATTGTCTGCCAAGGGCCATTGTGTACTGGTCCGCCGCCCTGTCCTTCTCATATGTCCACAACTCGCCTGACAGGTATATCTCCTCCAGTCTGTTGGCCCACTCCTTGGCCCTGGGGTGTTGTGGATTGTGCATGTAGAACCCTGTCTCGTCTCTGAACTTGGGTCTGTCAAAGAACGTGCATAGGCTGTCTGCTGGCGATATCTCGCTCAGGTATTCCAGGTCTGGTTCCGCGTGGTACAGTGTGTCTGCATCTGAATACAACAGCATGTCTGCTTCACTGTTCCGGATCCTGTGTGTCTGTGCGAATACCTTGTGTGAGAACTTGACTCCGTCGTTCTTCCACACAAACTTGTTCCGGTCATCCCTCCAGCCATGGTACTTCCGGTCTGTGTGTTGGTCAACCCAGTGCTTCAGTTGTGGTTGTACCTTGTACAGTTCGTGGTAGACTATGTTGTCTGCCATGATCTCTGGTTCCGCTTCCTGCCAGTACACGTGTAGTTTGATGTGTTTGGGCCAGTATTTCACGAATGACTCCACCATCCGTTTACCGATTAGTTTGTAGTACTCTCGGTTGTATGTTGTTGCCACTTCTACAGTTCGGTCCATGCTGTATTTTAGCACAGACATCGGCCGTGGTTCAACCTTTTATTGGCTGGGCCGATGTCTGCATGTCATGATATCGTGGATTAGATTTTCTGCAAATTCGTTGCATTCGGACCCTTGGGTCCGTCCTCTACTTCAAAACTCATCTCATCGCCTTCGTTCAGGTAATCCAGTCCTGCGTCTCTCACAGCTGAAACATGTACGAACACGTCCTTCTCCTTGTCTTCCCTCTCAATGAACCCAAAACCCTTGGTGCCATTGAACCATTTTACTTTTCCTTTTAGTGTACTCATATTGTTGTTGTCTCTTCTTTGTTGTCTTCGTTGTTATAATCTGCCGTCACGTGACGACACAAGTAGTTAGCCCATCGTTATAACAGCGGTTAAACTATCTCGCCACGGTGTGTTGAATAGTGTGTTATAATGGTGGGCTAGAAGAACGTGTGGTATGCCACAAACACCAGTGCTGATAGCAGGATGAACCTCGTGGGGCTGAAACGATATCCGTCCATGTTACACCTGCACCGGCATCACGTATGACACGCCGTCTATCTCTATGGTGGTGGTTATGGCCCAGTCATGCTTGCGGTAGTCCTTGCTCCGGGGTGCTGATCCGTCCTGTGTCTGGTTGCTGACCCTGGGGCTCTTCTTCGGTGTGCTCAACCATTCATTCTCTTGGTCCGTGTATATCATGTGTGTTCCTCTGTTTCTTACTATATATCATGCGGCGGATCCGAACGGCACTGTTACAATCACATAGGTGCCATGTGCCATGGCGTTGGGATCGTTCCACTCTCGCATCCACGATCCCATAGTTGCCACGTATCCGATACTGTTGCATTATAACAGCGGTGAATGGGTAATGCTATCTTTAAATTGAGTCGTGCGTGTTTTTTTGCAACCAGTGGTCACTCTATGTATTACCGGGGGGGATAGGACTGTGGGGAGAGCGGAGCGTCCGCGTTTTTCTAGTGCGTAACTCCTATTTGGACAGGGGGTGTTCCAGTGAGTCCAGGCGCATGAGTTCAGCGATGGTGTCCGCTATCTCTGACTGTACGTGTGCTATGTCCTGGTACACACGCTGTCTCAGTGGATCCGCGGCGTACTCCAGCTGTTCAAACAACTCCCACAGGTTCAGGGTGAGCGTCAGCAACTGTTCACGCAGTTCGAACACCGCATAGGTGTTCTCGTGGAAGGCCATGGCACACACAGTGAGCATCAGGTACACGGCAATGAGTCTGATCATATCAGCAGTGTGCCCTTGTGTATGCCCAGCACTATGCATATGGTGGCCAGTGCTAACATCAGCAGTATCACATGATAGAAACGCATACTGGTATTTACTACAGCACAGAAGCGTAAGGCACACACGTAAAAAAATGCTGTGCAAAATTTCCAGATCTGAGGTACACTGTGCATGGTCCGTTTTGCAGTGGTGCACCGATCGGCATAGTGCTGGGTAATATACCGCTGTGCGTTTTTTCTATACCCCGGGTATTTTACCATTGCCCTACCACTTCTACAACCATAGGGTAAAAAATACAATGCGACCATGGTCAGAAATTTTTCCAAAACCAAAACCAACGCCGACCCTGTCAAGTGTAATCACGCCCCCATCATTACACGGGTTTGACCCGTAGACGGATACCTGTTCTGTGCTACTATTAAAGCATAACAAAGGAGTCAATCATATGTCACAAATGTCCAAACAAGCCTACCAAAACTTAATGCAAGCCAGTCGCAAGTATGCCACAGTCACATACTCAATAAAAGTGCCACCCAAGCCTCGTCGATACTTCGCGACCCGTGCCAGTATGTTGGCCTATAAAAGAAAGCACGACATCGCCAAGTTCTACTGCACCATACACCACCAGTTCTAATCCGTTACGACCCCACATAACACACGGTCTAATCCACTGTGTGTCGTGTCCCCCCATGCCGGAGCCGGTGCTTGGTAAAGGTCTTCGACGGCCGGATCGGAGCCAGAATGGGGCGGCTTACCAATCGTTACCAACACGGGAGACCAAACCAAAGGACCCAGGCGCTCCCAGCACAATCCGCCTACCAATCGTTACCAACACGGGAGACCAAACCAAAAACCATGTGGTCTTGCATGTGGAATCCCCTACCAAACCTTACCACATTCCGTGCTCGCGGTGCGAAACCCATTGGTGTGTTTGGCTTGGTGCGGGTGCCCTTACCATTCCCTACCACGTGACCGATCTGGCTCCACCGCCATTCTCTGGCACTATTACCAAACCCTACCACCTGGCCTGTTAAATACACACATGAACAGAGGACTCAGCATAGACCCACAGATAGATCCCGACGTGGCCCACCTGTTCCGCAGGATGATACGGTGGCTGGTGGTAGCCAACATGGTGTTAGGCATCTTCACCCTGTTCAACCTGTACATATACCCCGAACACATCTGGGAACGACCCGATCCCATACTGTACAGCAAGCCGGCCAATCAACTACACCCCTACGAGATATAGAGTCACACGGTCAAGGTCCGGCGGTCCTCACCCCACGACCACGTCGAACGACTGCGACTGCCCAGATACTGTGTGCGAAGCAACCTAATTTGGTAAAGAATTCCTGAGGATGGCAGGCATAGTTCAAATGCTCCATGCCCATAACAGCCGCTAGGATAACTAATCGTATGCCCACCGAACGAGAACACTCCCACCACAACCCAG
>Ga0307488_10003486_pt1 | contig 13164 bp, 13 predicted proteins | sample SB02metaG_FD_202248 | JGI IMG/M metagenome (GOLD analysis project Ga0307488, IMG submission 202248) | Sea-ice brine microbial communities from Beaufort Sea near Barrow, Alaska, United States - SB 0.2 | ecosystem: Environmental > Aquatic > Marine > Coastal | place: USA: Alaska | collected...
TAATAAATTTCAAAGGCAATGAATTTTCAAGAATTTCTAGAGCATAGCAAGTTGGATAGTAAGGACTATCAGAGGGAGGGGGTAGAGTGGTGTATTGGGAGAGAGCAATCAACCCTAGAACAAAGAGATGAAGAACCATCTCAACAATATTGTGCTGGTGGTATCGTGGCGGATGAGATGGGTCTAGGTAAAACCATCATGATGATTGCGACAATTGTGTGTAATTTCAAAATGCCAACTCTCATTGTTTTGCCCAATGTATTGTTGGAGCAATGGAAAGAGCAGATATATAAAACAACCGGCCATAAAGCCATTATGTATCACGGTCAAGTGAAAAAAATTCTAACAGCAAAGCAACTGCAATATATACCCATCATACTAACAACGTATGGAACCGTACTAGCAGATGCTCGTAAAGACAAAAAACTTCAGCAAGTCAAATGGGGTAGAATCATCTGCGACGAGGCACATCATCTGAGAAATCGCCGCACCAAAGTAGCCAAATGTGTTGGCAGTCTTCAGACCAAGGTTATGTGGTTAATTACCGGAACACCTATTCAAAATCACATCAACGATTTGTTCTCGCTCTTTGACATCCTCAAGATATCAAACAAGGTATATACCGATGTGGAAAAGCTGAAGAATATAATCAGCACCATTGTACTAAAACGTACGAAAAAGGAAGTCGGTATTAAGTTACCACAGCTCAATATACATCGCATCAAGTCAAATTGGACCAATTCGAAAGAACAGGCATTGGCGGAAGATATTCACGACAAGCTACGTTTTAGTTTGCTCAAGCAAAAGCCGATAGAAAACGGTTTGCGTCTATCGACCATGTTGTGTGCGCGAATGCTATGTGTGTATCCAATGATGGCGACAAAATATCTTCACAAGTTGAAATCGATGGGTTACCTAGGCAATGAGAATTTCGAGGGTCTAAGCCAATCTAGCAAGATGGATAGTGTGATGAATAAGATTATCGAGCGCAAGACAAATGGAAACCGTAAAATAATCTTTACAAATTTCAAAGCGGAAATAGACCATATTAAAACAACAATGATCTCCAATGGATTAACCGTGGAATCGATAGATGGGCGTGTAGCGAGTAAGAAGAAGCGTCAAGAAATCCTGTCAAGTGAAATCGATGTACTGATTCTTCAAATCAAAACAGGCAATGAAGGGTTGAATCTACAACAATACAACGAGGTCTATTTCGTGACACCGGATTGGAATCCGAAGATCGAAGAACAGGCTATAGCAAGATGTCATCGTCTAGGTCAAACGAAAGAAGTTCATGTATTTCGCTTCGTGATGGACAACTTTGATTTGGAAAACAAGACGTTGAATATCGAAATGTATTCGGAATCTATACAAACGAAAAAGAGAGAAATAGGAGAAAGTGTATTATGTGAATAATCAGCAAAATAAAATTCCCCCCAGCCGTCAGCAAAACAGGCAGACAAACAAACAAAAACGTAGTTCCGCCGTCGGCAGACATAAACAAATAAAATACTTAAAAAGAAAACATAGTGAATATATAATAGAGAGATGTGCCATCTTTTCTATTGACCCACCCATTTATCTCGGTTTAGCTCAGGGGTAGAGCATTTGACTGTAGTGGTTTATAATAAAATCTGCCGTTATCGAAATGTCGCCGGTTCAAATCCGGCAACCGAGAAGAATCCATATAGATTAATAATATTAAAGAGGTTTAATATTATTTTTTACATAAATATACCTACAAGACAATCAGCAATCCCAATCGCTTAATTTTGCGTCAGAATCGTCAGAATCATAATTAGATTTACAAGCACCACCATCAAGTAAATCATGTTTGCTGCCACCTAGACCACCTAGACTCCATGAACCAAATACAGATTTCATATGGGATGCTTCTTCAAGTGTCGTAAATTTTTGTTCCAATATATTAGAGTCAATATTATTGGTACCAGCATCACGACTCTTCAATATTTCATACAAGACGCTATCGGTATCAATACCATCCTTGATGTATTTATGTTTACATCGTTTGAGATATTGTATAGAATGTAATTCATCAACATTCCATAGTATTCCGGAAAAGCAACAGCAGCAAAAATGAAAGAAAACGTACAATAGGTTGGTAATCGCAGTTAATAGAAAGATACGAATACGAAATTTTATTTTGTTTTCAGCGTTTAATATTTCTTGTTTGAACATATTATCGACATCTTTGAATGCGGTGCCTAAATTAATGAGCTTTGAATTAACAGTACGTTTCAGACCTTTGAAATATCGCCGTTTTTTGCGAAGTTTCTGTAATATATTATTTATGTTTTCTATATTAATAGCATGGTCATATAGTCCATTGTCTGATGTAGTTTTTTTCAATTCGATTTGGTGGTACTTTTCAATAGAAAAGTTAATACATCGATTTAAATAATTCAAGTTGTTTTTAATATCGAGCAACTGATTGGCAAGATACATTTTGTATTCTTCAATCGTTTTAATCCATGTAAAAACATTGGTGTTATAGACAGTTGGAAAACGATAACGGATATCTCTCGGAATAACAAATTGATTCGTCTCTTTGATATCTTTGATTTTATTTTTAATATTCTCCATTTCATCGCGTATTTTAACAATAATTTCAGTATGATTCGTGACTTCTTCATCAGCAAAGCAATAATCATATTCGGAATTCATGTTTTTCAATTCAGTTCGTAATCGTCCTGTAATTTCTTCTTTTTTAGTATTCACTTCAAATAATAAATCACGTTTAACATCTTCTTCGACAACATGTCTGCTAGGTAATTCAACTTGTATATTTTGTTTATTCTGTTCCATTTCCACCTGAATAAGTTGTTTAATTTCGTTTATTTTTTTACTCACCAATATACTCATATTGTCACTTCGTATTTTCTTATCATAATCTTCTTCCAGTTCCTCAAATAAATTGCGCTGTTTTTCGCGAATCATGGTCAAGTTTTTCGCAATATTCTGTTTTTTTCGATTAGAAATAGTATGCGTATTGAACGATGATGTACTGAACAAGAGCGTATTCCCAGATAAAAATTCAGTTTGACTCTGTAATTTGTCATATTGATGGGACGAGATTTTATGAGCTTCGGAAGCTGCGTCGAGTTTTAAATAATTGATAATGGATAATAATAGAGAACTAAAGGCAGTTAAGCCTGAAATCAATACTGAATAATCATACATGTCTGTTCCACTTAAAACGGAACAAGTAGAGGTAATAATGATGGTGGGAATCATCAATAAACTTAACCAAGACGATGTATAGTGACTGGCTTCCATATACAGAATTTTCTGACAACTTAAATAAGACGCGATAATGTCCAAATGATTCGATAAAATAGTGACAATGTCTTTTTCAAAATGGTCATCAATGATGCTCATAATTTTGTCCATTTTCATTTTTTTATAATTCAGAGTGGGAAATAGATATTTGAGTTTTAGTTTGTTTTTATTATTGATATTGTTACTGTCATTGTCATTGTCATGTGTAAAATAATTTTCAGAAAGTCGTAAATCATATTCGTTTAATTGAACACTACCGACTTCGCTTCGATTATCTACTGCTATATTATTCGATTCATGTAACGTAACACGTGTTCCAAGTTTAACTTCTATATTGTTATTATTGTCGTTGATATTATTATTATGGTTACTGCTGCTACTACTATTGGAGTCTTGAATATCATTATGACCATGACCATCCCCAATATCACTATCAATATATGTATCTGTATCTGAATCAGAGTAATTTACATTAGACGAACTATGTTTTGTTTTTGTGGTGGATAGCATAATAGAAAAATCATTCAGACCATTTTCAATATCACCATTATTATGATTCATGATAATATATATATCATATTTTTAATTATAATTATAATAAATCTAAAATAAACGATAAATTTATTTTAGATTATATTGGGTATTTTACTTATGCGTTAGGAGCCATATTTAAAGGACTGCCAGTCATATTGGAGTTACTCATATACTTGGAAGTTCCACCTTTCATTCTCCTCTTTGTGTTTTTTTTCTTGCGACAGAAAGATCTCTTTTTACCACTGGAATATTTACATCCAGGAACTCTACGACAAGTAGCACGACCTTTACCACGGCAAGGAGATTGTCTTAGACGACGAACATATGAATGTCTTCTAGAAAGACTTTTGTTACGCATAGTTCTTGTTTTAACCATTATAAAATAGAGAGAGAAATAAATTGGTCTGTCTGCCGACGGCTGAACTTTGTTGTCTGCCGACGGCTGAACTTTGTTGTCTGCCGACGGCTGGGGGAACTTTGTTGTCTGCCGTCTGTAGGGGGAACTTTGTTTTTGTATTTGTTGTCTGTCTACTGATTACTTACTAAACTTTATTGTTTTTATTTAACGACCAGTGGAACCAAATCCACCATCTCCTCGTTCTGTCAAGCCCAATTCTTCCTTAGTATCCACCATGACAACTTTAAAGGGTTCGAGTGAGGGATGACAAATTTGAAAATGGCGGTCTATGGCATACATATCAAACGTATCACGTTGATGGTCAATTATATCAACAAACGCTGTAATTTCGCCACGATATCCGCGATCAATAATGCCGACTGAATTAGACAGACGAAGTGGTGTTTTTACAATACTTGATCGTGGATATAAATAATAGGCTTGAGGAGTTTTTTTGGTATCGTTAGAGATATACATGGAGCAATGAACGCCTAAAGGAATTTTATTGCTACATGTTTTTGTAATTTGAAAATTTTTAGGAAGTCCTAAATCAAATCCGGAATCAGTATACGCGCTGTTATAAAGTGTATGGTTGTGTTGTTGTATGCGGTCTCTATAAAACGCTCTGAGTGTTTCAGATTCACGTGGAACAAAGATATACATGGTTAATTCTGTAGAAAGATACATGATTATTATAATGGATAAATAGTTCGCTTTAAATAATTTCATTTTTATTAGTAACCGTTTCATAAAATACAATATAAAATACAACATAACATACAATAGTCAAAAAATCATAAAAACGACACTGATATGGGGGTGTTAAATGAATGAAACTGATATATTAAGACATCATAGTAAATATTGTAATTATTTATGTATTGGGTGTAACTCTATCTGTGTTTGGATTAGGATAATTGGAGCTTCTTTGAACAAGTGTTGTAAAATCGGCAGGCTCGGTAGTATATCCTGGAATCCAATCATTTGGTAAAATACCATCAATAGCAGCATCTTCCCATCTTAAATAATTGGTCTGACATCCAATACCAATCGTTGAATTGCTCTTGGTACCAATTTGTCTAGACATATTATTATGATTTAATTTCATAGGGAATGGTTGTTTGTTGGCAGGGGTTGGGAGACATTCTCTCTTATATATGCCTCCTGTATGAATATATTGGCCTTGACTTATAGCAGGTTGATTAAAGTTCTTGGCATATGGAGTGCGAATATATTTCTTCGTTCCAATATAATAGGAACAAGCATTTTTATTACCGGAACATGAATAGATAGGTGATTCACTTGGATCATATACGGTTCCACATTTACCATTGTTCTGAACATTGGTGAATACACATCCACCATATTTTTGTGTGAGATTACGAATATAACTGGCTTGGTCGCGTGTAACAGAATAATTGCTATCGTCTTCTTGTACCCAATAATTAGGATAAGTGCCTTTGGTCCATTTGTATTTTGTATCAATCATACCAGCGGTATTCAATGATGATTTTTTAATAATTTGATTGTCATTGGCACTACAACTACCTGAATTCAAAGGTTTATCATAATAAGCACCAGAACTGCCTCCATTTCCCATAGGATGAGTTCCTCTAAAAGGAGTGCGAGTAGTATTGGAAATCATTCTAAACTGACCAACAGCACCAATATTTCTATAACCTCCATTTAATGAAAAACCATCGACACCACGTCCAGATATAGGAGCAATTCTTCTATTACTTCTTGATTTTTTTTTAAGAATAGCAATGGACATATAAATTAACATTAGAAATAAAAAGAAGGAACTAATAAACTTTCTATAAATTCCAATTAAAATAGAATTGGTTTTCTCTCTGTAGGTTCATATACCAAACAAGTCAAGAGGGATTGATATATTTTTGTATGTTGATAATTTTGTAAAATAATAGAATGCTTGGAAGGATTAGAAGCACTCTTACCACTCTCATCGCCATGTAGGCACGAGAGAATAACAATAGCTAAACTATAATATGCAGTTGTATAATAAGTGGGAAATGGCATAAATATATTCGTTAGGAATTCTGGTGGTAAGAATGGGTTTTTGACATCATAGAAATCAGTAATCACAATACGATTGTTTTTCTTGATGGAATATAATTTATCACAATTACAAAAGAAAAAATGGGAAGTATCAATGACCATAATGTCGTGAAAATCAATGAAAGAAATGGCAATATTGTTTTCAAATAAAAATTGTATCTGAGAATAGATGGAATATAATAATTTTGTAGCGAGTTGTATTGTAAATGAGTTGTTGCCACTATTTTGACGGCTCTTAATAAAATCAGGAAGTGACACAATGGATTCTGAGCAATATAATTGGTCAAGTGGCAATTTATAAGTGGGTTTGAGAGGAAACGATTCCATCATTAGTGAAAAAAAAGGCTGTTGGCAAGACTTGGTAAAATTCTTAATTTGGTATATATAGTTTTCGGTTGAAATATGTAAAGATCCGAGTATCATGAGAGATTGGAGTATAAATGAGTATGAAATAAAATATTTAAATGAAAAAATATTTAAATGAAAAAATAATATGAATATTAATTCATATTATTTCATATTAATTTTCATAGTAAATGACAACCATAGCCATACTTATTTTCTTATAGGAGGATAGTGTTTATCTCTTGATAAAGAACACTTCCAAAACCATGGGCCATCATATACGACTTTGAGAACATCACCTTGAATAAGTTTATTCTTGATATTATTCGTCTTTTCATCATCCTGCCAAAAGTCAAAATGAATAAATATCTTTTTGAATTGACTGTCTGAATGGTTTGGAATAGTATCTATTTTCTTTATAATTCCTAATCCAAGTTTGTGTTGGAAGATATCAACAATAAAGGCACTTGATATGTGTTTGAATACACGCGGAATACAAATAGAAGGGTAGCGGACATGATCAGCTCGACTATTAACTGGAACATTGATTAAATTGTTTGACATAAAGATACCATACTAATTATCTATTATTATGAATCAATTTTTGTATATACAAACTCCAATATATACTGTATGTACAAACTATACAGTATATATACTTTTTTATTATTTTTATTATTTTTATTATTTTTATGATTTTTATGCTATTTCCTGTAAAATATATGTAATATTTTTTATTAGATATAAAAGTCGATACGATGAGGGTCGATTAGCTGTTAGGAAACTGGAAGGAATATATAAATTAATATAAATGTTTATAGTCCATACATATTATCATACATACATCTATTTAAATTGGTTTATTTAAAAACTAATTATGAATATAATGAATCGATTTAAGAATAATCAGCGTTATAATAGTATATACATATAGTAATCTATAGAAGCAATTATTAGTATGGGACGTTTTGATAGTTTAAAGGGAAATTCAACAAACGAGAATGAATCAGGTAGTAGCCGACAACATAATAGGAGAAACAACAATGATTCAACCAGATCATATAATAGACCAACTACACACATTAGTCAAAAAAATAGCATCAATATGAATAAGAATAAGGAAGAAGAGTTTCCTGAGTTAGTAAAGACCGATAAAAAAGATACTGAAAATATACTAACAGAATCGTCGTGGCAGAACGCGATGAAACAACGTCAAGAAGAAGAAGAACGTATTAAAGAGGGAACGATTAACCAAAATGATCCCAAATATTGGCGAGGTGCAACATGGATAGGTCCTATGTTGATTCGTCAAAAAAAATATCCGGAGAGTTGGTATAAGTATATGGAAGCAGCTTCAAGTGGATATGCCTCTAGTTACATGTTTCCATTTAGAGAAACAGAGTATAGTAGAGATGGAGCAACGTGGTATCCAAGTTGGAATGAAACCTTTTCAGATTCCCAGTTATTAGGAATAGAATATGAAGAAGAGGAGGAGCATAAGATGGAACAAGATAGAATATTAGAAGAGTATGGAGATAAATTGAGAAACGAATCTGATAACTATTACGAAGAAACTGGTGAAATGGATGGATACGAGATTGCTTACATGGAGCGTATAGCATATGAAAAATACGCAGAACAATTTGATATAGACGCCGAGGCGGAACATTTGGAGGATGTTATGGATAGTGATGATTATTTAGAGGATGACAATTAGTTTGATTCAGTATGGAAAAATATGCGATTTTATTAATGGTATCGGAAGAAGATATGATGGATACAGATATGATGGATACAGATTGGATAGAAGAATATGAAAACGATGATAATTCATACGAAATGTTTTATCCAAACGCATTATCCAATATAAAGGTGAATGTTTTATATATAAATAAAAGAAATGAATTAGAAAAAGTACATGAAAAAATGATATACTTATCTATACCCAATTTATTAAAAAAGGAAGAAATGATTCGGCTTATAAAAGATCATGATATAATGGATACAATAAAATACAAATTAGTCAGTCTTCTTGTTTATAATATAGATATACAACACCATGAATTGAAAAATTATTTATATGGTCCTGAAAAATATGATTTCATAACTAGTTTGCGAAATATTGAAGATTATGAATTGAAACCATCCTTGAAGTATCTTGAAAAAGTAAATAATATTTATATTGTTTTTAGCCAAGAAGAAGACAAAAAAAAAGAGACTGATAATACAATAAAAAAAATACGTACAGATAGTAATGGTAATATCACCGACAGTAGCAACAACAATAGTAGCAGTACAAAGCAGAAAAACACCAAGCGTGTGAAATTCAATTTGGGACATAAAAAGACGAAACGTCGGAAACATTAAAGCGTTTGATTATCTGTATTTATGCGAGATAATTATATAAATATATTTAAAGATTCCATCTAATGGTATATACACAGAATGTCCTCGTCAGTAGCGATGACAGCAGACCATCAAAATAGTATTCAATATGGTCAAAATAATCATATTGAATATGCGTGGAGTAATGTTCAGCAAGAAAACATATTACAATTAAGCTTTCAAATGGTTAGAATCAGTGATCCATGGCAAAGACAAATATTGGCACATAGATTTGTCAAATGTTTTACAAATGGTTCTATAGATGATAGAAAAACTATGATAAAATTATTAGCACATACTCGTGATATAGAGTGTGGAAAAGGAGAATACGCAATTAGTTTTGCGATTATCAAAGAATTAATGGAATATGATTGTTATAGGAAGCTAGCCGTGGACGTGATGTGCGAGTTTGTAGGATTTGATAATAGAAACGACGGACCCCTTCAGCCGTCGGCAGACACGGCAGACCAAGACAAGCCATATGGTAGTTGGAAAGATATGAAATATTTGTTTAATGAATTACAAGAATGTCCAATTGAATTGGTCAATGTAATAAATGCGCAAATAACAGACGACATAGATAACATGAATAAAGGGAAACCTTGTTCTTTAGTAGCCAAATGGGTGCCACGTGAAAAGAGTAAAAAGTTCGGATGGATTCATCAATGTTTGGCCAAGTCATATTTTGAGCAATTTGGCAACAGTACAAATGGTTGGACGAAACGTGCGATAGACAAGGCGCAAACCTATTATAGGAAACGACTTAGTTCCTTAAATAAATATATTGATACGGTTCAAATCAAGCAATGTGGTCATATATGGAAGTCTATTGATTTTGACAAGGTAACTAGTATTACCATGATGAAACAACGGTTATCCTTTTTAAATGATAGAGGCGAAAGTAATTCAGATAGAGTAATTTGTCGTCAAAAAATGTTACAATATATAGAACAAGTGAAAGCAGGAGAAAAGGAGATAAAAGGGAAAAATACAAGTATGAGTGATTTCGTCAAAGCAGCACTCAATATACAACACGGTGAAAATGAGGAACAGGAACGATTTATCATAAACGAGGCTTGGAAAAACAATAGTAGCAATACCAAATCACTTGAAAATGTGATTGCTATGGTAGATACGTCTAGTTCGATGGATAATGATAATAGCAATCCACTATTTACTGCAATGGGTCTAGGAATTCGCATAGCAGAAAAATCCAAATTGGGCAAGAGAATCATGACATTTAATTCCAACCCTTCGTGGATTAATTTGGAGGAATGTACGGATTTTGTAGATGAAGTAAAATTAGTGAGGGACGCGGATTGGGGGAAGAATACGGATTTTCATAAAGCAATGAACTTGATTTTAGATCAGATAAAAACAAACAAGATTCCAGCGGAAGATGTGGAAGATTTAGTATTGGTTGTATTTTCCGATATGCAATTTGATGCTGAGGAGACAATTAGCGGACCAATCAAATCAGTTGAAACAATTATACCTATAATATCACAAAAGTTTCATGATGTAGGCATAGAAGTATGTGGAAAGGGATATAAAATGCCTCATATCTTATTTTGGAACTTACAAAGTACAAATGGATTTCCTGAGTTGTCTTATCAAAATAACGTAACCATGCTTTCAGGGTATAGTCCGGCATTATTTAATTCGTTTATACAAAGCAGTAAAAGCAGTACAAGCAGTACAAATGGTCTAAAAGACATTTCGCCTTGGAGAATGCTAACCGATATGTTAAATAATAGACGATACAATCATCTAGAATATTTAATTAGTGAATAAAAAAATTATATTTATGTTTATTTTTGTATGTTTATTTTTATGAAATACTTACTTAAACATCATCTACATCTATTTCGCAGCCATCATCTCACAATCTCAAAAAAAAATTGATTCACTAACCCCATATTTGGTCTATATCATATTAAAACTAAAATGACAACAATGTCAAATAGAGGAAGCCATTTTATGAAGAAGTTGCGTGAATTGATTCCGGTTGATGAACTGAATTGGTCTTCGTTGTCTTTTAATCCAAATGCGATTCAACTCTTGGAAAATAACTTGGGTAAAGTGAATTGGAAAATGTTGTCTAAAAATCCAAATGCGATTCATATATTGGAAAACAACTTGGGTAAAGTAGATTGGGAAGAGTTGTCTTCCAATCCAAATGCGATTCATCTATTGGAAAACAACTTGGATAAAGTGTGTTGGTGGGAATTGTCTAGAAATCCAAATGCGATTCCTATCTTGGAACAAAACTTGGATAAAGTGAATTGGATATTCTTGTCTTGCAATCCAAATGCGATTCCTATATTGGAACAAAACTTGGATAATGTGACTTGGGAGTGGTTGTCTAAAAATCCATATGCGATTCATCTCTTGAAAAACAACTTGGATAAAATGACTACGGAGTGTTGGCAAATGTTGTCTGGTAATCGAAATGCGATTCATCTATTGGAAAACAACTTGGATAAAGTAGATTGGGAGAATTTGTCTTGCAATCCAAATGCGATTCCTATCTTGGAACAAAACTTGGATAAAGTGGATTGGTGGAGATTGTCTGAAAATCGAAATGCGATTCCTATATTGGAACAAAACTTGGATAACGTGAATTGGACTAAATTGTCTGAAAATCCAAATGCGATTCCTATATTGGAACAAAACATGAATAAAGTGAATTGGACTAAATTGTCTCAAAATCCAAATGCGATTCATCTCTTGGAAAATAACTTGGCTAAAGTGGATTGGATGTGGTTGTCTACTAATCCAAATGCGATTCATATATTGGAACAAAACTTGGATAAAGTTCATTGGGGGTGGTTGTCTAAAAATCCAAATATATTCACATATGATTACAAATGCGATAAAAGATAGAATGTTTCGTGGTGGAATTAAGGAAGACTTGATGAAAGACCTATTTCATCCCCAAAACCTACATAAATTCAAAGGGTGGTGATTTGAGTGTCCAGATGATCATGACGAGATTGAATGCGATACTTATGGAGAATGATTGAAACAATCGTGAAAAAAATAGTATATAATAATACCAAATAAAAATGAGTGAAATGAGTGAAATGAGTGAAATGAGTGAAATGAGTGAAATGAGTAAAATAGAAAGAAACTTAACCAATTAAGTTTTTTTCGTATATTTTCGTCGCCTAGTTTTACGTTTTTTCATTTTACTATTATTTATACGTTTTTTTTGAAAAGTTGTGTTTATTTTTGTATGTTTATGTAAAAATGAATATGTTTATTTTTATGAAATGCTTACTTAAATATCATCTACATCTATTTCGTCGCCATCATCCATAATAACCGACTTCTTCTCAACAACCTTCTTTTTATTGTTTTTTGTTATAGTAATGCCCTTATTAGCTTCATCAGTTGCGTCATCATCTGAATTGGTATTAGAATCATCTGTAGTCGCCTCATCTGTATTCGCATAAACTGTTTTCAACAATTCACTATATTTATCAGTTTCGCCATTACCAAACACTAAATCGTCGTCTTCTTCATCAATTGTCTCCTTCTTCTTATTATCAAAGTCGCTTCGGAGTTGTGCAAATATGGGATTACCTGAATTCTTCAACTTTTGCTTTTCAATGTCTGTATATACTTCCAGTAAATCGTGCTTAGGCTTAGGACAAGATTCAAAATCTCGCTCACCGATTAAAACCCATGTTCCGAGACAGACACTATTATCGCGCTTACTTCTGCCTCGGAATTTATTTCGCATAATACACAACCGTTCCTTACCATCAGGGTCATTCGCACTAAACATTCCATTACCGAATAACTTTGTAACTACCGCATATATTTCGCCTTCTTCTTCAGCTAATCGTACTTTTTTATTTGTAGAAGAGTTCGTAACGAATTTACGACCCATCTTCTTGGAATTCTTTCCGCCATTTTGATTCTTGACCATCTTGTCTAGTTGTATGAAAAAATACAGTCTTAATATTTATCTTCAATTTTTTTATTTTTTATTAAACTATATCATCAAACTATATCATCAAACATTAAACATTAAATAATAGTTGATTTATTTAATATTTGAAACGAAAATCCTCTGTAAATTCGTAAATAGGTTTTTGGTTTGATGTAAATAT
>Ga0307488_10003487_pt1 | contig 13160 bp, 22 predicted proteins | sample SB02metaG_FD_202248 | JGI IMG/M metagenome (GOLD analysis project Ga0307488, IMG submission 202248) | Sea-ice brine microbial communities from Beaufort Sea near Barrow, Alaska, United States - SB 0.2 | ecosystem: Environmental > Aquatic > Marine > Coastal | place: USA: Alaska | collected...
AGGCTCATCGCATCTATCTCTTCTCTCCCTCCGTTGACAAGTTTCGTCAACGAGTTGCACAACACCCCGACGGCCGCCGCCGCCAAGGCCACCACGGCGACGTTCCCGAGCGCCGCGATCGACACCTCGCCCGTCGCGTTTATCGTTTGCACCGCAACGTTGCGTATGGTTTTCTCGAACGCTCTGAACGCGAGGTTTTTACTCTTCACCATGATCTCCGCTTCGTCGCACAGCGCGTACTGCTTCGCCAGCCGAGCGCCTCGCGTGGAATTACAGAACGTCGAGCTCAGCAAGTTCGCCTCCTCCATCCTCAACGTCATCCTCTGCATGTTCTCGCTCCATTCGATGGCCAGCACGGCGATGAGCCAGACCCATCCCAACGCCAGAATGCAGTATAACACGTTAAAACTAAGATTCGCCCCTAAATCCTGCCGCGGTCTCATTCCTTCTTCGGTAGGACGAAGCGCGTATATATAATATTACCCAAACGGCCACAAATTTCATCGCCGGATGCGATGGCGAGCACGTAGAGCTGAACAGCATGCATTACCGTTGCCCTGCTCCACCTTACTTTAGTTATTAAAATTCGGACCTAAATGAAACCCTCCAGTAGCAAATCCGTCAAAGCAAACTTCGCTTGTGTTTGAGCTCGCGCCTCGGTGTTCCTCATACGCGCCGCGTCAAATCGCTCCAAGTATGTATTGTATTCAAGTGTGGCCTCCTCCATTGTGATCCCCTTCAGCGTCGTTGTTGCCATATCTCCCATTTCCGCCGTGACATCCTTTCGTATCTCCTGTTTAAGAGTCGACTTCAGTCGCTCTGACAACTTTTTGCCCTCAGCGAGCACAGCTTTCATTTCCACCATTCTGGCATCCTCGTGAAAACACGCATACTGCGTATCCGCCTTAGAATCGACTATGGCATCCATTAGCGCCGTAAGCGCTGTGTCTTGCTCTCCCGACGCCGTTTTCATCGTTGTGATCGCCGCTTCCGCCGCGTCCTTCTCCGCTTGAGAGATCGCACCAGGCGTGGCTACCTTTGACCTCAGCGCATCATACGCTGCCGTCACCGCCTTGTACGCTACGTCAGCTTTGGATCGCGTGAACTGCCGCTTGTACACCAAAGACCGAGCCCGAGAGCGCGAGCGCGAGCGCGAGCGAGAGCGAGAGCGCGAGCGAGAGCCAGAGCCAGAGCGCGAGCGAGAGTGTGAGTGCGAGCGCGAATCGAGCGCCGAAGGGGAGCGAAAGCGAAAGTGAGTGGCGGCCGATGAGGAGGTCATCTTAAGAAAAACAAAGATTCGTGTATAGTGCGCGAAAACTTGTGAGGACAGCAGCGAAGAACTTCATTTTACACAGAAGGACGATGAGGGATTCTTTAGCGCCTAGCGCTCGTCAAAAAAAATCTTATGATTTTTCAAACTCAATAGTATGCACCCCGAAAGCGCTGAGGGATTTTTGGTAGACCTACTCATTGTCGTCACTGAGGTCATCGAGCGGGCTCTAAACATTCAAGCCGCTCTTCCGTTTCTCCTCCGCCGCCGCCTCTTCCATTTTTCTCCTTGCCTTCCAATGCAGTGCTTTTGGCCATGGCGGCAAATTCAATTGTGCCGCGGCTGCTGCTTGTTCAATTAGACGTCTTTCACCACCGGCAAGTTTTAATAGCCTTACGAATTCTACGATGGGCAGCATGAACCGCCCCTGTTCAAAGTTGCGCAACAGAACTTAACTTTTTACCCTTAGCCTTCTTTTCCTTGCTCTAGGGCCTGGATGGAAACTGCTCAGACCATCAAAGGGAAGCAATTAGAAAAAGAAACGAGGGTCTGAAAGGTATTGAAGGTCGTGTTGAGCAATTTTTGGATGGGCTGAATGAGCACCTTGCTTGCCTTGTTTTCGCGCCACAGCTTGACGAGCACAGACGCCGCCGCCTTTTCGTCCGCCTTGGTGTAGCGGCGCGAGTTGAAATTGTAAGCAAACGTTGAAACCAATTTAAGATATTATGGTTCGAGCGCTGAAACCATAGGCGCTTCATCACAGGTTTTTAAACTGTCAACCTGCACCGCCCTACCTTGGGCCAAAGATTGTTGGGCATGTACGAACGCCACGTGCCGTCCGCCAGTAGCCGCGCCACCTCCGCCCTGGTTGTAGCAGCGCAAGTTGAATTTGAAAGCAAAGTTTGAAGGCGGTTCACCATATTATCGTCTCAAGCGATTGGTTCCAGGCGCTGTCAATATGGGATCGATCAGTACAACCTGCTCCGCCCTGCCTAGCCTGCTTCATCTCCTTGTTGAGGTTCTTGGTGGTGGCCGAATTCAAGACCTGGGAGTAGGCCTTGGCCCGGGGCGTATTAGGGGACGACATTGGCTTAGACTCTTGGGAGTTGCGGGCCTCTCGTTGTTTGAGGCTGGTCGAGCCTGGCTCCGGCCCCCACTTGATAGGGCCTGGCAAATAATTCTCGCCACGTCGTATGATTCCAATTACCTTAACTCAATACACGAGGGTCTATAGTGTGGAGGATGACGTGGCAGGCATGATATGTCAGGCCCCGACCATTTGACCCCTGTGGCCTTGGCCGTGGCTTTTGCCGTGGCCTCCGCCCCTGCCACCACGGCCTCCGCTCCCGCCACCACCACCCCAATTCTAGGGCCTCGCAGGTCACGCTTGCCACGTCATAGGATGCGGATGCTGTTGACCTAAAATAATGAGGGTTCAGATTGCGTTACGATGACGTGGCGGCGGGCAATAGCTGCTCTAGGTCCTGGCAGGTATCGCTCGCCACGTCATATGATGACATACAACTCAAGAAACGAGCGGCGAAGGATCAGAGTGTGCGTCGATGACGTTGCAGGCAATGTGCGCGTGGTCCCTACTCTGCCCCCGCACTCGCCAACACCACACTGGCGTTGACGCCCGCGGCCGCCACCCCGAAGCCGGATTTGACCACCTTGGCCCCCACTTTGGTGACGTCGCCAAGCACCAGGGGCTTACACTTGTCCACGATTCAGCTCAACATAAGTACTATGTGCCGGCTACACGCGTCCACTTCTGGGTTGACGTGAGCACTTTTTGAGGAAATATTGGCAGTATTCATTGGCAAAAATGTCTCTGGTTGAGCTGAATGGTGGACGCTTGCCGTGGCTTAAGTGACCAAAGCGGCTCAGGTTGAGCTGAAAATTTGACGAATGGAAGGCCATGCCGAGGACCCCCTTCTCGTCGATGTTGTTGTCGTCCCCCTCCTGGTGCACCGGCACCTTGCGCGACCTCTCCAGCATCTTGTACGTGCGGTTCATCTGCACCCATGATACCACGGGCAGCGGCAACAGCGCCGGGCGGGAGGGTTGTTGAAAACAAGCACTCAAACTGAGATCGAAGCATGGCTCACCTTGACTGTGAATGCTCATGCAGATGCGCGGAGTAGGAGATGCAACGTAACTTTAGTGCTTGAGAATGGAGCATGCGTCACTTTGAGTGTAAATGCTCATACAGGTGCGCAGCGGCGGAGGGTAAGACTCAACGTCGGGCGAGTGCTTGTTCCCAATAACTTTCTTGCCAGGCGGATGTACTGGGTGTGCGAGCTGCCCGGGTCCGCCAGCGTGGGCAGGCCCAGCATCAGCATGATCTGCGACAGCACCAGGCACGTGAACGTCTTCGTCACCAGCCAGGCAACAGGGACATTCAGGATAAGCATTCGATCCGGGATCGGACGTGCACGCACGACTCGCCTTCATATTCTGTTCTAAGTGACTCTATGGTATGCCAGCTGATCTTTTGAATACACACACACAGACACACACCTTCCAGGTGACTGCTCATAAGCGATTCATGAAGGCCGAGTGCTTGTTCTGAAGAATCCCCCTGCCACGGCCACAGGGTCTGGCCCGAGGCGTACGGCTGCATGTAGTGGTACACCAGGTTGTGCTTGAAGAAGAGGTAGAACAGCGAAAAGAACAATGCGCAGATGGGCAGGAAGATCGGAGCCATGACGCAGTACATGCACCCCAGGAAGAACACCAGCATGGTCTGCGCGGGCACACGGTGCAGCGGCGTGTTCTCTGGCTGCGTCCACTTCAGAATCATCTTGGGCGTTGGCCACGCGCGGGCCTTGAGCTTGTGCACCATGGTGTAGAGGCGCAAGTTGAAATTGAAAGCAAGGTTTTGAAGCTGAAACCAGGCGCTTTCAATAGAGAAGCACGTGGTAAGATCACAATGCATCACGCACGGGCTTTGAGTTAGTGACCCAACGCGAAGGACGTCTGATTCCGTGCCTGCAAAAACACGGACAAATACACGGGTTTCAACCTGCACCACCCTACCATAGTCTTGACCACGAATCCCAGGTGGAACGGTGGGTGGATGAGCTCTAGCGGGCAGCTCTGGGCGACGCGCAGCAGGCAGAACTGCATGAAGAACGTGCTGGTGTCCACCGGGTTGTAGCAGCGCAAGTTGAAATTGAAAGCAAATTTCGAAACTGATCCATCATATCTTAATAGGCCGATTTCGGTATATCGCCTGGCTGAAATCTCCATGCGCAGTTGCATGCGAAGCGTCAGTGTTGAGCGCGGAAAAGCGGGAACAGGCTGTATGCCCACACAGAGTTCCAGGCAAAGCGTCGGCGCTCAGCGCGGGAAACGACATACAGCGAAATCGGCCTATTGAAAGCAAACGTTGAAAGCAGATTATTGTATTATTGTTTCAAGCGCTGAAATCATAGATGCTTTCAAGTTTCAACACGGGTTTGTACTGTCATCCTGCACCGCCCTACGGAGTTTATAATGACCTCGCGCAGGACCAAGCTGGGGGATTCGATCCAGTCCAGCAGGTCCAGCCACAAGTAGCGGTCGCTCAAGTTCGCCACAAACAGGTTAAAGACCAGCAGCCAGAAGCTAGGGTCAGATAGATATTGCTTCCAACGTCATCGGATCGCAATTAAACCCAGTCTCCGATATGACTACCTCCTGAATTCCCTGAATCTAGCCTCTCGACCAATCAGGGACAGAGGGAAATGATGGACTGTCCATTGACCAGTCAGGGACCACCAACGATTACGATAAGAGTTGGCGCGAAAAATATAAAATTCCGGCCAAATCAAATCTAAGTAAATCACTCCCTCGACCAAGCACATGAGGGGCTTCATCCCCTCCGGAGGGGCGGAGACTTGGTTTAAGAGACGAGGGTTAATAAACGCTGGATGATGTGGCGATCGATATCTGCCGGGCCCTACCAGAAGTAGATGGAGGCTCCTGAGACATCCATCTGAGATCTGGACGTGTACCCGCATATAGGGCCTGACAGATTTGTTGCTCGGCACGTCAAGGGTCGGCGTGTAACTTAATAAGCGTGGGCCGAACCGTGGCGGGCAACATTTGACTTCGCAATCGTACAGGGAGGCACAAACGGCGGTCAACGCCGCTCAACATTTAGCAGTCGAGTCAATAGACGGTCAGATCTGCCGCATATAACCCAGCGTGGCGAATCGACCGTCAATTATTCGAGAATTGGCCACCGCTATTGTGCCCCCTGGAAGGCTGCGAAGGTGGGGCCCCACCCGTACTGGCGCGACAGCACCAGGGACAGGATGTGGCCCAGCACAAGGAAGATTGTGAGCACCAGGCCGATGATCACGGCGTAAATAGCGCTGCCGGCGGTGGCCACGATGAAGGACTGCGCCTTGCTCAGGCCCCACACCAGAAAGTTGACGGGCACCATGAAGAACAGCACCATGCGAGAGGGCCAATGAGAGAAGGAGGTAACATTGTTCAAAATCCGGGGTGTTCAAATTGGAGCTAGCGGTCGGTTGTGATTAAATTAGGAGCTCTGGAGCCATTCTCTCTCTAAAACTGAGAGAGGAGGGCAGCAGCGTGAAACGATCTCTCAGACCGAGACGGGGCATGGCCTTCCATCAGGATGAACGCGCATATAGACGGAGGAGAAGGGGGGGAGCCCCAGCGTCGATCGAGTGCTTGTTCTCAATACCCCCCTGCCATGAGGGCGGCAATGGCCCGTGCCTGCATGGTTTTGTTGAACCGCTGACGGGTGGTCAGCGCCACGTTGTGCCACACCACGTCGTTCGGACCGGGCGCGGCGTCCGTGTCGTAGCGGCGCAAGGTGATATTTGAAACGAAGTTTGAAAGCGGTTCATCATGTTTTAGGTACAAACGCATAGTTCCAGACGTCTTCAACACGGGTTCTATCGATTTTAGCTTTAATCGCTGCAACCAAGCTCGGTCAAGCCTGGGTCTATCCTGGGTCCATCCTAGGTCAATCCTGGGTAAATCCTGGGTCAAGCCTGGGTCAAGCCTGGGTCAAGCCTGGGTCAAGCCTGGGTCAAGCCTGGGTCAAGCCTGGGTCAAGCCTGGGTCAAGCCTGGGTCAAGCCTGGGTCAACCCAGGGTCAAGCCTGGGTCAACCCTGGGTCAAGCTGCACCGCCGTGCCGTGTTCCAACGCCCGAAGAAGTGGTCCAACTGGACCTGGCTCGCGATGACGGCGTCCATCTGGCGACTGAACACCACCACAGCGCAGGGGCGCAAGTTGCAATAGGCCTATTTCAGTATATCGCCTGGGTGAAATGCCCATACAGAGTTGCGGGCAAAGCGTTAGCGCTCCGTGCGGGAAAGCGGGCGACAGGTTGAATGCCCATACAGAGTTGCGGGTAAAGCGTCAGCGCTCGGCGCGGGAAGCGATATACCGAAATCGGCCTGTTGAAAGCAATACTTGAATGCAGTTCGTCGTCTGTCATGTGTTAGTTTCAAGCACCGAAATCAAGCGGTTTCAACACAGGTTCATCCCAGGTTCAACCCAGGTTCAACACGGGTGCAACACAGGTTCAACACAGGTTCAACACAGGTTCAGCACAGGTTCAACCACCCCCACCACGGCGGATGGGCTGGGGCTGTCGTCCTCGAGGTACTCCGCGCGGCATTTGCAGAAGTTCGCAAGCGCCTCTTTCAGCCGCGACCGGTCCGCCTCGCACTTCGCCTCTGCCTTGGACAGGTTCCGCTGCGCCTCGGCCACCTTAGCCGCCGCCTTCCCCGAGGGCGCTCCCGCCGCTGCCGCGCCGCCGGACTCCCCGCCCTCGCCGTCGTCTGCGAAATTTAAGGAGGGCGGGGGCATGGGCGGAAGATCGCCGGCGGCGGTGACGCCCGCCGCCAGGAACCGATGGATGGTGCACGCCACGTCATCAAGCGTGTTTTGAAGCCTCGTTTCCTGAGTCAAAATCGGCAGCCATGACGTGGCGAGCACTGTTTATCAGTCCCCACCCGCTGCCATATCAGGCGCCGCCGCCGCGGCCGCCACCGCCGCCTGGAGCTGCTCCTTGTAGTCTTGAACGCCGATGAGGCTCTGCAGGCTGGGCCATGTAAGTAATGCTCGCCGCGTCAAACAATGCCATTTGACTAAAGAGACGAGGATTATAAATGCGGCTGATGACACGGCGGGCGGGCATCCGTCAAGGTCACGTCATAGAGTGTCGGTTCACTCAATTTAGAACGCGGGCCGATGACGAGGCGAGCAGAGTGCGACCGGCAACACCTGCAGGTGCGAGGTGTGGAACTGCTCCCATTCATTCGCCACCTTGTCCAGCACCCGCGTGTCGCGCGCCAACATACAGAACACCACGCATCCTTTCCCCATCATGTAGCGGCGCAAGTTGAAATTGAAATCAGTTCATGACATTTTCGCCTCAAACGCTGAAACCATGCGCGATCAATCTCGGGTCAACATGGGGGCAACCAGGGGTCCATCCGGGATCACCTTGGGGTCAGCCTAGAGTCAGCCTGGGGTTAGCCTGGGGTCGACATGGGGGCAACCTGGGGTCAACCTGGGGTCGACCCCGGGGTCAACCCCGGATCAACCCGGGGTCAATCCCGGGTCAACCCCGGGTCAACCTGCACGGCCTCACCATGACTCCCTCCATCTTCTTGAGCACCGCCGCCTCAATCTCCTTCTTGGTGTAGCGGCGCAAGTTGAAAGTGAAAGCAATTTTTGAAAGCGGTTCATCATATCCTAGTTACAAGCGCTGACACCAAGCGCGGTCAACCTGGGGTCAACCTGGGGTCAATCTGGGGTCAACCTGGGGTCAACCTGGGGTCAACCCAGGATCAACCCGGGTCAACCCGGGGTCAACCCGGGGTCAACATGGGGTCAAGCTGCACCGCCCAACCTTGGTGCACGCGCGCAGGTTCATGATGTCATCGGAGGTGAACTCCCGCTTCAGGCTCACGATGCCAGCCAGCTTGCTCGCGTTCTTGTCCATCCACTCCTTGCACAAGGGTCATTGAAAACAAGCGCTGCCAGATTCAGGGTTTAGTGTGTCAGGGTTTAGGGCTTAGGGATAGGGTCGACATGGCATGACTTACCTTCAGGGTGAATGCTCATACATAGGCACGGAGTCGGTGCGTCGATTCAAGGTCGGTCCGGTGCTTGTCTCATTGAAGAAGACAAGCGCTCGAATCGACATGGCACGACTTACCGCAGGGTGAACGCCCATACACACGCGCGGAGTCGGTTCGTCGAGTCGAAAGATCGGTCGAGTGCTTGTCTCAATGACCTCCCTGCCTTGGTCAGCGCCCTTGAATCAGGGCCTTACACCTTCATATTTTTCCAGCTCAGCTTGAGCCGTTTTGTCATCGCAGCCACTCAATATATCCAACGACACAAACGTAATGTGTCAAGTTGGCTCAATATCCTCGAATTAAAACGGAGAACGGGAATAGTGTAAGGCCCTGCTTGTTTTGGCGATTCATCATCATGCCGCTGATGCCCGCCATTTCCTTGATGTGCGCATCAATACCGTCCCCCTCACTAAAACCCCCATCACCCTGGCTCCTCTGCTTGAGTGACCCCTTGATCAAGTCCTGGAAGGCTTCGGTCTTCTTGGTGTTCGTCTTGGGCGGCGCCGGCTCCATGGTCAGCAGCGGAATGTCGCTCACCAACACAGCGTGTGATTTGATGCCAATTTTTGCGGGCGACAGCTTCCAGCACAGCCGTGAGTACGCCTTGGCCCAGGGCCGAGTGAATAACGCTCACCCCGTGAGAGGATGCCATACAACTCTCTCCTGATGCCCCAGTCACACGGTGTGTATTCGGTTGTCCCCGCCTTGGTCTCGCGCCACAGCTGGAAGATGAGGAGGCTGGACAGCACCCACATCTCCACCACTACTGCCCAAAACACCCCGGGGTGGTTCGCCGTGCCGGAGGGTCATTGATAACAAGCACTCGACCGAGATGGGAGCATGACTTACATTAAGGGTGAATGCTCATAGGAGGCGAAGGAGATTCAACGTCGGTCAAGTGCTTGTTCTCAACGACCCCCCTGCCGTGGCCAGGGTGAAGCGCTTCATACCCAGCACGCCGTCGTTGGACTTGAGCACCTTGCGCTCGCTCTCCACGTAATACAGCGCCATCAGGAGCGGCGTGCAGATGACCGAGCCGGCCAGGAACCAGGTGTACACCAGGCGGAACCACCTCAACAGCATCAGCTCGTCCGGCGTGGTGTAGTTGATGATCTCGTTGTCCGTCGCGGCCCACGCACTAGGGACTGATGGATAGTGCTCGCCACATCATAGGATGACATTTAATTCAAGAAACGAGGGTTCAACATGCGTGTGATGTAATGGCGAGCACTATCCATCGAGCCGTACCAGGCGCGGCGCAGCCACCCGAACTGGCCCGGGTGCAGGGCCAGCCAGATGCCCGCCACGTCACAGGATTTCATTGAAGTCAAGTAACAGGCTGGCACTCGCTGACGCACAGCTGGACACACAGCTGGCACATAGTTGACACACAGCTGGCATACCGCTGGTATGCAGCAAGCGCACACAGCTGGCACACAGTGACATCCCATGACATCGTATGACGTGGCGGGCACCATCTGCCAGGCCGTACCTGGGGGCGTCGGAGGAACGGGCTCAAACGGTGGGTAGTCGGGGTTCCCTTTCTCCTCATTGTAGCGGCGCAAGTGGAATGTGAAAACAAATTTTGAAACTGGTTCATCATTTTCTATCTTCAATGGCTGATACCAGGCAGTTTCGACATGAATTTCGACCGTTTTCAGCTTGCACCACCCCACCACAAACGCGCACGGGTCGCACGTGAACATCATGTATTTGATGCGCCGCAGGCCGTTGAAGACGCCAAAGAGGATGACGAAAAATATAAGTAGGTATCCCACGGTGGTGCCGAACTCGGTGAAGCTCAGGTTGGTGCCGCCGGCAAGGGCCTTACTCGTGCCCTTTTCCAGCTCAAGTTAGGGCACACAGCTGGCACACAGTTTGAGCCATTCTGCCCACAAAACGACTGTAGCTGACCCTCGAATAAGCTCAAGTTAAGCCACTCCTGGAACGAGTGAACGTGTGGCAGAGTGAACCAGTGTTTACGTATGCCCTCGATAATGCGGCCGACAAAACGATCCCGGAAACACGTGCACGGCCCCACCGCACGTGGTACTCTCGTCGCAGCTGTTCTCATAGTGGCAATACATGCCGCCACCATAAAGGTCGACGTAGTCCGTCTTCAGGTGCCGAGCGTCAGAGACTCCACACACACGGAACAAAACAGTATGAGACGTAAGCATCATGTGCGAGGGAGAATCCAGAGCTGTTATGGCGATTAAGGACTGACACCAGCTCCCGTGGCGTGGTAGCTCAACTGGAGAGCAAATAGCTTCGAGGAACTGGAGACTAGAGAGCTCCTGGGGCAAACCAGCAGCATAAATTAATGTATAAAGCGTCGCCGAGGTTTTCCGTTGGTGAGTTGGGAGCAAACCCCCACTGCGCGAGTCACGCTATGACACGGATGAGCGATCGTCCACTGGCGCACCCGGCGCTCCCAGCGCCGCCGCCTCTGGTGGTGGCTACACGGACAGCACAACACGGCAACACGTCTCGGGTGAAAAGATGAGGGGACTCGCGTCAGTCGTCCAAGTTCCAAGGCCCTGCCCGGCGAAGGTGGCGGGGTAGTAGCCGTTGTCCGCGTCGCAGCTGAGGCACACCACGTCGTCCCACGCGGGGCAGCTGTCCAGCAGGGAGCCGCCGTCGTGAAGGCCCGTGGTTCCGTTCACGTGCAGCTCCGGGGGATGGCTCCTGCCGTGCACAAGAGCCGTTACCCTCGTCCCCACGTTCTCTCAGTCCCCACTTCTCAGTTCAACGCAAGGGCCTCCGAGATGTGCCAAAGTGTGATGTCAACTCGGGGGTGTGGTGGGCTCTCGCCCGAGACAAGGGAGGATGGAGCGCGGGTTGCCGGGGCGCGGGTTCTCACGGGGCGCCGTGCACATAGGACCCTACCTTGCAGAAGGATTTCGGAGGACTTGGAGCGGTTATACAAGGTGGGAGAACGATAGACGCAATCGCCGCAGCCTGTGGGACAGGGGCAGGGCCCGGCATCGGATTGTACAGTGCCGGTCATCCACATCCGCGTCCGCCATGGCGGGGGTTCGTCGTCGTTCGACATGGTGACGAGTGCCACGGTTTGCGTCCCTTGCGTGTCCTGTCGCTGTCGATGTCGAGTTGAAAACGTGTCCCGAGTGGAACTGGGATGGGAAAACCGGCAATACGCAAATACGTAAATGGCCCAAATACGCAGAAATACCCAAGAATACTCAGCCCACCCGGCGCGGATCAAAATTTTCGGACAGTACTGTGAGTTAGTGTCGAAATCTACAGCTCAATATGCTCATACAGAATACGCGAATACGCAAGCGATCCAGATACGCAGCAATGTTCAACAATACCACACCCCCCCACCGGAATATCCCATCCCAGGAGTGGAACGGTCAGATTGCAAACTGCCATCTGGCATTGAGTGCATATCCGATGGGGGGCAACATCGGCGCGGATCCGCTGGCGTGGCGGCAACTACCGAAGATTGGCTGCTACCCCAGATCACGACGCGCCGGCGTCATTCCCCACAGCGTCATCGCGGTTCCGGGTCGCGCACGACAACCGATCGACACGACCGACCGACTGCGGCGCCCGATACGCGAGCGTGCCAGCCGATCGACCGGCGCATCCGCTCGCCTCCGTCTCAGCACGGCTCGGCCCGACCACTTTTGCCCTAAAAAAGTGCACGGCACGGGAATTGGCAGGAAGCCCACCGCGCGTAAGGGTTAAGCGCGTAAGGGCTACGCGCGCCCCAGGGTTCCTCCAACACCGCCGCCGCCGTCCGCCACCCGGCCGTCATGGCGCTGAACAAGCTGGCGCACCTGTCACTGGTGAACAAGGTGACGACGGAGCTTGAGAACCACATCGGCATCGCCGACAAAACGCTCTCGGAGTTCGTCATCGACCTGTCAGCGAAGCACACCGATGCGCGCCAGTTCCAAAAGGCGCTCGAGGCAGGGGGGGCGTCCACTCGTCCCCTGTATAGCTCCCCCAGACTGAATTGCCGCGATGTACCAGTGCACCCGTACCCACTCGTCGCAACCTCCACCCTGGCCTGCCCACTCGCTCCCTTTCCAGCTCAATCAACACTCCGTACTGAATATTTTTTCCAGCTGTACTCGCCGCTTGTCCCCGAGACAACATGAGTCACCCCACTTGACGCATCAAAGACGTGACGCTGCCGGATGAGCTGATGGGGAAACCACTGAGTGAGGACTGACGGCATTTGTCCCGCTCGGTACCTCCAAGGCGCTACCAATGCCAGTTGAGCTGACGCGAAAAGTACGGTTGAGTGCAAGGCCGTCGGCAAAGGAGGTTGGCGCCGAGCTTTCGTTCGATCTGGTTCGCAACCTAATGGCCATCATCACGCGCATGCGGCCGCAGACGCGCCCCGGCGCCGCGGCCACCACGCGCGGCGGCCTTCCACCGCCACCTGCTAAGTTACGCCCCACCTCCGACAACCCGTTCCCGGGGATGGGGATGATGGACGACGAGGATCGCGCCAAGGCGCTCACAAAGGAGATCTACGGAGACCAGCCGATCACAGCGAACATGTCAGACGACCCCAAGCACATGAGCCGGAAGTACGACGATAACATGGGAACACGCGGCCGCGACGGCGGCAGCCGCGGCGATAGCCACCGCGACGGCGGGGGGTACGACAGGCGTGACGATAGGAGCGGGGGCGGCCGGGGGGAGGCAGGAGCTTACACTCGTCCACTTCTCAGCTCAACTTGAGCCGTGTCGGACACAAGAACATGCCCTACACACCCTGAACACCCCTAAACAC
>Ga0307488_10003488_pt1 | contig 13159 bp, 13 predicted proteins | sample SB02metaG_FD_202248 | JGI IMG/M metagenome (GOLD analysis project Ga0307488, IMG submission 202248) | Sea-ice brine microbial communities from Beaufort Sea near Barrow, Alaska, United States - SB 0.2 | ecosystem: Environmental > Aquatic > Marine > Coastal | place: USA: Alaska | collected...
TTGATGATGCTATTTATGCAGATAAACCACAATTCTCATACGTTTGTAATGTAATTGATAGAGCAGATGGACAAATTAAATTGTTTGATCTTCGTTCTACCATCTATTCACAAATTGTAGATTATGCGACTAATCCTGATTACGGTAATCCATCTGATCCGGATTCAGGTTATGATCTTACTGTTAAGAAAGAAAAAACAGGACCACTTCCTCAAAATGTTAAATACACTTGTATTCCTGCACGTAACAATGCAGCTTTAACAGATGCAGAAAAAGGTTTAGAGTTGTTTGATCTCAGTAAGATTTACAAGCGTCAAACTTATGAAGAGCAAAAAGAGTGGCTCCTCAAAAATACAGCTTATTTTGCCGGAGATGTATCCGATGAGTTTAAGCCTCAAGAGGATGTGGATGACTTAGCATGAAGAAATCACTAGCGGATATGGGGTCTACAACTGTAGATCCCAATCCTACTGAAGAAGATACAAGAACATTTGGTGCTTTTAAAAATATTAAAGGCGATCAAGCCACTATTGATCTAAATGAACTTAGAAAAATGAATATCTTTTTTGCTACTCCTTGTTATGGAGGACAAGTTACAGATCAATTCTTTTTATCAATGTTTAGAACTTCTCAAACATTCATGCAACATGGTATTAATTTTAGGATTACTACACTACGTAACGAGTCTTTAATTACTCGTGGTCGTAATATTCTTACTGCTATGTTTTTAGAAAGTGATTGTACGCATTTAATGTTTATTGATGCTGATATTGAATTTCAGGCAGATGATTTACTTAGAATGATGGCATATGATAAACCTATTATGGCAGCTGCTTATCCTAAAAAAGCATTACCTATTCAGTATGCAATTAATTTTAAATTTATTAATCAAGATAAGAAACAGATTAGAATAGAGAATGGTGCAGTAGAAGTATTAGATGCCTCAACAGGATTTTTCTTAGTCAAACGTGACGTAGTTGAAAAAATGATGCAAGCCTATCCAGAATTGCATTATCGTAATGATTCTAATATTGACGAAAAATTTAATAAATATTGTTATTCATTTTTTGATACTATTCATGATCCAGAAGATAATAGGTATTTATCAGAAGATTATACATTTTGTAGACGTTGGCAAAAATTAGGTGGAGAGATCTGGTTAGATCCTAATACTAAACTTAATCACGTAGGTACTTACTCTTTTGAAGGTGATGTTACTAAAATTATTAATCAAGGTAGTGGTTAAAGTTACAGGCTCCTGATATTAATCAGGGGCCATTTACTGCAGGTATTGCTATGAGAAAATATCTTCGAGAACTAAACTCATATAGTCTATACATGAATGTGTCTTTAAAAGAGGCACATTTTATGCATTGGTGTGTTAAAGGACATTTGATACCTGATGAATGGCCTGATGAACATATAGTAGTAATGTATGATAGTTATTTTAAAAGAATATGGGGAAATCATGAGATACAAGTATATTCTAGAGAGTCATTTGAAGAAGCATGGCTTTTAAAAATATTAAACATATAACTACAACTTCTAAAGAGTATCAAGTTGAAGTTGAATGGATGATAACCCAAAGGTGTAATTATAGCTGTAGTTATTGTGCTAGTTATGATAATAGCGGTAATTTTATGTTTAAAACTTTAGAAGAATATACTACAGCTTTTAAATATCTTTCTAATTATTTTGGAAATAAAACTATAAAGTTAAATTTTTTAGGTGGAGAACCCATGCTGTTTAAGCAATGGCCAGAACTTATTAACTATATTTCTGAGTATAATTATATACCTAAAATAACTACTAACTTGTCAATCCCTGTAAAAAGTTATATAAATAAACTAAATAAAGATTTAGGTAAATTCATAGTAGCCAGTTGGCATCCAGAATATGCTACTGATCAATTTATGGAAAATATTCAGTTACTTAATGATAATAATTTTATAAGAAGTGTTAGTGTGTCTGCCCCACAAGAATACTGGGACCAAGCAATAAAAGTACTAAATATTTTAAAAATAAAATATGGAAAACAGTTTGCACATCTAACTAGAATTAAAGATGAAAATAATCAAGGTATAAGTATTACTAATAACTTGATAGATTATACACCAGAGCAAGAAAAGTATTTTACATTTCACAGAGACTATCCTGTGCAAATTAAAATAATAGATGCTAAAGATAAAGTTAATGTGTATAATGAAATTGATACTCATTCTATTAAGTTTAAAGGAATGAATTGCGCAGTAGGAAGAGATAGTATACATATAACTCCTAATGGAGATGTATATCCTAGTGCTTGTTTACTAAACTATAGAAAAGCTAGAATGGGAAATATTTATAAAGAAAATATAATAAAACCTACTAGTAGTATACGTTGTCCTTTTGATGCTTGTTATTGCGGTCCTGATCAACGTATAGAAAAATGGGCATAGGTGTAGCCGGTTACAAAACTATACGGAACTACGTTCCCCGCTGCAGCACTACGTGCCAAAGCAATGTCATATGATCGACGCTTGTTCAATAGCTTTTCACCTACGGTGTAACGTTGTTCACTTGCTAGATAACTAAATTAGCATATATACAGATAAAAAGCAAATGAAAAATTTAACACTATTAGAGATATACAATAATAACTGGGATGCTTCAATTCCAGGAAATAATGATAAAGGTAGCAATCATTCATATATTGAAATTTATGAAAGATTACTAAGTCCATATAGAGATACTAATTGTAAAGTTTTAGAAATTGGAGTAGCACAGGGTTACTCTTTACGTATGTGGAATCAATATTTTAATAAAAATTGCAAAGTACAAGGTATAGATTGGGAAAAAGGCAATCTATGTGATAATACTTTAGATATAACATATGGAGATTCTAAAGATGCAAATTTATGGACTAATTGGAATAATTTTGATATTATAATTGATGATGGAGATCACAGTAATCAAGGACAAGCAGCTACTCTTGAAGTATGGCTACCAAAACTAAATAAAAATGGATTATATATAATAGAAGATGTGTCTTTATACAATCTAAATAGGTATGGTGAAAACTGGGGAATAGTATTACAAAAAATAAATTGTCTAGACTATGTAATAGATATACTAGATATGCGAAATATTAAACAACGATATGATAATGTATTACTAGTATTTAGTAAACAGGGACTTGATTCAACAGAAGGAACTAAAGTAGTAAATGACAGTAATTAGTTTAGTTCAACCAAATTTTGCTATGAGTATAACTAAAGATAGATTTTTTCTACCATACTCAGCAGCTACAATTTGGGCATATATTGCAAGTTTTAATGATGAATCTATAAAACTAAATCAATTAGTATTTAAACGTGATTCCGTAAAGCTAACCGCACAGCTTTTAGCTAAGGATGATGTTGTTGGTTTTTCTACTTATATGTGGAATCGTGAATATAATTTAAAGTTAGCTAAGACTATTAAACAAATTAATCCTAACTGTGTTATTGTGTTTGGCGGTCCTGAAATGGAAATATTAAATCCTTTGCTTTTTACTATGTTTCCTTTTATTGATATGCATGTAATCAATGAAGGAGAAATTACTTTTAAACAAATTATTGATAACTTAGATGATTGGACTAAGATTAATAATATAATATATAATGATAATGGACGAGCAGTAAAAACTAAACCTGGACCTAGAATTATGGATTTAGATCTACTACCTTCTCCACATTTGAGTGGGGTTTTTGATGGTATAATTAAAAATAATCCTACATATAAATTTCATATGACTCTTGAAACAAATCGTGGCTGTCCTTATCAATGTACCTTTTGCGATTGGGGATCATTAACTTATAATAAAATTAGAAAATTTGATATAGACAGGGTATTTGCTGAAATAGAATGGGCATACGCACAAAATAATATAGACAGTCTTGATCTAGCAGATGCCAATTTTGGTATATTTGTAGATAGAGATCAGTCCATAGTAGATAAGATAATATATGAACAAGAAAAAACAGGTAACAAAATAGCTTTTAATACTAACTTTGCTAAGAATCAAAATTCTAGTGTATTTCATATGATTAAAAAGTTAGCTGAACGAACAGGAAGTACTAGACATGTTACTATAGCACTACAGAGTTTAAATGAAGAAGTACTAGAAGCAATAAAAAGAAAGAATCTAGCAGTAAATAAAATAAAAGAAGTATTTAAACTATGTACTCAATATGAAATATATTTAAAAGTAGAATTAATACTAGGACTTCCTTTTGATACTCTTGATACTTTTAAAAATACATTTTTTAACTTGTATGACATATCTCCTGATTTATTTATAAATGGTTATAAATTACTAGGACTAAATAATTCAGAGCTTACTACTACCTCACAAGGTGGTGTTAAATGGGCAGAGATACAAAATTTTATAGAAAATAAAGATGATGATATTACAGAAAGTTTTAGATGGGTATATAGTACAGATACCATGACCCATCAAGATATTATTTCTGGTATATTATTTCAACAATTTCAAAATGCATTTCATGGCGGCGGTTTTTCTAATTTGTTATCTATATATAGTAATCGTAAGGGAATGAGTTATAAACAATTTTATGATCAATTACTTGACTATTGTATGAAAGATTCTTATATTGGTGACTATTTTAAATCTTTAGATAAACAATATAAACAGTGGTATAAATTAGGAACGGGTAATCTTGAAAGTATAGCTTCTATTAGCTTTGGAGCAAATAATGATATGGTACACCTACTTTGTAAAATTCATGCAGATAATAAGTATGATCATATATTTAAACTGTTAAAACACTATATGAAAAGTATAAATATGTATGATTCTGATTTATTTAAAATTCAAGCATCAGTACCTATACATTTTAATAAACAAGATGACTATCCGTTAAATTTTAAGTATAATGATAAATATATTAAATTAGTAAATTTAAATGATAAAGAGAATACTATGCAAACATTTATCAATAGTATCTATTATAAAAGAGAAGATAGCTTTGCTAAAGCTAAGATAATTGGACTTGATAATATAGGAAATAATAATGACTAAAATACTATGCAGTGCAGATTGGCATATACTATTACACAAGAAAAAAGTACCATACACTTGGCAAATGGCTAGATTCAAAAGCATGTTTGCTAAACTGTTAGATCTTGAAAAAGACTGTGATGTTCATATCATAGCTGGTGACATATTTGATAAAAAACCAGAGCCAGATGAAATCTGTTTGTTTCTGAGCTATATCAATTCAGTCACTATCCCAACCTACATCATTCCTGGTAATCATGAAGCTACTAGAAAAGGAGAATCTTTCTTTGAACATTTTACCGAAAGAAATGCTATTAAAAATGAAAACGTACATGTTTTTACGAAGAATGGACGTGCGACTGTGGGTAAAACATCATTCTGCTTTTTCCCGTATGGTGAGATGCAGATCAATAATTTACCAACGTATGTCGAAGATGATATTTTGGTTACGCATATCAGGGGTGAAGTGCCTCCACACATTACACCGGAATATGACTTTTCCTTACTCTCCCCTTGGGGCTTATGTTTACTTGGTGATCTACACTTTAATCATCGTTATAGTGACAGCAACTGCTACTATCCTGGCTCTCCGTTGAACACTACGTTTGACAGAGATGACTCGCGTGAGTATGGAGTAGATATTTATAATATTATAGATTCACACAATTATACTCGCAAATTTCATAATCTAGATTTACCTAAATTATTGCGTCGTAAGATTACAGTTGGCGAAGATATGAAAACAGATGCTAGACATCATGTGATATATGAAATTACAGGATCACTAGATGAGCTAGCTTCCATAGCTAATTCAGAGTTGCTAGATAAAAAAATGGTAGAAAAACCCACAGAAGGTTCTACACTAGATCTTAAAAATAAAAATATACATGAAGAACTAGAAATATATCTAGATCATATTAAGGTAACAGATACTAATAGAATACTAACGGAGTTTAAAAGTATATATGCAAATTGATTTATCACTAAATAGAATATATTGGGAATATACGCAAAATAAAAGCCATTTAAGACCTGATAAGTTTTATCAATGTTCTGATATACTACCTAGTATGGGCTGTAGAGCTAGTGTACCTGAATATAAACGTAGAGGCGAAAACTTTAGAAAAGATTTAGATTCACTAGTTGCTTTGTTTGCTGCAAAATATAAAGACTATAAATTTGTACTTTCTTTAAGTGGGGGTATAGACTCAGAAGTTACAGCTGAATCTTTTTACCAACAAGGTATACCTTTTAGAGCAGTATCTCAAAGACTATTTGGAGGAGTAAATGATTATGATATTGGCTATGCTGCTAAATACTGTAAAGAGAGATCTATTGACTATAGTATTATAAATCTTTCTATGGATAAAATGTTAAACCATACAATACCAGATGCTATAGAACATGGACAATTTACTCACTCATATTCTCAAATAGCATTAACCAATATATTTAGTATAGCACTAGAAAATGAGATTGTTGTATTTTCTGGTCATAATCCTGATTTTCATAGAAAGATTGGTATAGGATGGTGGGAAGACTCTCCTAACATAGTTAAATATGCTATCTCTACAAAAAACAAATTTTTTACTTTCACTTCTTTAGAACCTATATTTTGTCACTATGCTGCCGCCTTTGATGATAAACAACCAGGTGACAAGAATAATGACTTTATCTATGATGCATACCCCCAACTCACACGAAGAATCAAAATGACAGGTTGGGAAAAAAGTGCTAATATTATACCTATACTAGAAGATACTATTAGAAAAAATAATGGGTATAGACGCCAAACTTTTATAACTTGGGATAGACTTACTCTGAGATATCTAAGAGAACTATTTAGTGAAAATGCATTCAAGGATATATACTATGAGTAATATAGTTTTAAAACAATTAAAGTTTTCTAATATGTTTTCTTATGGAGAAAACAATATAATAAACTTAAATGATAGTCGTATTACACAACTTACTGCACCTAATGGTAGTGGTAAGTCATCTATTGCTATGGTCATACAAGAAATACTATTTAATAAAAATGTAAAAGGTATTAAGAAAACTGATATTCTTAACAGATGGGTTAAGGGTAAATCGTGGAGTGCGTCTTTAACATTTACCTCTGATTCTAGTAATTGTGGGATAATGGTAACTAGATCAGGAGCACAAACTAAAGTTAAATTTACTAAAGATGGTGTAGATGAGTCTGAACATAAAGTATTAGATACTTATAAAAAAATTGCAGAAGTTGTAGGTACAGATTTTGAAGTATTTTCTCAATTAACTTATCAGTCATCAACAGATCTATTAGATTTTTTAAAAGCTACAGATACAAATCGTAAAAAGTTCTTAATCAATCTATTCAACTTAGAAAAATATATAGTTATAGGTGATAAGATTAAAATTAAAACCTCAGCTACAGAAAAAGATAGTATTAAACTTCAAGGAGAGCTTAAATCTGTAGAAGATTTTATTGAATCTACATCTATACCTAGTAAAAAAACAACAGTTGTAGTGCCTCCTATAGAAACGTCTATACAACAAGAAATTGGTGTACTACAACAAGAGATTAAAGACTACCATGATATATGTAAACAAATAGATAAAAATAATTTATCTATACAAGAATATGATAATATAAAATTTGAAACAGGATTACTTAGACCAAAACCTTTTGAGCATTTTGATCAATACCAAACTCTTAAACATGATCTAGCAATACTTAATTCAGAGATGACAGCGCACAAAAAACAATTAGCAGACTTAGATCTAAATCCTAATTGTGTTACTTGTGGACAGAGTTTAGATATTACTGCAATTGAAGGTATAGCCAAAGAACTAACTAGTAAAATTACAGATCACGCAGAAGTACATGCAAAAGAATTAAATAAAGCTAAAACATGGTCTGAGGAAATTAAAGCTATTGAGATAGCAACAAAAGACTGGAAACAAAATCAAGAAAATATAGAACGATGGGAAGCTCTACATAATATTATAGATACAAAGTTAGCTACTGCATATCCAGATACAGAAGAAAGTAAAGAACGTATAAGAGAGTTAACTAAAGAATATGATTCACAAGTTTTAAGTTGGAATGAAGCACAAGCTCATAATGAATCTGTAGCAGCACATAATGCTAAAGTAGATGCTCTTATAGAGCAAAAAAAGGATTTTACAAATAGACAGACGGTTTTAAAAGATGATATATTAGTTAAATCAGACCAGATCAATGCATTAAACATACTGAAAAAAGCGTTTAGCACATCTGGTATTGTAGCCTTTAAACTAGAAAATTTAACAAAAGAACTAGAAATTGCAATTAATCATTATCTATCTTTATTAAGTGATGGACAATTCCAAGTAGAATTTAAGTTAGACAAAGAAAAATTAAATATTGCAGTAATTAATAATGGAGCATCAACTCCTATTGAAACGGTATCTGGAGGAGAATTTTCTAGAATCCAAACATCCATTCTATTAGCTATTAGAACTCTGCTTTCTAAACTTGGTGGCAGTAGTATAAATCTTTTGTTCTTAGATGAAATTACGGGTGTGTTAGATGATGAAGGCAAAGACAAATTGATTGAGGTATTACAACAAGAGCATGATCTAAATGTGTTCTTAATATCTCATGATTTTACCCACCCCCTGATAGATAAAATCTCTATCATTAAAGAAGAAAATATATCAAGCATACAGTAACTTCAATCCGTTGTTATTACTGTTCTAAATGTGTTTAGGAGAATAAAATGATTGCACCTGGAAAATTTCCAATTAAATTCGCTTTTAAGAAAGAATTTAAAGAACAACTAAAAAACAGATCAGTAAATTGGGGCTTTGGTGGCCTATCAGAATTTACATACTACCGTACGTACGCTCGCAAGATGGAAGACACTGGTAATCTTGAGACATGGGCAGATTGCGTAATTAGAGTTATGGAAGGATCATTCTCGATTCTTAAAACTAACTCAGTATCCTCATATATTACATGGGATGAGAAGCGAGCGCATAAACTCGCAGAAGAAGCAGCAGAGAGATTATTCGAATTTAAATGGATGCCTCCTGGTCGTGGATTGTGGATGATGGGTACCCCTTTCATCTGGGATAAAGGCGGCGCAGCTCTTAATAATTGTGCATTTGTATCAACAGAAAATATTGACGCTGAAATGTCTAAATCATTTGCTTTCCTTATGGATATGTCTATGGTAGGTGTTGGTGTAGGTTTTGATACTAAAGGTGCGGGAAAGATTGCATCGAATATTCCAGAAGGCTCACCTGAGCTGATTAGGGTAGAAGATTCTCGTGAAGGATGGGTCGAAGCTATTTCTTGTTTAATTGATTCATACATGGATGAAGGATCAGCACCAGTACAAATGGATACTAGTGAAGTAAGAGCCTATGGAGAACCTATTGTAGGATTCGGAGGTGTAGCTTCTGGTCCAGAGCCCTTGATTCAAGGATTTAACGGTATTAAAGGTATCCTTGAAAGTAGGGCACGCTCTAATAATCCGTTGATTACCTCTGTAGATATTACTGATATTATGAATATGATTGGTAAAATTGTAGTAGCTGGTAATGTACGTAGAACTGCTGAGATTGCATTTGGAGAACCTGATGATACAGCATTTATGCGTATGAAAGATTGGCAACAAGCCGGTGTAGAAACTGGTTCAGTAGCCCCACTTGAACTTAAAGAACTAAGTGAAGAAGATTATGATACATATAATGGTGACTGGGATGCAAGAGGTAAAATTGCAAAACAGTATGAGCATTATGAATGGTCTTATAAGTTTGGTGGATGGCGTTGGGCTTCTAATAACTCTATTTTTGCAGAAGTAGGACAAGACTATACAGAAGCAGCTAAATCTATTGCTATCTCTGGTGAACCAGGTTTTGCTTGGTTGGAGAATATGCAGAAATATAGCCGTATGAAAGATCCAGCAGACTGGAAAGATAGACGAGTACAAGGCGGTAATCCATGTCTTGAACAATCTCTTGAGTCATATGAGCTATGTTGCTTAGTAGAAACTTTTCCTGCTAAACATGAAGATTACTGGGATTATCAACGTACACTAAAGTTTGCTTATTTGTATGCTAAAACAGTTACTCTTATGTCTACTCATTGGCAAGACACTAATGATGTTATCAAACGTAATCGTCGTATTGGTGCTTCACAAAGTGGTATTCAAGAAGCAATTCTTAAGTTTGGTCGTCGTAAATATCTTGATGAGTTCTGTGATCAAGCGTTTAACTATATTCAGTATATTGATAAAAAATATTCTGAGTGGATGGGCGTACCTTTATCAGTCAAAACTACATCTGTTAAACCGTCAGGAACAGTATCATTAGTAGCTGGAGCACTTCCAGGTATTCACTATGCTGAGTCAGAGTCTTATTATCGTACAATCAGACTTGCTACTATCTCCCCATTAGTACAGATTCTTGCTGATGCAGGTTATAGAATTGAGCCTGCAGTTAGTGATCCTGTTCGTACAGTTGTAGTATATTTTCCAGTGCTGCATGAAGTAGGAACAGTAGCTAAAACATCTGTATCCATCTGGGAACAGTTTGCTAATGCTGTAGATTTACAGCATTACTGGGCTGATAACCAAGTATCTATTACTATTACATTTAAACAAGATGAAGCTGACCAAATAGCTCGTGCATTATCTTGTTATGATTCTCGTCTTAAAGGTGTATCTTTACTACCTTTATCAGAGCATGGGTATGCACAAGCACCATATACTCCTGCAGCAAGAGAAGAGATTGAAGCCTACGCAGCAACACTGAGTGCTCTTGACTTTACCTTATTAGACCATGAAGGTGATAATCAAGATGCAAACAAGTTCTGTGATGGTGATGCTTGTCTAGTGTAATATCTCCCTGCCAAAAAGTGTGTGCCCTCGTAAAGGGGGTATGCACTGGTTGCGGAAGGACTCAAGATGAAATTAGAGAGTGGTTTATAGCCACTGACGATAGAAAAATAGAAATACTAAATAGGATAGAAAATGAGAGAATATATTTATGAATCATGGAATAGCGTTATGGATGCTAATATTAATCCATTAAAAAATATACCTAATCTACAAGTTAGACATTTAATTATGCAAATTCTTGCGTGGATGTGGGTAACAGTATGCTCCCTTTATATGGGTAGTATTTGGTTCTGGGGAATTAATGCAATTGCTCATACGTTTCTACTAGGAGCTATTGTAATTACCGTAGGCACGTTTGATACTGCAAGACGTAATCCAGGAGTATTTAAACGTATTGATGGATATAATGGTAGAAGGTTGAATGGCGAGCATGATTGATCTAAATAAGTATAAAGAGTTTGTAGATGGTGTAACATCAGAAACATCTAAGTCGTTAAATGATACTAGAGATAGACTTACTGAATTAGAAGATATGGGACTTCCTCACCCTTCTAGAATACTTACTGGAGCTATAGGAATTAGCGGAGAAGTAGGTGAATATAATGAATTAGTTAAAAAACTAATGTTTCATGGCAAACCATTTAATCAAGAATTTAAAGATAGATTAGAAAGTGAACTAGGAGATATTATGTGGTATTGGATTCAAAACTGTTTAGCATTACATTTAGATCCTAACGAAGTGATAGCAAAAAACTTTGAAAAACTAAAAGATCGTCATCCAGATGGAGAGTTTAATCCTAGATATGTTTCTGATTCAGGAGTTAGTATAAGTGGAATATAATTCATTTGAAGAAGTTATGAAATTGATTGATAGAGGAATAGGTAAATAGTTACAGTAGCCATAACTGGAACATCTAAAGGAATAGGTAAATCTACAAAAATAGCATTAGCTAAAAGAGGTGATACAGTTGTATCTATAAATAGACCTGAATTTGACTTAAATGATATAATATCAGTACAATCTATTGATCTTAGTAATATAGATATACTGATAAATAACGCAGGTCATGAGTTAGGAATGGGTAAATCTTTTAATGATATGACACAATCTGATATAATTAGTCAAGTTAATGTAAATTTACTTAGTCCTATGTTACTGACTCACCAATTTATTAATCAAAACTGTAAAGGCACTGTAATAAATATTACTAGTGGCTGCATAGATGATATGAAAAAGAATACTGCTACCTATTTTACTACTAAAAGTGGTTTGAGTTGTTTTACTAAAGCAGTAACAAAAGATATGAAACATAGTTTTAGATTTGTAGAAATAGTACCTAGAAGAATAAAAACAAACTTTCATCAAACTAGTAAAGCACCTAATTTATATAACAATGATTATGTATTAGATGTAGAAGAAGTATCAAAAGTTATATTATTTATTATTGATAATCCCTACATAACTAATATCACAGTTAAAGATTCAAGGAGATAAACTATGAGAGCAACTATTTGGAGCACGCCAACTTGTAATTTTTGTGTTAAAGCTAAGACTACTCTAAATATACTTAAAATTGATTATGAAGAAAAGGTAATCGGAAAAGAGTATACCAAAGAGCAATTTTTAGAAGCAGTGCCCAATGCCCGCACTGTTCCACAAATTTTTATTGATGATAAGCATGTAGGAGGCTATAATGAGTTATTAGATTTTTTAGAATCTGATACTAATTAAAGGAGACTCACTACTTGGGTAACGGAAATAATAATAGTAACAATGGTAAAGCACAGCCACTTAAAAAAGTGAGAATAGATGATCTACAGACATTCTCACCTATTACAGATAATCAAAGAAAAACTTATGAAGCATATAGAGCAAATCAACATCTATTACTTCATGGTATAGCAGGAACTGGTAAAACATTTTTATCCTTATATTTAGCACTAGAAGAAGTATTAGATCCTTCATCAGATTATAATGATATATTTATAGTTAGATCTGTAGTATCTACTAGAGATATAGGCTTTCTGCCTGGTGACGAACAAGAAAAAGTATCTTTATATGAAGCTCCGTACAGATCTGTCTGTGGGGAGCTTTTTGGTATAAAAGATGCTTATGACGCACTAAAACAACAAAATAATATAAAGTTTATGAGTACGTCTTTTATCAGGGGCATAACTATAAATAACGCTGTAGTGATTGTGGATGAATGTCAGAACTTGAATTTTCATGAACTTGATAGTATAA